>JACCDY010786909.1_pt1 | contig 29517 bp, 30 predicted proteins | sample 7446391 | NCBI WGS metagenome assembly JACCDY01 (sample SAMN15323451, study PRJNA562643) | freshwater metagenome | isolation source: river surface water | place: USA:Blue River Watershed | collected 2017-08-18 | reverse complement strand
GATCGACAGGCGCGACTCTCATCGTGGCGCAGGGGGCTTGCCCCCGCTCTGACGCCGGATAGATTTACGCAAGCCACCTCACGCCAATCAACAAAGCGCTTGCAAAAAGGAGGGTGGCCATAGATTGATTTGCTGCGCGTGTTTCGAAGGCTGTGCGGTCAGTCGCGCGTCAGAAGCTGTGCTCCGGTCCCGGGAAGGTGCCGGCCTTGACCTCGCGCACATAGGCATCGATCGCGCCGGCGATGCTGCCTTGCCCGTCCATGAAATTCTTCACGAACTTCGGACGATGGCCGGGGTAGGCGCCCAGCATGTCGTGCATCACCAGCACCTGCCCAGAGCAATCGACGCCGCCGCCGATGCCGATGGTGGGGATGGACAGCAGCTGCGTGACTTCGGCCGCCAGCGCAGCCGGGATCGCTTCGAGCACGATCATCGCCGCACCGGCAGCTTGCAGCGCCAGCGCATCGGCCTTCAGCTGGTCGGCCGCTGTCGCGGTCTTGCCCTGTACCTTGAAGCCGCCCAGCTGGTGTACCGACTGCGGCGTGAGGCCGAGATGGCCGCAGACCGGAATGCCACGCTCGACCAGCAATTGCACGGTCGGCACCAGCCAGCTGCCGCCTTCGACTTTCACCATCTCGGCGCCGGCGCGCATCAATACCGCGGCATGGTCATGCGCCTGCTGCGGCGTCGCATAGGTACCGAAGGGCATGTCGCCGATCACCAGCGCGCTCTTTACACCGCGCGCGACGCAGGCGGTGTGATAAGCGACGTCTGCCAGCGTCACCGGCAGCGTCGTGCCATGGCCTTGCACCACCATGCCGAGCGAATCGCCGACCAGCAGCGTATCGACGCCGGCCTGGTCCATCAGCGCTGCAAAGCTGGCGTCATACGCGGTCAGCATCGTGATCTTGTCGTGCGCGGCGTGCATCTGCGCCAGCGTCGCGATGGTGACCTTCTTGCGGGCGGCGCCGTCCTTGGCGCCCGGTTGGCTGCTCATGGTCTTCCTTAGGGGTGGGTCAAGGCAGGAGATGCGGCGGAGGATTACTCGCCGCGGTTGAAGAATTCACGCTTGCCGCGCATGCCGACGATGCGCTGCATCAGCAATGCAAAGTCATCGCTGCGCTCGATCGGGTTCAGGTGCTCGGCATTCACCATCAGCAGCGGCGCGGCGTCGTAATGGTGGAAGAAGCGGCTGTAGCCTTCGCACAGGCGCTGCAGGTAAGTCTCGGAGATGCCGCTCTCGGCCGGCACGCCACGACGACGAATGCGCTCGGCCAGCGTCGCGGGCGAGGCCTGCAGATAGATCACCAGGTCAGGGCGCGGTGCGGACTGGCTGAAGTGCTCGAACATCTGGTGGTACAGGTTGAGTTCGTCGTCGGCCAGCGTCAGCGCGGCGAAGATCGGGTCCTTGTCGATCAGGAAGTCGGACACGACCGGCGCCGAAAACAGGTCGCCTTGCGTCAGGTCGCGCAACTGGTTCATGCGCTGGAACAGGAAGAACATCTGCGTCGGCAGCGCATAGCGAGCCGAGTCGCGATAGAAGCGCTCGAGGAAAGGATTTTCCTGCGGCTGCTCCATCATTGCTTGCGCGCCGGTCTGGGCGGCGATGCGCCGCGCCAGGCTGGTCTTGCCGACGCCGATCGGACCTTCGACGACGATGTACTTGTATTTTTCCAGACTCATGGGCGTGGATGATACGTGATTGTGTTGGCAGTTCAACCAGAAACGCAGCGCCTGGCCCGGACGTGGCGCCGGGCTTCAGCCGGCCTGCTGGTTTTCACCCAGGCGGCGGATCTGCTGGTCGCGCACGGCCGGCAGGAAGTCGCTGGCCGGGCCCTGCCCGGGCACGCACAGGGCCGCATCCAGCTCCAGCAGCGGCAACAGCACGAAGGCACGCATCATCATGCGCGGATGCGGCACCTCGAGCACAGCGTCATGGATGATTTGTTCGCCATACAGCAGCAGGTCGAGGTCCAGCGTGCGCGGCGCGTTGCGGAAAGGCCGCTCGCGGCCGAAACGGGCTTCGATGCCTTGCAGGCCGGCCAGCAATTCATGCGGTGGGAGAGAGGTCTGCACGCGCGCGACCGCGTTCACGAAATCGTCGCCGCCGGCATCGACCGGCGCGCTCAGGTAATACGAGGAGATGGCGTCCAAGCGCGTCTGCGGCAAGGCGCGCAGCGCATCCAGCGCGTCGCGGACGGCTTGCAGCGGGTCGCCGAGATTGGCGCCCAGCCCGATGTAGGCGACCGTGGCCGCTGCCGTTATCGCTGCCGGCATGGCTGCCGTCATTCGTCGTTGCCGCCGCCCGGCTGGCCATCGCCTGCGCCCTTGCTGCGGCCGCGGCCGCCACGGCGGCGGCGACGCTTGGCAGGGGCGGCGCTGTCATCGGCCGGCTTTTTGGCCAGCAGGCGTTCGCGTTCCGATCCGTCGGCGGCGATGAAGTCGGTCCACCACTCGCCCAGCTCTTCGTCGAGCTCGCCGGATTCGCAGCGCAGCAGCAGGAAGTCGTAGCCGGCACGCATGCGCGGATGCTCGAGCAGCTTGTACGGCGACTTGCCGATGCGGCGCTCGAAGCGCGGCTGCATCGCCCAGATGTCGCGCATGTCGGTCGTGAAGCGGCGCTGCAGCGCCAGCTTCTCGGATTGCGTGTCGAGCACGTCGTCGGCCGCAAAGTGCAGCGCCGGGATCGACGCCTCGCCGGCGGCCTTGTACGCATTCCACTTTTCCAGCACCTGGTGCCACAGCAGCGCGGCGAACAAGAAGCCCGGCGACACCGGCTTGCCTTGCCGGATGCGCTCGTCGGTATTGGACAGCGCCAGCGTGACGAAGCGCTCGCCCAGCGGCTGCTCCAGCACCACGTCCAGCAGCGGCAGCAGGCCGTGGTGCAGGCCTTCCTGGCGCAGCTGCTGCAGGCAGGCCATCGCCTGTCCGCTCATCAGGAGCTTGAGCATCTCGTCAAAGACGCGCGCGGCCGGCACGTTGTTGATCAGCGGCGCCATCACCTTGATCGGCGCGCGGGTCGGGCCGGCGATCGAGAAGCCGAGCTTGGCCGCGAAGCGCACCACGCGCAGCATGCGCACCGGGTCTTCGCGGTAGCGCGCCTCGGGCACGCCGATGATGCGCAGCGTCTTGTTGCGGATGTCCTTCATCCCGCCGTGGTAGTCGAGCACCTGCTCGCGCGCCGGGTCGTAGTACATCGCATTGATGGTGAAGTCGCGGCGCTCGGCATCTTCGTGCTGCTCGCCGAAGGTGTTGTCGCGCAGGACGCGGCCATGCTCATCCTTCGGCGCTTCATTCGGCGAATTGCCGCGGAAAGTGGTGACCTCGATCAGCTCCTGCCCGAACATCACGTGCACAATCTGGAAGCGGCGGCCGATGATGAATGCGCGGCGGAACAGGCGCTTGACTTCCTCGGGCGTGGCGTCGGTGGCGACGTCGAAGTCCTTCGGGCGATGGCCCAGCACCAGGTCGCGCACAGCGCCGCCGACGATGAAGGCCTTGAAGCCGGCTTTCTGCAGCGTCTGCGTGACGCGCACCGCGTTCGGGGACACGTCGTCCGGATCGATGCCGTGGTCGGAGGGGCCCAGCACCAGCGGCTCGGTCTTGCCTGTGCTGCTTTTGCTGCCTTTGCTGTCGTCAACGCCGAGGATGCGGCGGATGAATTTCTTGATCATTGCTTGTCCTGCTCAAACAGCTTCAGGATGGGCCAGCCATGCGCTTGCGCATGGGCGGCGAGGGTGGCGTTGGGGTTGGTCGCCACCGGATGGGTGACGGCCGACAGCAGCGGGATGTCGTTCTGCGAATCGCTGTAGAAGGTGCTGCGCTCGAAACTGTCCAGTGTCTTGCCCAGCGAGGCCAGCCATGCGTGGGTATTGGTCACCTTGCCGGCGCCAAACGGCGGCGTGCCGACCAGCTTGCCGGTCACGGCGCCATCGGCCAGGAATTCAGGCTCGGCGGCGATCAGGTGCTCGATGCCGAAGGCTTTCGCGATCGGACCGGTCACGAAACGGTTGGTGGCGGTGATGATGCAGACCAAGTCGCCCGCGTCCTGATGCTCTGCCACCAGCGCGCGCGCTTCCTTGCGCAGCGCCGGACGGATCACTTGGTCCATGAACTGTTCGTGCCAGGCCGCCAGTTGTGACGCGGGGAAACGCGCCAGCGTGCCCAGCGCGAACTCCAGATACTCGACCGGGTTCAGCGTGCCCTTCTGGTACTGCTGGTAAAACTCGAGATTGCGCGCGGTGAAGGCCACGGTATCAACCGCGCCCAGCCGGCACAGGAACTGTCCCCATTCATAGTCGGAGTCGAGCGGCAGCAGCGTGTGGTCGAGGTCAAAAAGCGCGAGGTTCATTCGTATTCTTGTCAGTGGTCGCCGGCGCCGTTGGCTGAGCCATCGCGTGCGCCGTCGTTGCCGGAGTCGGTGGTGTCGTCGAACAGGCCTTGCTGCAGCAGTTCGCGCAGCAGGTGCGTCGTGATCGGACGCTGGGTCTCCAGCGAGTAGCGATCCAGCGCGTCGAGCATCGCCGACAGCGAGCGCATGTCGCGCCGGAAGTGGGTCAGCAGGTAGGGTAGCACGCCGGTCGACAATGCCAGCCCGCGGGCGTGCGCCGCTTGCGTCAGCGCGGCGATCTTTTCATCGTCGGTCAGTCCGTGCACCTGATAGACCAGGCCCCAGCCGAGGCGGGTGCGCAAGTCTTCGCGCATCTCCAATTGCGCCGGCGGCTTCTTCGCGGTGGCGACCAGCACGCCACCCAACTCGCGCACTTCGTTGTACAGCGCGAACGCGGCATGCTGCCGATCTTCGTCGAACTCGTCGCAATCGTCGAGCAGGTACAGGCCGGTCGCGGCCGCATGGCGGAAGCTGGCGGGCGGCGATTTTGCATCGACCAGCAACGCCGGACCCGTGGCCGCAAGTGCGGCGAGCAGGTGCGACTTGCCCGAACCGGGATCGCCCCACAGCGTCAGGAATCGTTGATCCAGCGAAGTGGCATCGCGACTTGCGATGCGTTGGAGGAGGGCGGCCAGTTCCTGGTTTCTGCCGATGACAAAACTGTCCAGGGTCTGCGGCCGGGCCGCGCCCCAGTCGAGCAGCAACTGCCTCATGTTTGCGTGTAAAAACTGCTGTTCAAATAATGTCGGCGCAGATGGCCGAAACCGACCGAGAGTATAGCTGACGCGGGCAGCGCCAACAGGATGCCGACAAAGCCGAACAGCTGGCCGAAGGCGAGCAACGCGAAGATCACCGTCAGCGGATGCAGGCCGATGCGCTCGCCGACCAGCCGCGGTGTCAGGTAGAAGCTCTCGATGAACTGGCCGATGCCATAGACGATAGCGATCGCGATCAGCCCGTCCCAGCCTTCGAATTGCAGCACGGCGGCGATGATGGCCAGCGTCAGCCCCAGCCCGAAGCCAATATACGGAATGAAGACCAGCAGCCCGGTCAGCATACCGACCGGCAGCGCGACGTCGAAGCCGGCCACCGTCAGCGCCACCGAGTAATAGGTGGCCAGCAGCAGCATCACCAGCAACTGGCCGCGCAGGTATTGCGCGAGCAGCACGTCGACTTCACGCGCCATACCGGTCACCTGAGTGATCCAGCGGCGCGGGATCGTGTCCCCGATGCGCCTGAACAGTGGATGCCAGTCGACCAGCAGGTAAAACAGCACGATGGGGATCAGGAACAGCGTGGCGACCCAGCCGACCAGTGCGCTGCCACCGACGCGCAGCCAGGTCAGCACGGCCGAGCCGGCGCCGTCGCCGGCGGCCAGTTTGGCGGCCAGCGCTTTCTGCAGCGCGGGCAGGTCGAGGCGACCGGCCAGTCCCATCTGGCGCAGCCAGGGGCCGATCGCCGCGTCGATCTTGGCCAGCAGCGAGGGCAGCCGCGAACGCAACACCGGCAGCTCGTCGGCCAGAATGGGCACCACGATCAGCGCGATCGCGGCAATGATCAGGCCCAGTCCGACGATGGCAATCACCACCGCCAGCGCGCGCGGCATGCCGGCCGATGCCATTTTGTCTACGGCCGGATTGAGCACATAACCGATGACGGCGGCGGCCACGAACGGGGTCAGGACCGGGCCCAGCAGGACCAGCAGCACCATGAACAACAAGCCGACGGCGATCCACAGCCAGGTCTGGCGGTTTTGAGGGGGGATGACGAGGCTCATGGTCGGGCAGTCCTGGCAGGGTGATTTGGTAAAATACGAAATTGACGCCAGCCCCGCCGCCTTGTCATTGGGGCAAGGCTGCATTCTACCGTTTCTCCTGTATAGCCCCGATTCCTCAGCGCCCGCCATGTCCTCCAATTCCCCGGTTTCCCTTTCCTATCGCGATGCAGGTGTCGATATCGACGCCGGCGATGCACTCGTCGAAGCAATCAAGCCCTTTGCCAAGCGCACGATGCGCGATGGCGTGCTCGCAGGTATCGGCGGATTCGGTGCGCTGTTTGAAGTCAGCAAGAAATACAAGGAACCGGTGCTGGTCTCCGGCACCGATGGCGTCGGCACCAAGCTCAAGCTGGCCTTCCACCTGAACCGTCATGACACGGTGGGCATCGACCTGGTGGCAATGAGCGTCAATGACATCCTGGTGCAGGGTGCCGAGCCGCTGTTCTTCCTCGATTACTTCGCCTGCGGTCGCCTCGACGTGGCAGCGGCGACCGATGTCATCAAGGGCATCGCGGCCGGCTGCGAGCAAGCTGGTTGTGCGCTGATCGGTGGTGAGACTGCCGAAATGCCGAGCATGTATCCGGATGGCGAATACGACCTGGCCGGTTTTGCGGTTGGCGCCGTTGAAAAGTCCAAGATCATCGATGGTCGCAAGATACAGCCGGGCGATGTCGTGCTCGGCCTCGCATCGTCGGGTGCGCATTCGAACGGCTATTCGCTGGTGCGCAAGATCCTCGACGTTGCCAAGCCCGATCTGAACGCCGACTTCCATGGCCGTCCGCTGGCCGACGTGCTGCTGGCGCCGACCCGCATCTACGTGAAGTCGCTGCTGGCGCTGATGGAAAAGATGCCGGTCCATGGCATGGTGCATATCACCGGCGGTGGCCTGGTCGAGAACATCCCGCGCGTGTTGCAGCCGAACCTGACGGCCGTACTCAAGCGCGACAGCTGGACCATGCCGCCGTTGTTCACCTGGCTGCAGCAGCACGGTGGCGTGGCCGACGATGAAATGCACCGCGTGTTCAACTGCGGTATCGGCATGACCGTGATCGTGTCGAAAGAAAATGCCGATGCGGCCGAAGCTGAACTCAAGCGTCTCGGTGAAACCGTTTATCGCATCGGCGCGATCCGCGAGCGTCAGGGCGACGAGCACCAGACCATCGTCGAATAAAGTTTGGGATGCAAAAAAAGGGGCCGCTGATCAGCGGCCCTTTTTGTTTGCTGCACGCTACCTTCAAAGCACCCTGAAGATTTCCCAGCGCGACGAGCCCGATACGACAAAGGGCTCGAGATCTTTGCTCCATTGAATATGCTCGGGAATCGTGGGCAGCTTGGCCCAGACCCGGTCGATTTCGGCGAGGTCCGGTATTTCCCATTCGTGGATCACGGTCGCTTCACGCGCACCGATCGAACCGGTCAACATACGGCCGCTGGTAATGCCGACCTTGGGTGCAACGGTCTGCTCCCATTCCTTCAACTTCTCGATCACTTTCTGCTTGTGCCCGAAACGGGCATCGATTTGCCATTTGGCGATCATCATGATTATGTCCCCCGGGAAATTATTCGTATTCTTGCGATCCTTGGATCGCTTCCCTAAAGTAGTGGGGACAGGGCGAGGGGCGTTGATCTAGCTCTAAGGTCCATCAGGGAATTCGAGCGGAAGCGGGCTTATGGTGCACCGCAGGCCGGTGATTTTCGGGAGATCTCGTTGTCGTAGCACTCGCCGGTGAAGTGATAGCCTTTGGCGACCAGACAGCGCTCATAAGCGCGAAAGAGGCGCGCATAAGTATCTGCGAAATCCTCGCCTGTGAGCCGTTCCTGAGCAATCCTGGATTCGCCAAAACCCGGGTGATCGGTATATCCGCCTCCGCAATCAAATGATGTCTGCATCCTGTCTTCAGGGGTCGCACCTTGTTTCTCCCATTTGTGCAGGTAAGGTTTTGGATAGGCGGCCCTTCGATAAGCCTCGCCTGTCAAGACAAAGCAACCATTGGGACAGCATCCGGCGAGAGATAGACCAATCGCGAATGCGAATGCCTGAATAGACAAAGCTTTCATTTTGCTCCTTGCAGCAAGACAGAAATTGCAGACCAGATCGCGGGCGGTAACAACTCGGCTGTAGCAAAAGGTGCTGAAGGAACGATTGCTGCAACAGATCCACGGTCATAGGAATCTCGTTCGCGTTCAGTCATGCCGCGTTTGATATTTCCCTGATCGTCATACAAACCGGTAAGCTTTCCTCCAATGTGGTCATGGGTGCCGGCGAAAGATTCGATCAGCCTGTCTTGCCAGCTTCCTGTTTCGTAAGGGATGCCAAACAGTGTTCCTTTTATTCCTTGTACGCCGCCGGTGAGGCCGAACATTTTTTGTCCTTCCTCGGTTTTTAGAAAACCATCGAGCGACATGTGGGCAGCTGTAGGGTCGAACTGCACCAGGCCTTTTTCATCCAAGACCAGTTGTGTTTTTCCATCGCTATCGAGAACGGGAAATCCCATCCGATCGCGGAGGACTACGCATCGTTCGTTGACTTTGCCGCACAAGCTGTCGAGATCGACTCTGGTGCCACCGATCTTGGTCTGGTCATTCCTGACGCCATCGCTTCTTCCACTCGTATTGGAAATCGTCGTGACTTTGTCCGTAATGCCCGGAAAAACTTTTGAGTCAGCGATCATTAAATCTCGCTTTTTCTCTGCCGCAGATGACAAGCCTTCTTTGGTGACAGAAGCGCCGCCCGCTCCAATGGCGGCGCCAATCAAAATATTCATAACCTGTTCTTCGCGCCTGAGTTTGGCCAGTTCCGAGTTCAGGCTTTGCCTTTCGTTTTCATTGGTATCCCCGGCAAGTTTTTCGTGCAATGCCTTGCGGCTCTTGGCGACATAGTCGCCGACCGCCTTGTAAGCCTGTCCGCTGAATTCCTGCGCAATCGAGACTTGCGCATTGATTTCCTTTGCCACGCGCTCGGAATCGAAGTGATTTGCCAATCCAGTCGATGCGTCGCCAGTCCCTACGTGCTGTGTTGCGTTCCGCTTTGCTGAAATTGTTGGTTGCCGATGCTGATCGACAGGCCGCGACCAGAAAACAACCCGGACTGAGTGTCGCGGCTGAAGGAATCGCTGCTCGCTGTTTCGGCGATGCCGACGACGCGCGCGTCTCGGCCGGCTTGCAAGCGGGTGTCCCGGACGCCGGCGACATCGCTGCCTGCAAGCTGAAGGTCGCGGCCGGCGTCGAGCCGGACCGAGTTACCTCCGACGGTGCTGACCACAGCACCACGACGCGCTGAGGCTGATCGGCGCGTGCTGGTTCCGGAGCTGAACAAGCCCTGGTCATGGAATTCCGTGCCTTGCGCGTTGGATGCGCCGGACTCGCCGGCGGTGATGCTCAGGTCGCGCGTTGCCGATAACTTGGCGGTGTCCTGCGCCGAGTCGATGCGCGCGGCGCGAATGGCCAGGTCTTGTCCGGCATCCAGGCTGACTGCGCCACGGGCTTGTATTTCCGTGCCGATCTCCTGATGCTGCGATTCGCTCACGAAGTTGGCCGAGCTGCGTGCCGTGGCTGCCGTCGACGTGCGTGTCGTCAGTGTGCCGAGCACAACATCACGACCGGCGATGGCTGCCAACTGACCGGCATCATCGTTGCGCAGCAGCGCGGCATCGAGCGCAATATCACGGCCAGCCAGCAAGCTCAGGTTCCCGTTGCCGGTCACATGCAGCAAAGCGGTGCGGTCGAGGCTGGTGCGCGACGCTTCGCCGGTCGCCACCCGCGTGGCCGACTGCCTTTCGCTGTCGCGGAGAGTGCTCGCGACACGGATGTCGCGCCCGGCGAGCAGCCATTGATCGTCGCGAGTCCGGACCCTGCCACCCCGGATGTCGATGTCGTCGCTGGCGGCCAGCACCGCAGTGTCGCCGTCTATGCTGCCGCTGACGTGTATCGTGCGTGCTTGCAATTGCACGCCATCGGCTCCCGCGATGGTTCCGGCATTTTCGATCGCATCGGCGACCGCCATCCTGATGCGCTGCGCCGAAATCAGGGTCCCGGTGCCATCCCTATCCCCGGCACGACTGTCGACCAGATCGCCAGCACGCGGGACCAGGTATACCTGCGGCACCAGCACGCGCATCGTGCGCGCAGGCTGGCCATCGCGGGAAGGCAGCGCGATGTCTTGTTCAACCAGCCAGACAATGTCCGCCGTCAATTTCGCGACCTGCATCGCCGACAATGCGATGCCCGGCGCCAGCTGCAATGCAGCCGACTGGTGCACGCCGCTGTTCGCGCTGCTCTTGCCGAAGTATCTGCAAGTCCGGGTCGCTGGGTTGGGCGTGCGCTGGCGGTGTACACGACATCAGCAAGCCCAGGCAACAGGCCAACGACAGCGGCAATGCACGAAGAATGCTGAGGCACATGGATCATCCACCCGACATGACACGGCAGGGGGATGGATTCTTGAAACGCGCGGCCAGCCTTGTCAGGCGAATTTTCAGGAATGTTGCGTGGAAGTCGTAGGCAGCGGAGGGTACCAGTGCCGGCGATTTGAGACACGCGCCAACACGACGACAACGGACACAATGGCCGGCCATGTCGTCATGTAGGGTAGGGAGGAATTACTGCGGGTCGGGTCGCAGTTCGGCCTGCGCCAGGGTCTGCAACGCGATGCGCTGCTCGCCGCGTGTAATTCCGGCGGGTGGCGTGACGCGCACCGGCTGGTTGGCATGGCTGGCGGACGACAGTACGTTGCTGGTGGCATCGCCGGCCGCATTCCAGACCGGATCGGCAATGCCTTCGAACACCGCCTTCAGTTGCTTGCCCCAGGTGCTGCGTATCATCTGGAAGTACTGGTTATTTTCATCGATGGTCACGAAGCGGTTGACGGCCAGCGAGTCCGATTCATAGACCAGCAAATCCAGCGGGAAGCCAACCGAGATATTCGATTTCAGCGTCGAATCCATCGAGATCAGCGCACACTTCGCCCCTTCGTCGATCGGTGTGGACGGCGAGATCACGCGGTCGATGATGGGCTTGCCGTACTTGGCCTCGCCAATCTGGAAGTAGGGATTTTCATCGTGCGATTCGATGAAATTGCCGGCAGCATACATCTGGAACAGGCGGCAGCGTTCACCACGGATCTGGCCGCCGAAGATCAGGCTGACGTTGAAATCGATGCCCGATTCCTCGAGCGCCTTCGCTTCGCGCTGGTGTACCGCGCGTATCGAGTCGCCGACGATCTGCGCAGCCTCGTACATCGTCGTCGCAGTCCAGATGCTGATGCCCTCGGGCGTCAGGTATTCGGCCACCGTCTGTCGTATGCTTTGCGAGATCGACAGGTTCCCCGCCGTCATCAGCACCATCATGCGATCGCCCGGGTTCTCGAACACGGAAAGCTTGCGGAAGGTGCCGATATGGTCAACACCGGCATTGGTGCGTGAGTCGGACAGGAAAACGAGGCCTGCATTCAGGCGCATCGCAACGCAATAGGTCATGGTCGTTCGCTCAGGTCGAAAGAGGTGGTGCTGATGAGTGCCAAATTCGCACTCAGGCTGCGTGCCTGAGTGGCGGCAGCGTGGGCTCGGGTGCCAGCGGCACCAGGAAGTCGCGGCTGACCAAATTGCCCAACTCATACACCTGCTCAAGGAAGTCGGTCAGGTAGCTGTGCAGGCCTCGCCGCATGATGTCGTCGATGCTGTTGAAGCGCAGGTTCGCATGCAGCCGGCCGGCAAAGCGCTCGGTCTCGCGCGAGACTTCGTTGCGCACCTGTTCGAGGTTGCTGACGACTTCGGCCATGCAGGCCATCAGTGAGCGTGGCATGTCGCCGCGCAGGATCAGCAGCTCGGCCACGCGTTCGGGCGTGATCACGTCGCGGTAAGCCTTGCGATAAGTCTCGAAGGCTGACACCGAGCGCAACACGGCCGCCCAGTGGTAATAGTCCATGTCGGTGGCGGCCAGCAATTCGCGGTCGGTGCCATGGAATTTCACGTCCAGCAGGCGCGCGGTGTTATCTGCGCGCTCGAGGAAAGTGCCTAGCCGGATGAAATAGAATGACTCGTCCTTCAGCATCGTCCCAATGGTGACGCCACGCGACAGGTGCGAGCGGTGTTTGACCCATTCGAAGAACTCGCTCGGATCGCGCTCGAGCACGCCATCCTTCAGCAGGTTGTTCATCTCCAGCCAGGTGATGTTCTGGGTCTCCCACACCTCGGTCGTCAGCGTACCGCGCACCGCGCGCGCATTTTCGCGTGCGCTGGTCAGGCAAGAGGCGATCGATGACGGATTGTTCGGGTCGCGCACCATAAAATCGAGCACATCTTTGCGGGTCAGCAGGCCGTACTGTGCGTCGAAGGCTGGCTGCAGCTCGGAGATGCCGAGCACCGCGCGCCAGCCTTGTTCGGCGGCTTCCGCGGATTGCGGAAGCAGCTGGGTCTGGATGTTCACGTCCAGCATGCGCGCCGTATTCTCAGCCCGTTCGGTATAACGGGCCATCCAGTACAAATGATCAGCAGTGCGACTCAACATGGGAGCTCCCTTCGTTTATTTTTCCAGAACCCAGGTGTCCTTGGTGCCGCCGCCCTGTGACGAATTGACCACCAGCGAACCTTCCTTCAATGCGACGCGCGTCAGGCCGCCCGGCACCATGCTGACCGTCTTGCCCGACAGGACGAAGGGGCGCAAGTCGATGTGGCGCGGCGCGATGCCGGCCTCCACATAGGTCGGGCAGGCCGACAGGGCCAGCGTCGGCTGTGCGATGTAGCCTTCGGGCCTGGCAATCACGCGCTGGCGGAAATCTTCAATTTCGGACTTGGTCGATGCGGGGCCGACCAGCATCCCGTAGCCGCCGGCGCCATGCACTTCCTTGACCACCAGCTCGGGCAGGTGGTCGAGCGTGTACTGCAGGTCGTCTTTCTTCCTGCACTGGTAGGTCGGCACATTGTTCAGGATCGGTTCTTCCGACAAATAGAAACGGATCATGTCCGGCACATACGGGTAGATGGATTTGTCATCCGCCACGCCGGTGCCGACCGCATTGGCCAGCGTCACGCGGCCGCCGTGATAGGCCGACAGCAGGCCCGGCACGCCGAGCGAGGAATCGGGGCGGAACACCAGCGGGTCGAGGAAATCATCGTCGATGCGGCGATAGATCACGTCCACCCGCTGCGGGCCATGGGTGGTGCGCATGTACACGTAGCCATCGTCGACGAACAGGTCCTTGCCCTCGACCAGTTCCACGCCCATCTGCTGCGCGAGGAACGCGTGCTCGAAGTAGGCGGAGTTGTACATGCCCGGCGTCATTACGACCACGGTCGGGTCATCGACGCCATCGGGGGCGACTGAGCGCAGCATGTCCAGCAGCAGGTCGGGGTAATGGGCGACCGGCGCCACCTTGTGCCGTGCAAACAGCTCGGGGAACAGCCGCATCATCATCTTGCGGTCTTCCAGCATGTATGACACGCCGGAAGGCACGCGCAGGTTGTCCTCGAGGACATAGAACTCGCCCTCGCCGGCGCGCACGATGTCGACGCCGGCGATGTGCGCATAGATGTCGGAGGCGACCGACACGTCCTGCATCTCGGGCCGGTACTGCGCATTGTTGAACACCTGCTCGGGCGGGATGATCCCGGCCTTCACGATGTGCTGCGCATGGTAGATGTCGTGGATGAACAGGTTCAGCGCCTGCACGCGCTGCCTGAGGCCCTTCTGCAGCTGCGACCATTCGGCCGCCGGGATGATGCGCGGAATGATGTCGAACGGGATCAGGCGCTCGGTGCCGGCATCGCTGCCATAGACGGCGAAGGTGATGCCGACGCGTCGGAACACGAGGTCGGCCTCGACCCGTTTGCGTTCGACGATGTCCGGCGCCTGTCCGGCCAGCCAGCCCTCGAATTCACGGTAATGGGGGCGGACCTGCCCGCTGGCGTCCGCATACATCTCGTTGAAAAAGCCGGCCATGCTCGCTGCACCCTTCTTTCTTGTTCATCTTGGTAAGGATGGAAACAATCAAGAAATGTGCCAGCCACCAGGCTGGACCACGGGCGGAGGTCGGTCTGTGCGTAATCAGGGCTGACGCAGGTCGTCGACCAGTGCGCTGATCTCCGGGTCGGGTGCAGGCGTGAGCAAAGTCACGACGATCATCGCGAAAAATCCGGCAGGCACGCCGAAGACGCCGGCCGATACCGGCGCGATGTGGAACCACTGGTTGCCGGCACTGCCGCCAAGCGCCGGGCTGGTCTGCACCAAATAGATGAGGCAAACGAAGAAGCCGGTCAGCATGCCAACGATTGCGCCCTGTTGGTTCGCGCGTTTCCAGAAAATGCCCAAAACCAGTGCGGGGAACAAGGTCGATGCGGCCAGCGAGAAGGCCGCGCTGACCATCGACAGGATGTCGCCCGAGCGGAACGAGGCCGTGTACGCTGCCAGCAATGCGACTACCAGCAGCAGCAACTTTGAAATCGTGACCTGTCGCTGGCTGGATGCGAACGGGTTCATCATCTTGAAGTAGGTGTCGTGCGACAGTGCGCTCGAGATCGTCAGCAGCAGGCCGTCGGCCGTCGACAGCGCCGCGGCCAGCGCGCCGGCCGCGATCAGTGCCGAGATCACATAGGGCAGGCCGGCGATTTCCGGCGTGGCCAGCACGATCATGTCGCCATCGATCGCGATCTCGGCCAATTGCACCAGTCCGTCGGCATTGATGTCGGTGATGCTGATCATTGGCTTCGCGCGGTCAATGTTGGCCCAGTAGCTGACCCACGACGGCAAGTGTCCGAAATCGGCGCCGACCAGCGTGGTGTAAATCTCGTACTTCACCATAACGGCCAGTGCCGGCAGCGCCGTGTACAGCAGCATGATGAAGAACAAGGCCCAGAACACCGACATGCGCGCCTGCGGTACCGAGCGCGTCGTGTACGAGCGCACCAGGATGTGCGGCAGCGCGGCCGTGCCCAGCATCAGGCAGAACACCAGCGCGAGGAAGTTGTTGCGCTTGATGTCCGAACTGGCCTTGTCCTCGCCGGGGAAAGGCTGCGTGTGCGGCTGCGCAGGCTGCGCGCGTTCGGTGTCGTACTCTCGCTGGCGTTGCCAGACGCGGCGCGCTTCTTCCGGGCTCTTCGGGTAATCGGCCAGCGCGCGATTGGCTGCCTTGATATCGATCAGCGAGGAATTGCTGGTCTGCAGGTCCTGCAACCGGCGCCGCGCTTCTTCGCGGCCCGCATCCCATGAGCGCGGCAGCGTCTTGATCTTTTGTTCCAGCGTTGCTGCGCGGTGCAGGTACAGGTCGCGCACCTGCTGCTCGCTCTCATGCGCGGCCAGCGCCTTTTCCTGGCGCGTCAGCTTCTCGACTGCGGAGCCATAGGCCAGCTGCGGCACTGGCGAGCCGGTCTGCTTGATCGACAGCCAGGACACCGGGATCATGAATGCGACGATGATGATGATGTATTGCGCGATCTGGGTCCAGGTGATCGCGCGCATGCCACCGAGGAAGGAACAGACCAGGATACTGGCGAGTCCGAGGAAGATGCCGACCGAGAAATCGATGCCTGTGAAGCGCGATGTGATCAAACCCACGCCATAGATTTGCGCGACCACATAGGTAAACGAAATGATCAGCGTCGCGACCACGGCCAGCAAGCGCACGAGGTCGCCGTAAGGGCCGGCATAGCGGCCGGCGAGGAAATCGGGCACCGTGTATTGCGCGAACTTGCGCAGGTAGGGCGCGATCAGCAGCGCCACCAGGCAATAGCCACCGGTCCAGCCCATGATGTAGGCGAGGCCGTCGAAGCCCTGTAAATACAGGCCGCCGGCCAGGCCGATGAAGCTCGCCGTCGAGATCCAGTCAGCCGCCGTGGCCATGCCATTGAACAGCGCCGGCACACGACGCCCGGCAATGTAGTACTCGGTGATGTCGGAAGTGCGGCTGAACACCCCGATGAACGCATACACGACGATGGTCGCGAACAGGAACAGGTAGCCGAGCCAGAAACGCGGGAAGCCTTCGTGCTCGAGGATGGCGAGCGTGACCAGCAGGGCGCCAAAGCCCAGCGAATACAGGCCGAAGTAGCGCGTCAGCTGGCGCGGGAAAGTGTCATTCGCCATCGTCGGCCCTGGCCTTGCCCGACAGCGCGTCGAGTTTTTTCATCGCATAGGCATAGGCGCCGATGATCGCGAGGTAAATCAGCATGGTGCCCTGTGCAGCCATGTAGAACGGCAGGGGCGTGCCCAGCAGCTTCACGTCCGACAGCTCGCGCGCGAAAAACACGAAGCCGAAGCTGGCGACGGCCCATACGAACAGCAGGATGCCGGTCAACAGGCGCACGCGCTGCCAGTACCGCGTTGCGGGTACCTGCCGGGCACGCAGCCCGGCAGCGTCATTTCGGGTCGCGAGGGTGTCCGGCGTCATCAGGCGTCCTCTTCGCGTGCAAGCGGCAGGCTGATGCGGAACAGGCTGCCCGGGTAACGCGGATCGGTCGCGCGCGGATTGTTGAAGATATCGACATCGGCACCATGGCGCTGCGCAATCTCGCGCACGATGGCCAAGCCGAGGCCGCTGCCTTCGACGTCGCTGCCGAGGATGCGATAGAAACGCTCGAACACTTGCGCGCGTTCGGAGGGTGCGATGCCGGGCCCGTTGTCCTCGACTTCGAGGATGGCCAGTTCGTGCTCGTCGTCGGCACGCACGCGCACGGTGACGCTGCCGCCGCTTTGCGTGTAGCGCAGCGCATTGTCGACGAGGTTGGACAGCATCTCGCGCAGCATGGTCGCGTTGCCACGCACCGGCAAGTCATGGTCGTCGCTCTCGAAGCCGAGGTCGATGTTCCTGGCCTGTGCCGCCGCGAACCAGTCGGGCACCACCGAGCGTGCCAGCGTCGCAAGTTCCAGCCGCTGCAGCGGCGTGGCCTGCGGCGCATCGTTTTCCGCGCGCGCCAGCGCCAGCAACTGGTTCACCAGTCGCGTGGCCGAGCCCGAACTCTTGGCCAGTTGCTCCAGCGAGCGCTGGATCTCGTCGCGGCTGTCCTGCCGCAAGGCCAGTTCCGATTGCATGCGCATGCCGGCCAGCGGCGTCTTCATCTGGTGCGCCGCATCGGCGATGAAGCGCTTTTGCGACGCGATACTTTGCGACAGGCGGCCCAGCATGTCATTTAGCGAGCGCACCAATGGCGAGATCTCTTCCGGCACCGCACGCGAGTCGATCGGCGACAAGTCATCGGGACGACGCGAACGGATGTTCTCTTGCAGCGTGGTCAGCGGCGACAGTCCGCGCGACAGCGCGATCCACAACAGCGTGATGGCGATCGGCAGGATGATGAACTCGGGCAGGATCACGCCCTTGATGATCTGGTTCGCCAGTTCGCGCCGCTTTTCCAGCGTCTCGGCAACCTGCACCAGCGCATAGCGCGCCTCGTCCGGCCGCAGCCCGCTGGTGCGCGTTGCCTGCAGGTTCACGTAGGTATAGGCGATGCGCACTTCGGCGTTGCGCATGGCGCCGTCGCGCAGCATCACCGACCACGCGACCGGCTTGTCTTCGTCTTCCGGTAGCGGGATGTCGCTGTCGCCGGCGACCAATTCTCGGTGCGGCCCGCTGACCTGAAAGTAGATATTGTCGACATCGTCGGCGCGCAGGATGTCGCGTGCCGAATAGGGCAGGTGCGCGCTGACCTCGCCGTTGATTTCCTTGACCTGCTGCGCGAGCACGGTTACGCGGTCTTCCAGTGCGCGGTCGAAAGGTTCATTCGCGATCGATTTAGCGATCAGGTAGGTGACGCCGATCGACAGCGGCCACAGCAACAGCAGCGGCATCAGCATCCAGTCGAGGATCTCGCCGAACAAGGAATTTTGTATGCGCAGTTCCTTGCCGTCGGCCGTCGCTGGCGACGACGGCACGGGGGATGCAGGGGGCGATGAAGCGGTGGATGAAGGCAAGCGGCCTTCGTTGTCAGCGCGCACGGCTGGCCTCAGGCGGCGCCGGCGTCGGCGGCAGGGGTGGTGGCGGCGAACTTCTCGAGACAGTAGCCCAGGCCGCGTACGGTCGCGATGCGCACGCCGCTGCTCTCTATCTTCTTGCGCAGGCGGTGCACATAGACCTCGATCGCGTTGTTGCTGACCTCTTCGCCCCATTCGCACAGGTGATCCACCAGCTGTTCCTTCGACACCAGCCGGCCGCTGCGCTTCAACAGCACTTCCAGCAGGCCGAGCTCGCGCGCGGACAGGTCGATCATGTGGTCGTTCAGGTAGGCGATGCGGCCGACCTGGTCAAACGACAGCGGGCCGTGGCGGATCACGGTCGGGCCGCCGCCGGCGCCGCGCCGGGTCAGGGCGCGCACGCGTGCTTCAAGCTCGGACAACGCGAAAGGCTTGGCCATGTAATCGTCGGCGCCGAGGTCGAGTCCTTTCACGCGCTGGTCGACCGAGTCATTGGCGGTGAGGATCAGGACCGGCACCCGCGAATCGCGCGAGCGCAGCCGGCGCAGCACTTCCAGCCCCGGCATCTTCGGCAGGTCGAGGTCGAGGATCAGCAGGTCGAAGTCCTGCGTCGACAGCGCGCTGTCGGCCTCCTGGCCATTGTTGACGCAGTCGGTCACGTAGCCGGACTGGCGCAGTGACCGGGTCAGGCCGTCGGCCAGCACACTATCGTCTTCGGCGAGCAGGATACGCATTCAGGAAGCGGCTTCAGGTTGGTTCGTCGAGGCGTTGTACGAGGGATGCGCCGGGTCGGCCATCCGGGGCCGTTTATTTATGGATTGAAAAGTCCGGGCAGCCGGGGCCGGTTTTGCCTCGCGCTTGCGCAAAAGGCGAGTTCCAGACCCATACCCGCAGTCTATTGGGTTTGCATCCTGCCAGCAACTACCAGCATTTTCAGGGGTTTTGGCAGAAATTGCCGGAATGGCAAACCGGCACGGCGCGGCCAGGCCGGATAAAATCCGCTTGCAGGTTTTACTGGATTTTTATACAGTACTGTTTCAATTCACTTCCCAGCTACGAGAGACCCGCATGGACGACAAGAAAGTCGCTAATTCCGAGAAGGCCAAAGCCCTGAGCGCAGCGCTGGCGCAGATCGAAAAGCAGTTCGGCAAGGGTTCGGTGATGCGGATGGATGGCGCCGTTGCCGAGGAAGTGCAGGTCGTGTCGACGGGTTCGCTGGGCCTGGACGTGGCGCTGGGCGTCGGCGGCCTGCCGCGCGGCCGCGTGATCGAGATTTACGGCCCTGAATCGTCGGGCAAGACAACCATGACCCTGCAAGTCATCGCCGAGATGCAAAAGATGGGCGGCACCTGCGCCTTCATCGACGCCGAACACGCGCTCGATACCGTTTATGCGAAAAAGCTGGGCGTGAACCTGGAAGACTTGCTGATTTCGCAGCCCGACACCGGTGAACAGGCGCTGGAAATCACCGATGCGCTGGTCCGCTCGGGCGCGGTCGACCTGCTGGTCATCGACTCGGTCGCCGCGCTGACGCCGCGGGCCGAAATCGAAGGCGACATGGGTGATTCGCTGCCGGGCCTGCAGGCGCGACTGATGTCGCAGGCGCTGCGCAAGCTGACCGGTTCGATCAACCGCACCAATACGATGGTGATCTTCATTAACCAGATCCGCATGAAGATCGGCGTCATGTTCGGCAACCCCGAGACCACGACCGGCGGCAATGCGCTGAAGTTCTACGCCTCGGTGCGCATGGACATCCGCCGTACCGGTTCGATCAAGTCCGGTGACGAGGTGATCGGCAACGAGACCCGCGTCAAGGTCGTCAAGAACAAGGTTGCGCCGCCGTTCAGGGAAGCGCACTTCGACATCCTGTACGGGGAAGGCACGTCGCGCGAAGGCGAGATCCTCGACCTCGGCGTGGAAGCGAAGGTCGTCGAGAAGTCGGGTGCCTGGTACAGCTACAACGGCGAGCGCGTCGGCCAGGGCAAGGACAATGCGCGCATCTTCCTGAAAGAGCGTCCGGAAATGGCGCACGAGATCGAGAACAAGGTCCGTGCCCACCTCGGCGTGCCGCTGCTGCCGCCGCTGCCCGCAAAGGCGGCCACATCTGCCGCATCGGCAGCGGACGCAGCGCCGGCGAAGAAGTCCAAGGCATCGGCTGCCGCTGCAGCTGAAGAATAAGCCTGCAGCCGGCGCGCCCGCGGGTCACCGCGTGCACATCGTGCGCCTCGCGCTGGTGACTGGCACGGCCGGCCTGCAGCAAGCACTGTGTTGCCATGGCGGTGGGTGGGGAGGTTGGCCCTGCCTGCCGCCTTTTTGTTTCAAGCGGCGGCGTTTCGCCGGCATTGGCATGCCAGCGCATTAAGATTGACGCTCACGCACACGTCCGAACCCGCATCCGCATCCGCGCCCGATCTGCCCAAGCCCAGCCATGCCTGCCCAGAAGCCCAGCCTCAAAGCGCGCGCCTTGCGCTACCTGTCCGCACGCGAGCACAGTCGGCAGGAATTGGCGCAAAAACTGGCACGCCATGCGGAAGAGGGCGACGATGTCGAGGCCGTCCTCGATTGGCTGAAAGCTAACAATTTTTTGTCAGACGAGCGTTTTGCCGAATCGCTGGTCAACCGACGTGCGGCTCGCTTTGGCAGTTCGCGCATCCTGGCCGAGCTGCAGCGGCACGGGGTCGGTGATGCGGCGGTCGCCGGCCTGCGTGACGAGCTGTCGGCCGGCGAGGGCGAACGGGCCTGGCAGGTATGGCAAAAGAAATTCCGGACGCCGGCGGCCGACGCTGCGGAAGCCGCCAAACAGATGCGATTTCTGCAACAGCGGGGTTTTTCGCACGAGGCCATCAAGGCCGTGATGCGACGCGCCAAAGAGGCGTGTTAAACTGCCGCAGCTTTGCAGCGCCGCAGGAGCGGCACCAGTCGTAGAAACTGCGACAGGCTGCACAACTCATTGAGCGCATGCCGATTCCGGTTGCCCGCGCCCATCGCATAATGCCCTTGCCATCCCCGACAACCTCTCGTGCGCCGCGGCATACACGCAGCATCGTCGCACAGGCGTTTGAGCGCGATGATGGTCTGTGGGATATCGATGCCCGCATCACCGATGTCAAGGATCGACTGGTCGAGATCGCTTCCGGCCCGCGCGCTGCCGGTGATCCGATCCACGACCTGTGGTTGCGCATCACCGTAGACACCCAACTCAATATCGTCGATGCGATTGCCGTGTCCGATGCCGTTCCCTATCGCGGCTATTGCGAAGCCATCGGCCCCGCGTACAAGAAGCTGGTGGGCTTGAACCTGTTGAAGGGTTTCCGGCTCGCCGTGAAGGAACGCCTGTCCGGCATCGAAGGTTGCACGCACCTGACCGAGCTGGCCGGCCTGCTGCCGACCGCGACCATCCAGGCCTTTGCCGGCGACGTGCTGCCGACGCGTGATGGTGTCGTCGACGACACCGGCGCCCACCCACCATTCCAGCTGGACCGTTGCCATTCGCTGCGCCGCGACGGTCCGGCCGTCGAGAAGTATTACCCTCGTTGGGTCGTGAAGCCCGTGACCCAGTCCTGATCAACCTGTAGACACAAACAACACGCGCCTTTAAGGGGAAGCTTGCATGAAAATCCATGAATACCAGGGAAAAGAAATCCTGAGGAAGTACGGCGTCACCGTTCCGCGCGGCATTCCGTGCATGAGCGTTGACGAAGCCGTCAAGGCAGCCGAGCAGCTCGGCGGCCCGGTCTGGGTCGTCAAGGCGCAGATCCACGCCGGTGGCCGCGGCAAGGGCGGCGGCGTGAAAGTCGCCAAGTCGCTCGAGCAGGTCAAGGAATACGCGAACCAGATCATGGGTATGCAGCTGGTCACGCACCAGACCGGTCCGGAAGGCCAGAAAGTGCGCCGTCTGTTGATCGAAGAAGGCGCCGACATCAAGAAGGAACTGTACGTGTCGATGGTCACCGACCGCGTCTCGCAGCGCGTCGTGCTGATGGCCTCCAGCGAAGGTGGCATGGACATCGAAGAAGTCGCCGAGAAGCATCCGGAACTGATCCACAAGGTCGAGATCGACCCGGCCACCGGCCTGAAAGATGCCGAAGCCGATGACATCGCCGCCAAGATCGGTGTGCCGGCGGCCTCCATTGCCGACGCCCGCAAGCAGCTGCAGGGCCTGTATCAGGCGTACTGGGAGACCGATGCCTCGCTGGCCGAAATCAACCCGCTGATCCTGACCGGCGACGGCAAGGTCATCGCCCTCGACGCGAAGTTCAACTTCGACTCGAACGCGCTGTTCCGCCAGCCGGAAATCGTGGCATACCGCGACCTCGATGAAGAGGATCCCGCGGAAGTCGAAGCTTCGAAATTCGACCTCGCCTACATCTCCCTCGATGGCAACATCGGCTGCCTGGTGAACGGTGCTGGCCTCGCGATGGCGACGATGGACACCATCAAGCTCTTCAATGGTGAACCGGCCAACTTCCTCGACGTCGGCGGCGGCGCCACCGCAGAGAAAGTGACCGAAGCCTTCAAGATCATGTTGAAGAACCCGGGCCTGAAAGCCATCCTGGTCAACATCTTCGGCGGCATCATGCGCTGCGACGTGATCGCCGAGGGCGTGATCACCGCCTCGCGCGCCGTGAAGCTGGGCGTGCCGCTGGTGGTGCGCATGAAGGGCACCAACGAGGACATCGGCAAGAAAATGCTGGCTGACTCGGGTCTGCCCATCATCTCGGCCGACACCATGGAAGAAGCGGCGCAGAAAGTGGTCGCTGCTGCGAACGGCAATTAAGCCGCACAGCACACACCCCGATAACAGCGAACCGCAAACAATCACCAGGAAGAAAATACATGTCCATCCTGATCAACAAAGACACCAAAGTCATCACGCAGGGCATCACCGGCAAGACCGGCCAGTTCCACACGCGCGGTTGCCGCGACTATGCGAACGGCAAGAACTGCTTCGTCGCCGGCGTGAACCCAAAGAAAGCCGGCGAAGATTTCGAGGGCATCCCGATCTACGCCAACGTCCGTGAAGCGAAACAAGCGACCGGCGCCACCGTGTCCGTCATCTACGTGCCGCCGGCCGGTGCTGCGGCCGCGATTTGGGAAGCCGTCGAAGCCGAGCTGGATCTGGCCATTTGCATCACCGAAGGCATCCCGGTACGCGACATGCTCGCGCTGAAGGACAAGATGAAGAAGGCGGGCAGCAAGACCCTGCTGCTGGGGCCGAACTGCCCCGGCCTGATCACGCCGGAAGAAATCAAGATCGGCATCATGCCGGGCCACATCCACAAGAAGGGCCGCATCGGCGTCGTGTCCCGTTCGGGCACGCTGACCTATGAAGCTGTCGGCCAGCTGACCGCACTCGGCCTTGGCCAGTCGTCGGCAGTCGGCATTGGTGGCGACCCGATCAACGGTCTGAAGCACATCGATGTGATGAAGGCCTTCAACGACGATCCGGATACCGATGCGGTGATCATGATCGGCGAGATCGGCGGACCGGACGAAGCCAATGCTTCGTACTGGATCAAGGACAACATGAAGAAGCCTGTGGTGGGCTTTATCGCGGGCGTCACCGCGCCTCCGGGCAAGCGCATGGGCCACGCCGGCGCGCTGATTTCCGGTGGTGCCGATACCGCGAACGCGAAGCTCGAGATCATGGATGCCTGCGGCATCAAGGTCACGCGCAATCCGTCCGAGATGGGGCGCCTGCTGAAGGCGATGCTGTAAGCGACTTCACTCGCTGGCAGTAAGCAAAAGGGAGCCGTGAGGCTCCCTTCTTCATTACGCTGCGCGCATCAGGTCTTCGGGCGCAGGCGTGCCGGCAGCGATGACTGTGCGGCATCGATCTGCCAGGTCATGCCACTGCCCGGCGCGCAGGTACCGGTATAGACGATGGCGTCGCCCGTGTTCACGCCGGGGATGGTGTTGTTATAGGCGATGGTGATGCGCGCCGTCGTTGCACTGACGCCAGCTGCCGTCACCGAGGTAATGCTGCGCCCCGTAATCGTGTTCGCGGCCGGCAGGCCCAGGTCGTCATGGGTCAGGTTGGCAGCACGTTCCGTGAGCGTGCCATCGCTGCACGCAATGCCAAGTGCCGTAAAGGCCGGCGCCGCAAGATTGGGACCCTCGGTGACTCGGGCGCGCGCTGTGTAGTCCTGATACGCCGGAATCGCGATTGCCGCCAGAATGCCAATGATTGAAATCACGATCATCAGTTCGATCAGAGTAAAGCCCTGAGGGCGCGTTGCAGTCGCGATGGCGCGATACGCACGGACGTCAGAACCGGCGCGAGCGGCGCGGGTAATGTCGATCGCGAACGGTCGGCGAAGGGGAATGGTGTGCTTGATTGTCATGGGGACTCCCGGTGGATGCATCAATTCACGCCACCGTTGCGGTGGATCCACCATCCATGGCAAGCCGCATGCCAAACAATAGCAGGATGCTGGTTGTGTTCGTCTAGCGTCGATACGCGACAGAACGCTAATCAGTCCTCACTAACATCGAACGGACTTTCCGCGAAAGTGCAAAGCCTAGGCTGGGTTTGATACATATCAGCGGTAGTCGACCCGCTGTCGCGAAGTGAGTAAGTCCGATATTCAATATGCCGTTCGTTGCGTTTCAAGATCGGTTCGATGTTGACAAAAATTGTCATTTAAAACCGAAATATGTCATTCGATTTGCCATCCCGCGAAGGCGGCACCGGGGCATGACCTGAAGGCAGATTCTTTTACAACACGTCATCGCTGCTAAAATAAGCAGCATTCCCGGCAACGCATGATCCCGACAAAGCTTCAGCCCGTGCCGGCGTGGAAGCGCAGCTCACATGCGCCACTTCTCAAGGCAAGGATGAAGCAACATCGCGGCATCGACATGGCTTGGCAAGACGAATCGGACGCACGGCGTCGCCGGTGGCTGCGTCGCCTGCGTTGGCCATTCGGGCTGTCCGTGCTTGCCGCCTTGGGCTGGTTCAGCGGCCTGGCCGGCAGCTGGCCCGACATGGTGATGCTGCTTGGCAGCGCCATCCTCGTGGTCTTGCTGGCGCAGGCGCGCATTGCGCGCGGCAACCAGCGCCGCTGGCGCAGAGACAGCCGCTTGTTCGAACCGCCGCTGCCCAAGCCGATCACCTCGGTGCCTGTCGTCAAAGAATGGCAATGGCCTTCACATCCGCTGGTAGGCATTCCCTTGGCGATCGTGATGATCGCCGGCCTGTACTGGGTCCTGGTGGTCAACCGGATGCAGGTGTCGGGCGGCTGGCTGGTCGCGATGCTGCTGCTGGCGCTGGTCAATCTCTGGAGCTGGCGTCAGCCTTTGCTGTGGGCGGCTGTCGTGACCGTGGGTGTATTGCTGTCGGCGCTGGTACGATGGCTGACCTTGCTGCTGACGCTGCCCGGTGCCTTGCTGGTATTGTGCGTGGCCGCCGCGGCAATTACGGTCGCCATCAGGAAATACCTTCAACGCAATCAGAAAAACGGTAGTACCGCATGAAAAAAGAACCAGGCGTGAACGGCGAGTGGATCCCGGTCAGTATCGAGGAACGCGTCGCCAACGCCACTATTCCCAGCATCGTGTCGCTCGGCATCCCGGCGGCCGTCCAGACCCAGTACGCGTTCAGTGATGGCTGGGGCGAGGGTGGCTGGATCCTGCCGGTGGTGGTCTGGGTCTATGGCCTGCTGTTCTGGTTCATGTCGACCGCGATCGATTTGCTGCGTCCGAAACGCTGGGAATGGACCGAGGCCGCGATCGAAGAAAAATATCGTTACTGGAGCGCGGCGCGCGTCGCCAGCAGCCACTTCTGGGGCCACTGGTGGGTACGCTTCCCGATCGGCCTGTTGTTCATTGCCTATGGCGTGCACACGCTGCTGCAACCGGACTTCACTGCACAGTGGATCAGCTGGATCATGCTGATGTGCGCTTTCATTACCCCGTTCGTGTTCGTTGCCGAGATGGCGCTGCTGCCGCTGTCTATCGTGATCGTGGTCGGGTATCTGGCGCTGGTGACCTTCGTGCCGATGTCGCTGATGATCATGCTGGGCTTCCTGGGCATGTTGGCGACGATCATGATGGCTGCACAGAATCGCGTGCCCAAGCCGGCAAAGAAGGACCGGCCGGAAGCGAAGGAGGGCAAGTCGGCGGAGGCTCCCGCGGACGCTGCAACCGCCGGCGAGGCCGCTGCCGGCGTGGCAGAGGGTGCAGTACAAAGTGGTGATGCGGTGGCCGATGGTGCGGCAACAGAAGCGGCTTCGGATGCCGGTCCCGACGCAGCCGCTGCCGAAGGCGAGGCAGCGGCCTTACCTGCACCGGAGGGTGCGCCCGACGCTACGGCCGAACCTGCCGCCGAAGGCGATCCTGCACAAGGCGCATCGAAGCAGGGCTGATGCGCCACCGAGCGCAAATACAAGCGCGCCAATAGAAAAGCTCCCGAAGGGAGCTTTTTTACAATTGCGGGTTCTGGTTGGTGCCTCGGGTCGGAATCGAACCGACACAATCGCCCTGTGATTCAAGGACTTGGAGCTACTTTACAGTGGTTCCTACCTAAATTCAACCTAATCTTGGTGTCTTCTAGATACCGAGTCGACATGCCGCTCGCATCCTCACGATGCCTCAAATCGAAATTAGTGCGTCAAGCACCAATTGTTATGCCTATCTGCGGTTGCCTGATTAAATTTCAGCAGGTATCAGGACTTCACTAGTGCAAGGGGGGAGGGAAGGATATATTTGTTATAAGATTGAATCACCCTGATCTTCACACGACAACAGAATTCGCACCCTCTTCGGTTTGGTGAAAATGGATCATTGCATCGATCTCATTGAAAAAGTCATTGCTCTATAAAAAATAGTTATTTTAGAAAGATGAGAAATGAAAACTATTCTTCTTGCTCTGCTCTGCGCTCCATTTGTTTCCTATGCAATGGACACCTCCTACGATTTGAATAGAAATTGCACATCAAATGTGGCCGCGGAAACGATACAAGCGGAGTTAAAAACAATCGACGAGCACATCCCAAACATTCCACCTGATGAGGATGCGTATTACAGAAAAGAGTACGGAGCAATTATGGGATCCAAGAGTCTCTCAAGATCTGTTCGAGGCGAAAGATACGCAGACCTAGAAAAACGAAATCTCTTCCACGCATGGCTCTACCGTGAACGACTCGCATCTCTAACAATTAAGCTCGCCAAGTTACTAGACGACAAATCTGAACTTTACGGTCCATATAAAAACCTTGAGGCCAATCGACTTTTATACGCAATTAATTTAACAAATGATATTCATCACTTCACCTCGATAACTGCAGACTATATAAATCAAGACCCAAAAAACAGGCACGCAAACTTCGCCTCTATTGGATTAGGCTTTTCGAATATCGGTAGCTCGCTAGTAGAATTAATGTGTTGCAAGTTAAATAAAATCACGAACTAATAGTTTCTGCAAAGTCAGCACAAAAAATGTTGCGATAAAGACGAGCTAATTTCATATTAAAAACGGATAAAACGATTTCGATGACGGGACGAAAAGTAGAATGAATAAAATTTTTTTTACAGTCATTCTTTGGTTTCAATTATGTGTCGTCACCTCACAATGCCATGCCGAGGCAATGATCACCACGTCAGATATGAAATGGATTCCTTCAGAGCCAAAAGAATTAGAAAAGCAGAAATCATATCTACGATGGAAAGAAGAATTTGGAAAAATCAGTAAAAAAGGTGGGAAAAGGTTCGTGGCTGACAATATTAATATTCGCCACAATCAAATTGATGTTGATAACGATGGGACAAATGAAATTCTGGTTCAAGACACCACTTGGTATTCAAGAGGGTATGGAATGGGCTTATTTCAAAAAGAGGGGAGGTCGTGGAAGCTGATAAGCCAGCACCTGGGAGCATTCATTTTCGTAACGAAACAAAACAGTGCGTTAGAGCTTTTGCTTATCAACCGATGGGGAACTGATTACACCTCTTTTTCATTGAAATACAAGGGAGGCAAGTATCGTCTATCCAAGGAACAAGATTGCATTATTGGATTTAATCGATTTTGGGAGTTAAACAGATCAAGACAAGAAAACCTAGCTAGCAAAGCGAGCGGTTATCGGCCAGAGGAGGATCCACCAGTCCCAAGATGGCGTCCGGAATGTATTGCGGGTGACAAATTTCCTTAAAATAAGGTTACATCTCGGGGGAATTCGATTTTGGTAAACCACGAACAAGGTCGTAGTTCGTCCTTTTTGAGATTCGACATTATTTTCTGGCACACACAGGACACCAGGAGCTGCTATTTTTTACATTACCAGGGCGTGCCATCCATTCATGTCCAAACTGACATTTCCACCTAAGCGGTTTAGCACTGCCTTCGTATGCACTCGACAAACAAAACCCTTTTCGTTTTCGAGCAATCAATTGCATTTCTTCTAGGGAACCACGCTGCCTGTTAGTTGAACAAATTCTGCACCACCTCCCCTTCATCACATCAACTGGAGCGGCATACCATTTATGTTTCTCCTTGCATTCCCATTCATATTTTTCATTTACCGACTTAAACTCATTACTTAAAAACTTGCCACCTTTTGACGCCGCGAGCGCAACCATAGTCGACAAAGAATGTTTACGCTTTGAATTAGCAATCCTTTCCGGCTTGCATACAGGACACCATGATCCACTTTTTATACTGCTCGGAGAAGCTGACCACTTGTGCCCTTTGCCACAAATAAATTCATGTTTTTCTACAACACCTTTATAAACTTGCGATAGGCAATCCCCGCCACGTGATTGAGCCAATAGCTGAAGGTCGCGAAGCTCGTTGCTAGGCTCAAAACTAGACGTCTTGGCAACTACGAGTTGCGTTGCTTTCGATAAGCCTCCAAACTTCGCCAATGCATCTGAGATCCAAATTTTTAGATCTTCAGCCGGAACAGAATACGGAACCTCTATTAATTTAATCCCTTGTTTCTTGCAAAGACTCCGCTTTCTTTCGTCGTCTTTTTTTCTTAAATCGAGAGTCTCTTCTCGTCTGTTGAAGTGTTCAACTTTTCGGAAATGTTGCTCACCCTGGTGCTCAAATGCTACACCCAGCTCCTCGCAAAACCCATCTAATTCCATTCTGTTAGATCGCGAATTCAGAAGCCACAATGGTCTAACCTTTGGGAATTTGAAACCACTCAAGGCTTCGAAATAGTGTCTGCACAACCTTTGGTAATCCCCCCGGCCAATAAAAGTGATCAGAAGTAGAATTTTCTCGTTAAGAGGGAGTTCTGCATGAAGAAGTCGAAGTTTTCGGACAGTCAGATCATTGAAGCGCTAAAGCGCGTGGAAGGCGGGCTGTCGGCGCCGGAGTTATGTAATGACCCAGCAGAATCTGCTCAGGTCAGGCGGCTAATGCAAAGGTTGCTGCAGGTGTTTTCATTCCCAGTGCCTGGTGCGGACGGCGGTGGTTGTAGAACGTAATCCAGTCGCCCAGCACGCG
>JACCDY011218334.1_pt1 | contig 29552 bp, 31 predicted proteins | sample 7446391 | NCBI WGS metagenome assembly JACCDY01 (sample SAMN15323451, study PRJNA562643) | freshwater metagenome | isolation source: river surface water | place: USA:Blue River Watershed | collected 2017-08-18 | reverse complement strand
TTTGATCCTGCTGGATACGAAATAGCCGGGATTGACTTAGATGAGTGCGTGATTGTTCATGTTCGCTCTCCCCTGCTATTTAAGTCAGGATTTGCAGGACGCTATGGTCAAGCCTTCTCGCTCGATCTCGATGGACCGACAACTCCAAATATCAAGAAGCTTAAGTTCAGTAAGGTACCTCGTCCCATGATTGGTCTAGATGAATTTGATGGCGAGCTTGCAGAGGTGAGCAGCGACTAGAGGCGATTTAGTTTGTTGCGATGAAGATTCTATAGAACGCCAAATTTTGCGAAAGCTTCTGACGGTGGCATTCCTTCGCGGACGGCCTTTCGAAAGTTAGATTCACCCGAATTCTTTTCGATAACCATCTCAACAACCTTATCGATTGCTGCAACTGGCACAATTGTTACTCCATCAATATCACCAACAATGAGATCACCAGGGTGGATGGATACTTCATCAATAACGCCTGGAACGTTATGTGCAACTACTTCGTATCGACCATTAATGTTTACTGGCAATGAACCGGTTCCAAACATTTTGAATCCCAAGGCACGAGTTCGCACGAGGTCGCGAGATGGCCCATCACCGAGGAAACCAGCCACTTCTTTGAAATTGCAGGCCGTTGAAAGCAACTCTCCCCAAAGAGCGGCTTTACCTGTGCGTCCCGTGGGAGCGACGTAAACCTGATCTTTTTGAACAGCATCAATCGTCTTGAGCAAGCCAACATATGGAACTTCTGGAAATGAATTCACTTCCTCTAACTGCACCGGAAAGGCATAACCAAGCATGACTCCCTCGCCTGAGAGCATATGAATGTCTTCACCAAGAACTTGCTTTCCAAATCCCAATTCATCGAGACAGTCTGCAGCCAGCGCAGAGGTAAAGATTGTTCTCAAATGTGCAAGATCGTGTGACATCCATATTCCTTACTAAGTGAATAAGTGGCCCTCCAATGAGCCTACATTATTGATGGCTATACGGGAATGCCCTACTCCCCTAGGAAATCTCTGATCCTGCGCAAAGTCTCTTCCTGATACTCCGGAATCATAGATCGATGTTCTAAGTTTGAAGTCTCATGCAGATAATTCAGAAGAACTATTCGGCGTTGCAGAAAGAGCATCTTCATCTCATTCTCGGAACACTCAGGGACGGGGGCGATAGATGCATAGCCTTTCTTGAATGCCGCATCCTGCTCAGGTGTATCCAGATAGTAGAGCGCGGTAGCAAGATCCTGTAGCGGAAAACCGAAGCCGCAATCATCAAAATCGATGACGGAGAGACTGTCTTCATACCAGAGCACATTTCCGCCATGCATATCGGCATGTATCAGTATTGGAGACCCATTGGCGAAGAACTTGGCCACGCCACACTTAATTGCTGAAAGTGCTCGCGAGATTAAATCCTTCGCCTCTGCATCCAAAACACTCTTCTCGCTGAGCAGAAAATCTTCTGTCCACCAGAGTGGGTCATCAAATGTAGGAAGAGATGATCCTTCGGGTAATTGGAATCCCCTTGCAGCAAGGTGTATCGTCGCCATCGCAGCACCTAGTGCACTGAGCTGTTCATCTGTGGGTTCATCTTCAAGTTCTTCGCCAAGAATCCATGAGTACAGAACACAGTGAAACATCCGCCCAGATGTCTCATGCAAAATAGAAGTGTAGAAACTTCCATCGCGATTTTCGATTGGATGAGGGACCTTTACGCGACCATCCTCTGCCAAGAATCGAACAAAAGCGATTTCGGCCCTTAGGTTCTCAGGGGTTCGCGGTGAATTCGTATTGATGCGGAGTGCAAATAATTGGCCGTCTATTGTCTCCACTTTAAGTGTTGCGTTGTACTCATAATTAATTGAGACGGCTGACTTCACTTGAATTGGGTAGCGGCTCAGAATCTCAAGTGAAAAATTCTCTAACTCTTTAATCACAATCGCTTCGGGTTGGTCAAAGAAGGCAGTGTTCATTTTGGTTTACTTTAGAGTTCGAGGTGAGATTACTGCGGTTCCCTTTTCATGCGAGTAAATCGTCATAGTGTGATTCGGCAGTGCTCTAGCAATTGCATCGGCGAGTTTGCGCTCTTCCTCGCGATCAACATCATCCAAAATCACCGTTGCCCTAGGCGACAGGAGCGGAACTAGATGTTCAAGGGCTGGGTAGCGAGCATCTGGGTTGGTCGAGCTCGGAGGACCATCGATTACCAAGAGATCAATCTTTGCAAGACCCTTAACGGTAGATTTTGCGTACCACTTGTACTTCCCTGCATAGCTCTCTAATTCGTGAATACGAATATCCACACCTCGTACTCCATGGCTTGCCAGCATTTCGCGCGTTTGATTTCCGAATTCATCAGAATGATCAAGGCTGACGATTTTCTTTGCTCCCGATTTCGCTAGTACCAACGATGAAACTCCTGAACCTAATTCAACTGTTAATCGGGGTTTAACCCTCTTAGCCACATGAGCCAGTGTCAGAAGAAAATCAGGCGAGGCAGCCCACCCACGAGATGGTGGTAGTGGCGCTGTAAGTTTGAGAAGTGGCAAAAGCTGTTCCATCGCTTCAACCTGGTGGTAAGCATCGGCTATTTCATTCTTAATGCGACCTGTTTGTCCCGATAGTTCTTTACTTACGCGATCAGCGTTGCGATTGATTTTACGATGCAGCGCTCGAGTACTCCTGACCAAATAGGCGATGAGAATGAAGATGACCATGATCAAAGCCAGAGTTAAAAGTTCAAAGTTCACTTGATAATGGTAGGTCAGGTTAGGCTTGTTTAGTGGAGAAGATATGCGTGGCGATGGTCTGTCTTGGCAATATCTGCCGATCGCCAATGGCGGCTGCAGTTCTCAGTAACAAAGTTTTAATGGTTGAAGACCTGGATATCCAAGTCAGTAGCTCAGGCACGAGTGGTTGGCACATTGGACAAGGACCTCACCCAACTTCAAAACTGGTATGGGAGAAGGCCGGCTATCAACATCACCACATTGCTTCACAGTTTAAGGTGAACGATTATTTCGTCAATGATTACATTCTTGTGATGGATTCGAGTAACTACGAAAATGTTCTCGCTTTGGCCCCTTCCGAGCAAGATAGAGCGAAGGTTTTCTACTTGCGCAGTTTCGATCCTAAATTGCAACAGATAGAACCTACTTCAAGTGAGTATTTCAAATTGGAAGTTCCAGACCCTTACAACCAACATGAAGATGCTTATCGCGAAGTACTAGCGATGATCGAATCAGCCGTTGATGGGTTTATTGATCACCTTACTCAAGGCCGCGACGCTTAAGAAGCGGAGTTATAGAGGCTTCTCGTCCGCGGAAGTTTTTAAACATCTGCATTGAATCGATCGATCCGCCTCTGCTCAATAATTCGGCTCTGAAGTGATCGCCATTCTTGCGCGTCAGGCCACCGTTCTCTTTAAACCAATCAACTGATTCAGCATCCAGCACTTCGCTCCAGATATACCCGTAATACCCAGCCGAATAACCTCCATCGAAAATGTGCGAGAAATATGTGCTGCGATATCTCGTTGGAACCGCGTGATAATCAAGACCGTAATCCTTGATTGCATCTGCCTCGAATGCAACAACATCCTTCACGGTCTCGCCTGCCTCAAGAGAGTGCCAGGCAAGATCTAGAATCGCCGCAGCCAAGTAACTGCTGGTTGCGTGTCCTTCATTAAATGTTGATGCACCTTTTAGTCGATCGATGAGTTCTTGCGGAAGTTGCTCACCGGTCTGGTGATGTTTTGCGTAGTTGGAAACTACTTCAGGCCAAAGGATCCACATCTCATTGACTTGAGAGGGAAACTCTACGAAGTCCCGTTGCACGCTAGTGCCGGAAACGCGAGGGTATTGAACGCTGGAGAGGAGGCCGTGCAGTGCGTGACCGAATTCGTGGAAGAGCGTCACGATCTCGTCGTAGGTAAGAAGAGTCGGCTGTCCCGCTGCCGGCTTTGGAATGTTGAGATTGTTACAGACCACAGGCAGTTGCCCAAGTAGGAAACTTTGATCAACCAAGTTATTCATCCAGGCACCTCCACGTTTTGAATCGCGGGTGTAGAAATCACCTATGAAGAGTCCGAGTTTGCTGCCATCTTCGTTGAAGACTTCAAAGGCACGAGCTTCTGGGTGGTATGTAACTAAATCAGGGCGTGCCTTAAAGGTGATTCCGAAGAGTTTTGTCGCCGCGAAGAAAACTCCATCATGTAAAACTCGTTCAAGTTCAAAGTAGGGACGCATGGCACCGGAATCAATATTGTGCTTAGCCTTGCGAACTTTCTCGGTGTAGAAGTCCCAATCCCAACTCGCTAAATCGAAGGTTTCGCCCGACTCATTGATCATCGCTTGAATATCGGAACCTTCAGCCCGCGCATTACGTGCAGCAGCGGGTGCAATCTTGCGAAGCATCGCGTGGACATTTTCGACGCTGCCTGCGGTCTGTTCGGCGATAATGTATTCAGCGTGGGTCTTTTTGCCGAACAATTTCGCGCGAACGGCTCGTAACTCAGCCATCTCTACGATGATCGCCTTAGTATCAAACTCATTGTCGCGATTTCCGCGAAGCAGTGAGGCTTTCATGATGCGTTCGCGAGTGAGGCGAACTTCCAGGCTATCCAAGATGGGATTGCCGGTGAAGTTCACCATGGCAAGAAGATACTTACCTTCCAAGCCACGAGCGGTGGCAGCATCGGCTGCTGCCTGAATCTCGCCTTCAGAAAGACCCGCCAGCTCTTCCTTTAAATCAACAATGAGGGCACTGTCATTTGTATCAGCCAGAAGATTCTTTGAAAACTGAGTCTCGAGGTAGGAAAGTCGTTCGTTGAGCTTAGTCAGTTCCTGGCGTTGCTCTTGCGTGAGATGCGCTCCTGCATAGACAAAATCTCTGTAGTACTTGTCCAATAACCATGCATCTTCAGAGTTCAAAGTGAGTGAATCTTTCGAATCGTGCAAACTTTTGATTCGTGCAAAAAGTGCTGGATTGAGTGTGATGGCATCTTGATGAGCTGAGAGCTTCGGTGCAATCTCTTCTTCGATTGCATCCAACGCATCATTGGTATCACTCGATGACTTGTTGTAGAAAACAAGAAGCATACGAGTCAGCGTGCGACCGCTCTTTTCGAGGGCAATGATTGTGTTGGCAAAGGTTGGCTCACCTGATGCCAGGATTGCTTCAACTTCGGCTAACTGTTCTTTCGTACCCTGATAGAAAGCCTCGAGATAATGCGACTCCTGAATGGAAGCAAAATCAGGGAGCTCATATTCCAGGGTGCTGGCAGCGAAGAATGGATTCACAGACATTGATGCAAATTTTCTACGCGCGAGGGTTAGGGCTGACGTTTAACTTTGGGTCACGTTCTGGAAGTGTTCCGAGAGCGCTATCAATAGCTTTCATCACTGATGCATCAAGTTTTACGCCTGATGCTTTCACATTCTCCTTCACCTGAGATGGCTTGGTTGCACCCATGATTGCTGATGAAACATTGTCATTCTGCAGAACCCACGCGATAGCAAGCTGTGACATCGTGAGTCCGACCGAATCCGCGACAGGCTGAAGCTTCTGTACAGCTTCAAGAACCTCATCACGCATCCATCGCGAGATCATTCCAGCACCGGACTTCTTGTCGGTTGCTCGCGAACCTGCAGGTGGCTTAGCGCCTGGCTTGTACTTTCCTGTGAGCACACCTTGTGCAATCGGTGACCAAACAATCTGCCCGATACCCTCTTTGCGAGATAGCGGAACAACTTCGCCTTCAATAACGCGCCACAAAGCTGAGTACTGAGGTTGGCTTGATACAAAACGTGAATAACCGCGAGCATCCTGAATCTTCAGCGCTGACGAAATCTGTGCAGCGGTCCACTCTGAGAAGCCAATGTAATTTACCTTGCCTTGACGAATGAGATCTTCGAAAGCTTGTAGCGACTCTTCAAGTGGTGTCTCAAAATCAAAGCGATGCATCTGATAGAGATCAATGTGATCAACATTCAAACGCTTGAGAGATGCGTGGCAGGATTCCATGATGTGTTTGCGAGAAAGACCGCGGTCATTCTTACCTGTTCCTGTTGGCCAGTAGACCTTTGTGAAGAGCTCGTAGGATTCTCTGCGAATCCCCTTTAGTGCCTTACCTAGAACGGTCTCGGCACGGGTTCCGGCATAGACATCTGCCGTATCAAAAGTAGTGATACCTAAATCAAAAGCAGTCTTCACGCATTTGATTGCCGCTTCTTGCTCTACCTGGGAACCGTGAGTAATCCAGTTTCCATAAGAGATTTCAGATACATACATTCCAGTGCTGCCGAGGCGTCTATATTCCATGCGCTTCACATTACGCTATATTTCTGACTACACAAGTAGGAAAATCTAAGGATGCCCCACAAAATGGCTAAAAATTTAAGGCGTAAGTTCGCAAACGTCTGGCGCCATCTACCCCACCCATTCCGATGGGTCATCGCAGCAACAGTCGGAACAACCTGCGTACTTCTCGGAATAGTCTTCATATTTATCCCTGGCCCCGGCCTTCCTCTAATAGTTCTCGGAGTTGCAATTTTGGCAACCGAGTTTGCTTGGGCTCAGGTCGTCTACACGCGCATCAAAAGCGAGACCGATAAAATGACAGCCCGCGCGAAGAAAGCTTTCAAGCGCAAGTAAAACTTTTGTGATGTCGGCTCCGTAATCTAGGCTGATCTGATGAAGAGAATGGTTGTCGATGAGGATCTATCTCAGACAACCTTTGTCGTCCTTGATCTAGAAACTTCTGGAGCATCGCCCAAGTCGGGTAGTGCGATTACAGAAATTGGCGCTGTCAAGGTTCGAGGCGGAGAGGTCCTTGGTACCTTTAAAACATTCGTTAATCCAGGAACATCACTTCCGCCTTTTATCACTGAGCTAACAGGAATTACCGATGAGATGCTTATCGATGCACCCAGGATTGAGTCAGTCCTTCCGCTTCTCTTAGAATTTCTAGGTAGCGAAAAGACAACGGTTTTTGTCGCCCACAACGCACCCTTTGATCTCTCATTTCTCAAGGCGTCCGCAGCGCTGCACGGGTATGCCTGGCCAAATTTTCGAGTTGTCGATACGGTAAAGGCGGCACGTTTTGTTCTGACTAAAGACGACGTTGCAAACTATCAACTAGGGACTCTGGCGATCTACTTTCGCACCCAAATTTCACCAAACCACAGGGCACTTGATGACGCCCTGGCCACGGTAGATGTTCTCCACGGCATCATTGAAAGAATGGGAACTTTTGGCATTACGACAATCAACCAAATGCTCAACGCCGGAGCTAAGAAGGTACGACCAAAGATTGCGTCAGAGAAATCCACCTCTGAAGAAGCGCTGTAGTTGCGCCACTATCAACTGCTTCTTCTGCCCGCTTTAAGCCACGAGAAATTCGTTCGTGCACGACAAGATTTTGCTCTCCATCAAAGGCTGCTATTGCGGCAGCGGCATTTAACATCACCGCATCTCGCGGAGCACCTTTCTCGCCTGCAAAGATTGCGGAAGTTATTCGGGCATTCTCCGCCGCATCTCCCCCAACAAGATCACTGACCGGTGCTCGTGAAATTCCAAAGTCCGAAGGCTCGATCAGATCACTTCGAATCTCACCATTACCGATACTCAAGATTGAAGTCGTTGAAGAGAGAGTAATCTCATCCAACCCGTCATCGCCACGGAATACAAATCCATCTACTCCGCGAGATGCAAGCACCTGCGCCATCACTAAATGCATTCGATCGTCGGCTACTCCGATTGCTGCTGCTTGAGGTTTCGCAGGATTTGCTAATGGCCCCAAGATGTTGAAAACCGTTGGTACTCCTAGCTCTTTTCTGGCAGGGGCGGCAAAACGCATTGCGGGATGGAAAATTGGAGCAAAACAGAAACCGATTCCGAGTTCACTCACCGTTCTTTCAACGCCCTTGCCATCCAAAGTGATGGCAACACCGAGCGCCTCAAGAAGATCTCCTGAACCAGATTTGCTTGATGCTGCTCGGTTGCCATGTTTTACAACCCGTGCACCCGCAGATGCGGCGATAATGGCGGCAGTAGTGGAGATGTTTATTGTGTGCGCTCCATCGCCACCAGTGCCGACTGTGTCGACTGCGCGTTCGGCGATAGATATCGGAGCGCTGTGAGCAAACATTTGATTGACCAGAGCTGAGACTTCTTCAGCAGTTTCGCCCTTATTTTTTAGCGCCAGTAGAAAAGTTTTGATCTCGGCAACTTCAGCTTCGCCGCGAAGAATTGTCTCCATTACTGAAGAGATTTCATGCGGTTCTAGATCGAGCCCATTTTCGAGTCGGTCTAAATAAGTACTCCACATGGTGGGTTCACCAACTCTCTAGCGCTCCAGGGCGAATGAAGTTCTAAAGAGGATTATGCCTTGACTCGCGATAGTGAGGCGCGCAATAAATCAGCGACGGTATGTGCCAAAGTGAATGGATCAATCGGATGAAGAACATTCGCCTCAGCTCTCGACCACGTTGCTAACCAGGCATCCTCCTTGCGTGCCGTCATCACCAATACAGGTGGACAGTTAAAGAGCTCATCTTTGAGCTGACGAGCGATCCCCATTCCGCCTTCTGGGGCTGCTTCGCCATCAAGAATAAATAGATCAATTCCGTGATCAGCGCCTCGAGCTTTTCCATCGACATAGAGTCGCAACGCAGGTCCGGTTGCAAATTCAATAATCGAATGAGGGGCGAGATCGGCGGCCACGCGGGTTCCCAAAGCGGCAGCCACGTGGGCGCGAACAGTCACATCATCTGAGTAAAGAACGATATTGAGATGGCGTGAGGAATCTTGCGACATAGGTGAACTCTACCGCGACCGAAGACAGATCCCATGGTGATCCGTTTCACCTCAAAGAAGCGCAAATAAGGGGCAGATAGAGCAAGGGAAAGAGGTCAAAGGCTTCGAAATCGGGAATAATCACCTCCATGACAAGCACAGTCTCCAGCCCGGCCGCCGAGCCAGCCTCAATGCATAAGATCACTAAGCCAAATGTCGTGGCTGTCGGAACGATCGTCTGGCTATCAAGTGAGTTGATGTTCTTCGCAGCGCTCTTTGCAATGTACTTCACCACTCGCGCTGTGCAAGGTCCAGTAATTTGGGGTGAATCAACCGAGCTGCTGAGCATTCCGTTTGCAGCCGTCACCACCACCGTTCTAGTTCTCTCATCTGTTACATGTCAGTTCGGAGTTTTCGCTGCAGAACGTTTCCAGAACAAGCGCGAAGGTGCGCTGTGGCAGGTCAATCTTTGGGGAATGCGCGAATGGTTCTCTCTCACATTCCTGATGGGCGCATTCTTTATCGCCGGCCAAATCTACGAGTACGCAGTTTTGGTAAGTGAAGGCCTCACTCTCTCGTCTAACGCATATGGATCAGTTTTCTATCTCGCAACAGGTTTCCACGGATTACACGTAACCGGCGGTTTAATCGCATTCCTTATCGTTTTGATTCGCGTAGCTAAGGCGCGTCGATTCACTCATCAACAAGCCACAACAACAATTGTGGTTTCTTACTACTGGCACTTCGTCGACGTTGTATGGATCGCGCTCTTTGCTGCGATTTATCTGATTAAGTAGATTGGGATATAAGTGAAGAAACTTTCTCGTTACCGCAGACATAGAGCAGTAGCTCCTTTGCTGTTGATCTTTGCTCTGCTGGGTATCGGTACGACGTTTCAAGTAGCTGGCGCAACGACCACCTCTCCAATGACAGCCGAAGAACGAACCGCTGCAATTGAAGAAGGTAAAGAAATCTTCCTTCGTGGCTGCTCTTCTTGCCATGGACTTAATGCAGAAGGTGGATCAATTGCTCCCTCCCTCATTGGCGTAGGCGCCGCTTCAGTTGATTTCCAAGTAGCAACTGGTCGTATGCCTATGGCGGATATGAGCCAACAAGCTATGCGTAAGACACCTGTTTACAACGATGAAGAAGTTGCGGCACTCGCTGCCTATGTAGCATCACTTGCACCTGGACCTGAAATTCCAACAGAAGAAATGCTCAACTACGAACGTGATGGCGAAGTTGCTGAGGGTGGCGAACTATTCCGCACCAACTGCGCAATGTGCCATAACTTTGCTGGACAAGGTGGTGCACTTACACAGGGTAAATACGCACCGTCTGTTATGGGTGTTAAGCCAGTGCACATTTATGAAGCAATGATCACTGGACCTCAAGCGATGCCAGTTTTTTCAGATAAAACACTTACTCCAAAAGAGAAGCTATCAATCATTAAGTGGATCAAGGCAGCAGAGAAGGAACCACAGCTTGGTGGAGTAGCGCTCGGTCGAGTTGGCCCAGTAACAGAGGGCCTTCTCGTATGGACACTCGGACTTGGACTGCTGATTGGCATTGCAGTCTGGCTAGCAGCGAAGGCGAAATAAATAACTATGAGCAATGAAATAGAAGCGATCAAAGATCCAGGCTTACCTGCCCATAAGTTACGCCAGACCGATGTAGATCCAAAGGCTGCAGCTCGTGCAGAGCAACAAGTCGCAATTCTTTTCTTACTGTCTGCGCTGAGCACGGTTCTCTTTATCTATGCATACTTCTTCGTCTCCACAGATACTTTCGTCTTCATTCCACTCATGGGTGAGCAAAATATTCATCAACTCTTACTGGGTCTTGGTTTAGCTTTCTCACTTCTCTTCATCGGCCTTGGCGCTGTGCATTGGGCGAAGACGTTGATGCCGGACCAAGAAGTAATTGCACATCGTCATGAATTCCGATCCTCTGATTCCGATCGTGAAGATTTCGTTAAGACCGCTAAAGAAGGTGCTGCTGCTGCCGGACTCGGCCGCCGCTCACTGATTAAGCGAACCTTGGGCCTTGCCGTTGGTCTTGTTGGCCTCTCCCCTGTCTTGCTTCTCCGCGACCTAGGTCCAACTCCAGGAGATGAACTCAAGACAACTAGCTGGAAGGCTGGTTCTCGTCTTGTTACCGATCCTGGTGATCGTCCAATTCGTCCAGAAGATCTTGAAGTTGGTTCTGTAGCTCAGACACTTCCAGAGTTAGCACCTGGAAAAGATCACCACTCGCTCAATGACATTGCAAAGGATGCAGTCCTTCTCATTCGCTTGCGTCCGGAAGAATTTAATCTCGATGCAGAGCGCCTCTCATGGACCTATGAAGGAATTATCGCCTTGTCCAAGATCTGTTCTCATATGGGCTGCGCCGTTGCACTCTATGAACAGAGTACGAAGCATTTGCTCTGTCCTTGCCACCAATCGACTTTCGATGTAACCCGAGCTGCCAAAGTTATCTTTGGCCCAGCTGCCCGTCCTCTGCCACAATTGGCAATCACAGTCGATGAAGAGGGTTATCTCGTCGCACAAGCACCGTTTAATGAGCCAGTCGGACCTAGTTTCTGGGGGAGATCTAAATGAGCGCACGTGAAAGAATTGCGGGCAACGTCGCCAACTATGTAGATGAGCGCACAGGTGCCGCTGCATGGATGAAGAAGAACCTACAGAAGGTATTCCCTGATCACTGGTCATTCATGCTCGGTGAAATTGCGCTCTATTCATTTGTCATCTTGCTTCTTTCTGGAACATTCCTCACTTTCTGGTTTGACCCTTCTATGCGCGAAGTTGTTTATGAGGGTTCTTATGAGCCTCTCAACGGCATCGAAATGTCTGCCGCATATGCCTCTGCACTCGACATCTCATTTGAGGTTCGTGGCGGTTTGTTAATGCGACAGATTCACCACTGGTCTGCGCTCATCTTTATGGCGGCCATCGTTGTTCACTTGCTCCGAGTCTTCTTCACAGGAGCATTCCGTAAGCCACGTGAATTTAACTGGATCATCGGAATTGGCCTACTCACACTTGGCATCGTCGAAGGTTTCTTGGGTTACTCACTTCCGGATGACCTTCTCTCAGGTACTGGTATTCGAATTGCCGAAGCTATTTTGCAGGCGATTCCTTTGGTGGGTTCATACCTTTCATACTTCCTCTTCGGTGGAGCATTCCCAGGCGTAACTTTCATTCCTCGTATCTATACGCTACATATCCTTATCATTCCGGGAATCTTCCTCGCACTCATTACCGTGCACTTGATGTTGGTCTGGTATCAGAAGCACACTCAGTACCCAGGTCCCGGTCGCACAGAGAACAACGTTGTGGGTTATCCCCTCTTGCCTATCTACATGGCTAAAGCGGGTGGATTCTTCTTTATCGTCTTCGGTGTCACCGCACTTCTTGGCGCTGTCGCATCGATCAACCCCATCTGGCTCTATGGTCCATATACGCCGGGACAAATTTCAGCAGGTTCTCAACCTGACTGGTACATGGGTTGGCTCGATGGTTTAGTTCGTATGGCTCCCCCACTTGAGCCTGTAATTTTTGGTTACACGCTCTCGCTCAATATTTTGATTCCTGGCCTGATAATTCCTGGAATTCTCTTCACTGGAATGGCCCTCTACCCATTTATTGAACAGTGGATCACCGGCGATAAGCGCGAGCATCATCTTCTTGATCGCCCTCGTAATGCACCAAACCGCACAGCCCTTGGTGCGATGGCTCTAACCTTCATGTTAATTGCACTCATCTACGGTGGTAACGACATCATTGCAACCAACTTTGATCTTTCTATAAATCAGATCATGTGGTTTAGCCGAATCGGAATCATTGTTCTACCTCCAATAGCATTTATCGTCACCAAGAGACTTTGTCTCTCGCTACAACGTGCTGATCGTGAGCTTGTTCTACATGGTCGCGAAACTGGTCGCCTCGTGATGATGCCATCAGGCGAGTTCGTTGAAGTTCATGAGCCAATCTCACCTGAGAAGGCATGGTTGCTCACTCAGCATGAACAGAACGCTCCGCTTGCACTTGAAGAGAAGGATGCTCGCGGTGTTCGTCGCCCAGGGCTTCTCAAATCAAAGCTTAGAAAGCGCTTTTCAATCGCTCATGCTGAACAGGTCGCAAAGCCAACTGTTGACGATCTCAAGGAGATCGAACACCACTAACGGGCTGGGTAACTACGAGCGCTACACCGATGATCGTAACGAGAGTTCCGCATGCGGTAATGAGGCTGATGGTTTCGCCAAATAAGAAGTACGCCTCAATGGCTGTTGCCGCCGGAACGAGATAGTACAAAGACGAGACTGAAGCTGCGCTGGAACGTGCGAGCAAGAAATAGAGAATCAGAATTGCGCCGATGGAGAGTGCCAGAACAAGCCATACGAGCGAGAAGATAAATGATCCATTCCATGTGATGCTCTCCCCTTGTTCGAAGGTGAGAGCCATTGCGCCGAGTAAGAGTCCCGTGAAGATGTATTGCCAGGACGTTCCTGCGAGCACTTCAACCCCTGAACCAAACTTCTTTTGTAGCAAAGTGCCAGATGTACCGCCCAAAAGAGCAATAAAGATTGCGACAACTCCTACTCTCGGAAGTTCTTGGCCGCTGGATCCACTTAGTTTCGGAGCGATCACTAAAACTAATCCCGCAAGTCCTAGAGCTAAACCCAGCCACTTACGGGGTGATAGTTTTTCTTGGAAGAAGATTGAAGAGAAGATCGAAACCAAAACAGGTTGCAACGAACAAATGAGAGCTGTGATTCCTGCCGGCATTCCCTGCTTGACTCCATAGAAGCACCCGCCTAGGTAAGCACCATGAATAGTCACTCCAACGAGAGCGCTTTTCCTGATTGTTGGCAGATCGTGCGCGAATCGCTTCGTGATTGCCAGCGCGATGAGAGCAAGCAAAACTGAAGCTATCGCCATTCTTATCGCTATGAAGGTAAAGGGTGGCGCGTAAGGAATTCCGTATCTAATTCCTGTAAATCCAGTACTCCATAGAAGTACAAAAATTACTGGGGCGGTGCGGGTTGTTATCAGCCCTCGCATAGACTTTTGAGTTTAACGAGTGACTTTGCCATCCACTTGGGGTTACGGTTGAGTGAATCTGTCTTGTAAACCCACCAACGCTGGGCTTTATTGCAGACAGAGGCATCGAAGATTTCCGTAACCTGCGTACTTCCATCTCCAAGATCTACTAATTCGTAGGACCAAGTCCACTTCATTAGGTGGCGCCAGGTTATCTTGCGATTCTCTTCAAATGCTATTACTTCATTTGTAATCCGATACGGCACTCTAATTTTCATCGACATTCCAAAGCGAGCACCCAATGAGAGGCGACTTGGGCCTGAAATTGCTTTATTTACTGTGGAAGATCCATCAAAGAGAGCATGAGCGTTGGGATCTGCCAGGAAGTCGAAAATTCTTGAAGGTGGGGCTTTGATAACTATTCGAGCAGCTGCGGTATCAGGAAAATCTACAGCGAGTATCTCAGCGCGTACCTGCATGGTTGCTCGTTAGTGATGAGCAGTCATGGAAGGATCATCAAGAGGTTTTTCATACTCAGTAACCCATCCGATTACGCTAATAACGAGTGCTGCTAACGCAATAACTGTAAGCCACCATCCGATGATGAGTCCAAAGCCCATTCCAATTGCACTTGCAGCCACAGGCAGCGGCCACCATGAGTGAGGACTATAAAAACCTAGCTCTCCAGCGCCATCGGCAATCTCGGCATTGAGATTATCTGATGGCATCACGTGACCGATTCGCTTCTGAGTAAACCAAAGGTAGAAACCAACCATTCCCGCCAGACATGCAGAGAGAAGCATTCCCGCAATTCCAACAGGCTCTCCACCGACATACCAATAGATGATCGTCATCACGACATAGAAGACGCTGAGGCCGACGAAGAGCTGCCAATTAACCTTCATGCTTAATGTCCTTCAGTCTTGATGTGCGGATGATGAAGATCGAACGCTGGTCGCTCAGAGCGAATGCGCGGCATGGTCAAGAAGTTGTGGCGCGGTGGTGGACATGAAGTCGCCCATTCAAGCGATGCGCCGTAACCCCATGGATCATCAACCTCGACCTTTGGACTCTTGCGCGTAATCCAGACGTTGATTGCGAATGGAATCATTGAGAGAGCCAACAAGAATGAACCAATTGTTGAAATCATATTCATGCCAGTAAATCCATCCGTAGCCAAGTAATCAGCGTAGCGACGTGGGAATCCCTTAATGCCTAACCAGTGTTGGATCAAGAATGTGATGTGGAAGCCGAAGAAGAGTGTCCAGAAATGGATCTTTCCAAGACGCTCATTAAGCATCTTGCCTGTCATCTTTGGCCACCAGAAATAGAAGCCTGCAAACATCGCGAAGACCACTGTTCCGAATAGAACATAGTGGAAGTGTGCAACGACGAAGTAGGAAGCAGATACTGCGAAATCAAGTGGTGGTGAAGCCAAGATGATTCCGGTAATTCCGCCGAAGAGGAAGGTAACAAGGAAGCCCATCACCCAGAGCATTGGAGTTTCAAAGGTGACATGACCGCGCCACATCGTGCCGATCCAGTTAAAGAACTTCACTCCCGTTGGAACACCAACCAAGAAAGTTATAAATGAAAAGAAGGGCAGGAGAACCTGACCGCTTGCAAACATGTGGTGAGCCCACACCGCAACAGAGAGAGCTGAGATTGCAATCGTTGCAGCAATTAAACCTTTATAACCGAAAATTGGTTTGCGACTAAAGACCGGCAAAATCTCAGTTGCGATTCCAAAGAATGGAAGCGCCAAGATATACACCTCAGGGTGGCCAAAGAACCAGAAGAGATGTTGCCAGAGCATCGCACCGCCATTAGCTGGATCAAAAATATGCGAACCATAGATTCGATCTGACTCAAGAGCAAGAAGTGCTGCTGCAAGTGGAGGGAACGCTAGAAGTACAAGAATCGAAGTAAGGAGAACGTTCCAAGAGAAGATAGACATACGGAACATAGTCATTCCGGGTGCGCGCATCGTAAAGATTGTCGTAATGAAGTTAACGCCACCAAGAATTGTTCCAAGACCACCGATTGCAAGACCTACAACCCAGAGATCTCCACCAATTCCCGGAGAGTACGTTGAGTTAGCAAGTGGTGCGTAGGCGGTCCATCCAAATGACGCTGCACCACCCGGAGCGAGGAATCCCGCAAAGGCCATGATGCTGCCAAAGAGATAAAGCCAATATGACAACATATTCAAACGTGGGAAGGCAACGTCTGCGGCGCCAATCTGGAGTGGCATGATCACATTTGCAAAGCCAACAAAAAGTGGTGTTGCAAACATGAGCAACATAATCGTTCCGTGCATTGTGAAAACCTGGTTGTACTGCTCTGTTGAAATGAACTGCATGCCAGGTCGAGTTAATTCAAAGCGAAGAATGAGGGCAAGAATTCCACCAATGAGGAACCATGCGAATGAAGTCATCAAGTAGAGGTAGCCGATAGTCTTGTGATCGGTTGAAGTTACCCACTTAACAAAGTTCTTACCCTTTGTAGCGGGTGCGATGCCTGGAGCCGGGGTTATTACTGGTCGCTCTGCATATGTTGTCATGCTGCACTCGCCTTCAACGTCTCTAGATACTTCTGATAATCAGCCTGTGACACAACCTTGACTGTAAATCTCATATACGTGTGGCTGCGACCGCAGAGGATGTTGCAGTACCCCGGGTATTCGCCAATTTTATTTGCCGTAAATTCAATCTGGTTTGTTACACCAGGCAAGTTCTGGATCTGATTCATAAATGCTGGAACATAGAAGGCATGCACAACATCACTTGAAGTGATGATGTAGCGAACTCGCTCTCCAACAGGAATGACGAGAGTTGGTGGCTTCTCTGGAGTGCCAGTCACAACAACGTTCTCGCCTGCCTCTGGATAACCAAACTGCCATGACCACTGGATTCCGTTAACGGTGATTTCGTGGGCTACATTCGGTGACTTCTCAGTAATTTCGTTCTGCTTAACGGCGGTGAAGTAAAACAAGACCGCAATAATGATGAATGGGATGACGGTGTAGACAATTTCAACCGGAACGTTGTACTGGGTCTGCTTTGGAAATTCGCCTTTAGATGCTTTAGCTCTGTGGAACACTGCAGGCCACAAGATCAAAATGAGTGTGATTACTCCAACTACTCCGCCTGCAATCCATGCGCCTTGCCAGAGTGGAAGTGAGATGTCATTGACGTTAGTGACACCCTCTGGAAAACCAAGGGTGGAAACTTTTGAACAACCACTGAGCGCCAAAACCATCGGTGCGATGACCAGCCCGAGGCGCAATGCGCGTGATGCGCGCGATTTTCTCGTTGGGAGCGACATAGGCTAAGGATAGTGGCGAGATGAGAAGTTAGGAGCCGGTGCTAGTAGCCTTCATCGGGTGGTTCGTGTCACAGGAAATTTCACCTCGGAGGCTCCCCTATCGGAGATCGTCTCCGCCTCGATTACTGCTGCCTACGAGGCCGGTTGGGCCGACCCCAAGAAGTTATCCCAGGCATCGAAGAAGGCCAAGATTCTGCAAGGCCATTCGCTGGAAGCGCTGTCGGCTGGACTCGGAATTCGTGTAGATCACATGGAGATCGTTGGCGAATCAGAGCTCTCGACCTATCTCTGTATTGCAGGATTCTTAGAACCTCGCCGCCACTTGGCAGTCGGTGCCGTCGATAGAGGCAAGATTCGTGCATTTACTCGCACCCATGAAAATCACTCAATCGTTCCTGTAAATAGTGATGGTCATCTCGACCCTGAAAAAATTCCTGCTGATTCACTTCTAACTCTTCAGGTTGCAAACGGAGAAACTGGAGTTCTTCAGGATATTCAATCATTAAAGCAGAAGGCGAAGATGGTTGTTCTTGATGCAACGTACTCAGGTTCGCGTATCGCATTGGGTGAGGACTGGGATGGAGCAATTTTCGCGGCCCAAGCATGGGGTGGTCCCGCTGGTCTATCCATTATGGCGATAGCAAATTCGGAACAATGGCGTTACCCACTTCCCCACATTGCACCGATAAGAACTCCTGGTGGCTATTCGCTGCCGCTCTTACTCGGAGCAGCCGCTGCTATTGAAAACTTCAAAGAAGATGTCGGCAAGATAAATTCGCTTAATCTCTATCTTCGCCAAAAAATTTTAGCGGCCATTCCATCTGCGATTGTTGTCGGCCAAGGTTCACTAACTCTTTCAAACTATCAAACAGTTGTCATTCCAGGAACAATAAGTGAAATGCTTGTTCGAGAACTCGAGGCACGCTCGATTTCCGTGGATGCAGGCTCTGCCTGTTCACCAGCAGATTTAGCGCCCAGCCATGTTCTGGCTGCGATGGGTCTACCCACTGAAGGGTCTTTAAGATTTACTCTTCGCGAAGATCACACCGAAGCAGATATTGATGCACTTGTAAAGGCTTTAGTGGAAGTGTGCAGCAACTTCTGATCTGGCATCTGCCCCATAGGCAACTTCAAATCGATCTAGAAACTCGGTCGCTGTAAAGCTGTACTCCTGAGTGCCCATCGTCTCAATAACGTATGTGGCAAGGAGTGATCCCAATTGTGCGCATCGCTCATGTGAAAGACCCCAAGCAAGACCAGCAACAAAACCACTTCTAAATGAATCGCCCACTCCAGTCGGATCAACCTTTGCTTTCTCTTGCGGGCAGGTCACAGTAATTGTTGAAACGCCTCTGCCTTCAACGCGAGAACCTGCGGCACCAAGAGTGACAACTCGATACTTAACTCGGTCAAGGATCTCGTCATCGCTCCACCCAGTCTTCTGAATGGCAAGTGCAAGTTCGTACTCGTTAAGGAAGAGATAGGTGGCTCCATCAATAAGAACTTTAATTTCATCTCCTGATAAACGAGCCATCTGTTGTGATGGATCTGCCAGGACTGGAATACCTTTCGATAGCGCGACCTGGGTGTGACGCAACATCGCCGCGGGATCATCCGGTGAAATCACCAAGAGATCTAGGTTTCCCTCTTTATCTATGATCGGTTGCAATTCGATATCACGAGCTTCGGACATTGCTCCAGGAAAGAATGATGCAAATTGATTGTGCTCAGAATCAGTTGTGACAGTAAAGAGTGCGGTGAATTGTGTTGTGGAGATGAGTGCATGAGAAGTATCAACTCCATGGCGTGTGAGCCATGCGTTGTAATCTGGCCAATCTTTTCCAACTGCTGCAATAAGCAGTGGCTTGTGGCCGAGTACTCCCAATCCGAAACAGATATTTGCAGCGCATCCTCCGCGGCGAACTTCTAACCCGTCAACTAAGAAAGAGAGCGAAATCTTCTCAAGAGAGCCAACAACTACTGAGTCTGAAAACTTTCCCGGGAAAGTCATTATGTGGTCGCGACCGACCGAGCCTGCGACGCCTATCTTTATAGGGCGAGAATCTACAAGTAACTAGAAGTAAATGTGGCGTTTAGTTGAAAGAATCACCGCAGGCACAAGAACCCTGCGCATTTGGATTATCGATTGTAAATCCTTGCTTCTCGATGGTGTCCACGAAATCAATAGTTGCACCCATCAAATATGGATCGCTGAGCTTTCCGGTGACAACCTTGACTGTGCCAAACATGCGGACGACATCGCCTTCGAGTTCACGGTTATCAAAGAAGAGCTGATAGCGAAGACCTGAACATCCACCTGGCTGAACCTCCACACGAAGGTAGAGGTCGTCAGCGCCTTCTTGCGCCAACAGTGCTGCAACCTTGGCTGCTGCCCCATCGGTAAGTGAGATGCTGGTGGTGGTCGATGTTGTGTCCTGTGTTGTCATAGGTGAAGAGTACCCGCGTCACTTAGCATCTGCGACTTTTATAGGTGAGAATAGAGCCATGTCATCTTCAATCGTGACCAACCTCCTACTACTCGGGAGTGGTTCTGACCCGCTCTCTGAACGTGGAGTGACCTGCGCAGGTGAGATCCCGGCCGCTAGCGATCCAGATCTCGTTGCGCGGGCAAGAGCTGCGCGAGCCGCCCTTGGCGATCGGGCCATCGTTCTGGGACATCACTATCAACGTGATGAGGTGATCGAGTTTGCAGATATCACAGGCGATTCCTTTAAGTTGGCACAAGCTGCACAAGCACAGAGCGCTGCTGAATATGTAATTTTCTGCGGTGTGCACTTCATGGCGGAAAGCGCTGACATTCTTACCAGCGATCGTCAGAAAGTTATCCTTCCCGATTTAGCTGCCGGATGTTCTATGGCTGATATGGCAACTGCCTCACAAGTAGATGAGTGTTGGAAAACTCTGAATGATTTAGGTATTGCGAGTTCGACAATTCCTGTTACTTATATGAACTCCTCTGCAGCAATCAAATCATTTACCGGCGAGCACGGTGGAACAGTTTGCACCTCGTCTAATGCGCAATCTGCAATGCAGTGGGCATTTACTCAAGGAGAGAAAGTTCTTTTTCTCCCAGATCAACATCTTGGAAGAAATACTGCGGTGAAAAGCCTCGGACTCTCACTAGAAGATTGCGTCTTATGGAACCCGTGGAAGCCAATGGGTGGTCTCACAGAGAGTGAAATCAAGAACGCAAAAGTCATTCTTTGGCGTGGTCACTGTTCTGTACATGGAAGATTCTCTAAAGAGTCGATCGATGAAGTGCGTTCTCGTATTCCTGGTGTAAAAATCCTTGTACACCCAGAGTGCACCCATGAAGTCGTAACCAATGCCGACGTCGTTGGGAGTACGGAGTTTATTATCAAGACTATTGAGGCGGCACCTGCGGGCAGTGCCTGGGCTATCGGTACCGAGTTCAATCTCGTCTCGCGTCTTGCCAAAGCGCATCCAGATAAGACGATCGTCTTCCTCGATAAAACTTTATGCTACTGCTCGACCATGAACCGTATTGATCTCCCCCACTTGGTCTGGGCTATGGAATCTTTGGTCGCTGGCCACGTAGTCAATCAAATAACTGTTGATGCCAAGGTGAAAAAGTTCTCTCAACTAGCACTTGAGCGAATGCTCGCTCTATAGTCCACCCATGAGTAACGAATCTTCAGATCAAAAGAGCCCTCAGAAGAAGGGGCGTCCCACTCCGAAGCGCAAAGATGCAGAATCTGCTCGCAAGGTTTCATCCCTCGCTCCTGCTCGCTCTAAGGAAGAGAAGGCGCGACAGAAATCTGCAGCTCGTATTGCCCGAATGGCTCAACGCGAGGCATATCTCCGCGGTGACGAGAACGCTCTACCTATGCGTGATCGCGGTCCGCTTAAGAAATTTGTAAGAAACTATGTAGATTCGCGTCGTTCTATCGGCGAATACTTTCTTCCGGTGATTGCACTTGTGCTCATCGTTTCTCTTGTTCCTATACCAGCAGCTGCCGTAATCGGAGTGGTGTTGATGTACACCGTTCTCTTTGCATCAGTGATCGATGGCATTCTTCTTGGCCGAAAGATTAAGCGCGAAGTCATCGCACGCTTTCCAAATGAATCACCGAAAGGCCTATCTATGTATGGCTGGCTACGTTCGACACAGATGCGCCGTATGCGTGCGCCAAAACCTGGCGTGGCTATAGGAGAAAAGTTCTAACTACCCCTAAGGTAGGCAAACAACTTAATACGAGTTCTTTTGTAGGGGAAGTTCGGTGCAAATCCGACGCTGACCCGCAACCGTAAGGGCGTTCGCGCTCGAAGTCGGATTACCTACCTAAGAACGTTGACCAACACCCGCCGAGGTTTGCGGGGAGTAGTCCAAAGTCAAGCGTGTATTCGCTATTTCTAGGAGCTACCCCTGTGAGACTCTCACACAATGAGGAGCTCAAGATAAATGAAGAAAAAATTCGTAGTACTAGCCACTCTAGCTTTACTTGCAGCGACAATCACTCCAGCACAAGCAGCAGGAACCGGCTATCGCTACTGGGGTTATTTCCAAGCAGCGCCTAAAGCAACAACATGGACAGCTGCAATGACAGGTCCAACAGTGGATATCGCAGATGGATCTGTAGAAGGTTGGGCATTCACATTTTCAAGTGAAGCTATTCCAGATGCAACCTCTCCATCTGTACTTCCAGACTTTCAATCAATTTGCGGTAAGACCCGTCCTGTTTCAGGCAAGAAAAGAATTGGAATTGTCATTGACTTCGGTGCAGCCTACTTAGCGCCCTCTGGAGAGAAGCCGCTGCGAACTGTTAAGCGCTGCATCACCATTGATAAAAAAGCACAGGGCATTGATGTGCTCGGAAAAGTCGTTCGAGTTCGTGGCGATAAGTCGGGGCTGATTTGTGGACTTGCCGGATATCCGCGTAAAGAGTGTGGTGTAGAAATTCCTACACCTACTGCGCTGTTGAACAAGTAATTGATAGATCGATGAAGCGAACATTCCATCCACTCACGTGGTGGTTAGGTGCGATCGCAACTGCTGTTGCGGTTTCGCTAGCCCATCACACCGCCTTTAATCTGGCGGTGGTGGGTGGAATGTGCCTTCTTGTACATCGAGTAAATAAAAGCGCCGTCGATAAAACTCCTTGGTCGGGAGGGTTATGGTTTGCTCTCAAGATTGCAGCAATCATCATCGTGATCCGTACCTTCATCGGAGTTGCGATCGGTGTTCCAATCCCAGGCAACACCTTGTTTGAACTTCCAATCGCAAATCTTCCTGAGTGGATGGCCGGTATCCGAATCGGTGGAGCAATCACTCAAGAAAGACTTACCTTTGCTGCAGCAGAAGGAGTTCAGATTGCAACGCTTATCTGCATCTTTGCTGCTGCAACTTCACTTACTTCACCTCACCGTCTCTTGCGCCAGATGCCAATTTTTATCTATGAATTTGGTGTTGCACTCGTCATCGCTACATCAGTGCTTCCGCAACTTGTAACGAGTGCCGCCAGAATCAAGAACGCTCAGAGAATGCGCGGTATTGAAAGAGGTGGATGGGCTGGTGTTGCACTCCCCCTTCTTGAAGAATCACTCGCCCGTTCTCTGGATCTGGCAGCGGCTATGGATTCACGAGGGTATGGATTCTCTCGGCAACGATCTCGATACCGTCGCGAAAAATTACTCGTGCGCGACCTTACGGTTATCTTTTCCGCCGTAGCTCTCATTCCATTTTCCGCGGTGGCATTTTCATGATCACCTTCAATAGTGTTTCACTCATCTATCCGCACTCACTGCACACAGTCTTTGAGGATCTCTCCTTCACTATCGAGGAAGGTGAAATGGTCCTTGTCATCGGAGCAACTGGTTCCGGAAAGTCTTCCCTGCTGCGATTAATTAATGGATTAGTCCCACACCACACGGGCGGAATTTTGGCGGGAGATATTTCCGTAGACGGAATCTCAACCTCTCTGACAAAACCTGGGGGCCTTGCTCACCTCATCGGCATCGTTGGACAAAATCCCGTGCACGGATTTGTCACCGACACAGTTGAAGAGGAACTCGTCTTTGGCATGGAGGCCCTTAACTTCGCGCCAGATGTCATGCGTAAGCGAGTTGAAGAGATACTCGACCTGCTCTCTCTGGCTCATTTGCGTGGGCGCTCAATATCAACGCTCAGTGGTGGAGAACAGCAACGTGTTGCAATTGGCAGCGCGCTAGTCATGCACCCTAAGGTCCTTGTTCTTGACGAACCGACATCAGCTCTCGATCCAATTGCCGCTGAGGAAGTCTTATCGATTCTCCATCGCTTGGTCCATGATCTAGGACTTACGGTCGTTATCTCAGAACATAAATTAGAAAGAGTCATTGGTTTTGCCGATCGAATTATTGCAATTTCGGCAGAGGGCAAGACCGAGATTGATATTCCTGAAGAGATTCTTAAGAAATCACCGATCGCGCCTCCTATCGTTCACTTAGCTCGTGCCCTCAATTTAGATTCTGTAGGAACTAGCGTTCGTGAAGTGCGACGCATGACAACGCATCTTCGTGATTTCCAACCATTGGTTTCAAAGACAGAGTCAATGAAGAGGAGAACGGTCGTTGAGATAGATAACCTCTCTCACGCCTACGGAGAGAAGGTCGCTCTGCGCGATGTATCACTTAGCTTTAAATCTGGTGAGATAACTGCCGTAATGGGACGCAATGGCGCGGGAAAGAGCACTCTCTTTAAATCAATTGTGGGATTTCATTCATCTACCGGTGGGAGCGTGAGAGTTCTAGGAGAAGACCCCACAAATCTGCACGGTCGTCAACGTCTTTCAACAGTCGGTTACATTCCGCAAGAGCCGAGCGATCTACTTATTCATTCTTCCGTTGCTAAAGAATGCTCGGCAAGTGACCGCGATAACGGACTAGAAGATGGTTCAACCTTTGCATTCTTGGTGCGATTGACACCAACAGTTAATCCTGATGCCCACCCACGAGATTTATCCGAGGGTCAGCGACTTTCTCTCGTTCTTGCGCTCATTCTCTGCAGTTCACCAGATGTACTCATTATGGATGAACCAACCAGAGGTCTTGACTACCAAGCCAAATCAATACTGGTCGATACCTTGGTTTCATATTCCCGAAATTTAGGTAAGTGCGTTCTCATCGCTACACACGATGTAGAGCTAGTTGCTGAGATGGCTGATCGCGTCGTCTTTCTGGCAGATGGTGATGTCGTTGCCGATGGTGCAACGTTGGATGTTCTGCTCTCCTCACCAGCATTTGCACCGCAGGTTGCGAAGGTTATGTCCCCCGCGCCATGGCTCACAGTGAAGGACGCGCTGCGCGGGATCGCAGAAGCCACAGGTAAGGGCTCGAGTTCGTGATTACAACTGCAGGTGTTTATCGCCTTTCGCGACAGTCGAAGATAGTTCTCACATTTACTTCTTTGATCGCTTTAGCGGGATTTGTCTGGCCGTTTTTCTACGTAGGAAATCTTCATTGGATATTTGTCGTTGCGATTGCGGCTGCGGCTCTCCTTTTGGTATCAGAGGTCGGAATCGGATCGATAGATGCAAAATCAATCGCACTGCTTGGCGTGATGAGTGCTTTCATTACTCTCTTGCGTCCACTGGGCGCTGGTGCCGCCGGACTTGAACCAATCTGGTTTGCTCTCATCATCGCGGCACGAGTATTCGGACCTTCGTGGGGATTCCTATTAGGCGTTACGTCAATGACAACTTCAGCGCTATTGACGGGAGGAGTTGGTCCGTGGCTTGCTTATCAAGTTTTTGCAGCAGGTTGGATTGGACTTCTCGCAGGCTCTCTTCCGCAGAAATTAGCCGGCAAACTAATTCGCGGTGCTTCGGAAAAAGCGTTACTCATTGTTGTTGGAGTTTTCGCCTCTTTCGCCTTCGGCATTTTGATGGACCTACAGTTTTGGCCTTGGGTATTGGGGTCAAATACCCAACTCTCCTACATACCTGGCGGTGCGCTCAGTGAAAACCTTTCTCGCTTCATCACATTCCACTTTGCATCCTCAATGGCTTGGGATGTTCCGCGTGCAATTCTGACATCGATCCTGATCGTTCTTACGGCCACGCCATTCCTGAGAGCTTTACGTCGCACTTACTTCAAAGCGGCATTTCTCACGCCCATAGAATTCAAAAAGGCAATCGAGGTAAAGAATTAACGTACGTGCGATGGCACAAATGGGAACTCTACGATTGTCGCAGATGAAGCCCGGCCACGAATATCTATAGATACGTGATCGCCAATCGATAGATTGGTATCCACCAAAGCAAGTGCGATGCCAACGCGAAGAGTCGGCGAGAACGTTCCACTCGTTACCGTTCCAACAACTTTTCCAGATTCATCCTGTAGCGCCATTCCTGCGCGAGGAATTCCACGATCATTTGATTTCAAACCACGCATGCGTCGGGCTGGCCCTTCGCTCTTCTGTGCAACGAGAACATTGCTTCCGTGAAAAGCACCCTTCTTCCAGCCGATAGCCCATGTTGCACTTGCCTGTACGGGAGAGATTTCAAGTGAGAGTTCATGGCCATGCAGCGGATAACCCATTTCGGTGCGCAAGGTGTCACGAGCGCCAAGACCACAAATGGTTCCATCTTCAGCGAGAACGGCAGCGGCGCAAATATCCCAGACTGATTCAACATCTTTTCGCTGCGGAAGAATCTCGTATCCATGTTCACCGGTATATCCGGTGCGACACAAGATGACATCTGCCTGACCAATTCGGACATGTGAGAACGCCATGTAATCCATCTCTGGTTCAACGCCAAGATTTTTTAAAACTTTTGATGACAGAGGACCTTGTAGTGCGATCACACCAAAGTCTTCATGGAGATTTTCGACAGTAATTCCTGCAGGTGCACTCGCCTGTAGCACGCGAACAACATCGGTGGTATTTGATGCATTAGGAACTAAAAACAAATCAGTAGAACTATTGCGATAAACGATCAAGTCATCAATGACTCCACCCTCGTTATTGCAGAGCAGCGTGTATTGGGCTTGACCATCTGTGATGCGAGATAAATCATTTGTGAAAATACCGTTTAGAAATTCGAGCGCTCCATCGCCTGTCACCCTGGCTTTACCTAGGTGCGAAACATCAAAGAGCCCCACACGTTCACGTACGGCAGCGTGCTCGGCTAAGACTCCCGCTCCCGGATACTCAATAGGCATCAGCCAGCCACCAAAATCAGCCATCTTCGCATCAAGGGCGATATGGCGACTGTGCAAAGGTGAATTTTTCATCCCATCAACCTACACTTACGGCGCTAGGAACAGGCAGTTGGCAACCCCGAGAATTTCGAAAGGCATGTGTGACTTCTACTATGACCGCACTCTCTCTCACCTCCGCTCTCAAAGATGACATTCTTGTTGTCGGTCTAGCGCAAGGTCCCGCTCAGCGAAAGGGTGGGAAGCCAACTCTGGTCATTGAATCCGGAGATCTCGCACTTGATGCAAAGAGTCTTGAGGAAATCCTCGTCGACATGGGGGCAACCGGTAAGACAGATGAAGTCATCAAGATTCCAGGCAACTCTGTTCGTCTCCTTGTCTTCACCGGTTTAGGAAAAGCATCATCTGCTTACGGCCACGAACTTCTTCGTCGCGCAGCAGGTGCTGCAGCTCGCACCCTTTCCAATCAGAAATCTGCAACATTCGCTCTTCCTGCTCTCAATCTTGAGGGCGTATCAGCGGTTGCCCAAGGTGCTGCACTCGGTGCATACCTTTTTAACGAATTCCGCAGCGACGAGGTTGTCACGAGTATCTCATCGTTGGGATCTGCAAAGATCTACACTCCGCATGCGGCAAAGGCCGAATATAAAGATGTTGTTCTCGAAGCCTCCGTGATTGCGCAATACACATTTCTTACTCGCGATCTAATCAATACTCCCCCAAGCCACCTCAACCCAGCTTCATTTGCAGATCGCATGAACGCTGAAGTAAAGGCTGCTGGCGGTGCGCGCGCAGGTCTTTCAATCACGGTGATGACTGAGACAACGTTAAAGAGCAAGGGCTATGGCGGAATCACTGCAGTTGGCCAAGGATCGGCAAATCCCCCACGCCTTGTTCGAATCTCTTACACACCTACCGGCAAAGCAAAACCAGCAAAACGCTACGCCTTTGTTGGAAAGGGAATCACCTTTGATAGTGGCGGACTCGCTCTCAAGCCAGCACTTGGCATGGAGGCGATGAAATCGGATATGAGTGGTGCAGCCGCAGTCTGTAGTGCAGTCTTGGCAATTGCTGCATTGAAATTACCTGTCGCTATCGATGCATGGGCACCGTTGGCTGAAAATATGGTCAGCGACAACGCCACTCGTCCAAGTGACATCATCACAATTTACGGCGGCAAGACCGTTGAGGTTCTTAATCCAGATGCGGAAGGCAGACTAGTTCTTGCCGATGCGCTACAACGTGCTCAAGAAGAGAAGAACCTCGATGCAATTTTTGATATAGCAACGTTGACTGGTGCACAAGTAGTTGCGCTAGGAACTCGCACAAGCGCAGTGATGACAAACAATGAGCAGCTCTCTGCAGCATTCCTTTCAGTTGCAGCGAGCACTGGTGAGCAATTCTGGCCGATGCCACTACCAGCTGAACTTCGTGCATCACTTGATTCACCTGTTGCCGATCTTGCAAACATTGGAGATCGCATGGGCGGAATGCTTGTCGCGGGAATATTCCTTAAGGAATTTGTCTCCGATGATCTTCCATGGCTTCATCTTGATATTGCAGGTCCTGCATATAACGACCGAAGTGCCCATGGGTACACCCCCGTTGGTGGAACCGGCATTGGCGTTCGTTCGCTAGTTGCGGCAGCAAAGGCCCAGATCTAACCTCAATCGATGATGTGGGGCTGGCGTAATCTCCCTCTCATTATGTGAGTTGAACCCGTAGCCAGTTAGTCATTGAGCGCTCAGACTGGCAAGATATGGCTATAGGCCTTGTGGTCAGGTGAGCAAAGGAGAATGGCTTTCGTGTCTAACGTTGATCTCGTTGTACTCGGTGGAGGTAGCGGCGGATATGCAGCCGCGCTGCGAAGCGCTCAACTAGGACTCTCGGTTGTACTCATCGAGGCCGACAAACTTGGTGGCACCTGTCTTCACCGCGGCTGTATCCCAACTAAGGCGCTGCTCCATGCAGGTGAAGTTGCCGATACCGCTCGCGAGTCATCACATTTCGGAGTTAACACAACTCTGAATTCAATCGATATGAATGGCGTCAATTCCTATAAGGATGGCGTCATCACCAAACTTCACAAGGGTCTACAAGGTCTCGTTAAATCTCGCGGAATCACCTTTGTTGAGGGTTATGGAAAATTAGTTTCTCGAGACACTGTTGAAGTAAATGGCGTCCGCTACACAGGCAAGAATGTAATCTTGGCGACAGGTTCATATGCCAAAACTCTTCCAGGGCTCGAGATTGATGGAAAACGCGTCATCACATCCGATCACGGAACAAAACTTGATTACATCCCAAAGAGCGTCATTGTCTTGGGTGGAGGCGTCATTGGTTGCGAGTTCGCTTCTGTCTGGAAGTCATTCGGATCTGAGGTCACAATTATTGAAGGCCTACCTCATCTCATTGCTCTAGAAGATGAATCTTCTTCAAAACTTCTCGAGCGCGCATACCGTAAGCGCGGAATCAACTTTGAACTCGGTACTCGCTTTAAGTCACATACAGTGACTGCTGATGGCGTTACTGTCGAACTTGAAGATGGCCGGACTTTCAGCGCCGAACTTCTTCTAGTCTCTGTCGGGCGCGGTCCAGTCTCTGCAAACCTTGGTTATGAAGAACAAGGCATCACCATGGATCGTGGATATGTGATTGTCGATAACAAGTGCCGCACAAGCGTTCCTGGTATTTGGGCGGTCGGTGACCTCATTCCTACTCTTCAGCTAGCTCACGTTGGATTCCAGGAAGGAATTCTTGTTGCAGAAGAGATCGCTGGGCTTAACCCACGTCCAATCAATTACGACGGTGTTCCTCGCGTTACTTATTCAGAACCAGAGGTTGCATCCGTTGGCCTTACAACAGCGCAGGCAAAAGAGCGCGGCCACGATGTTGTCGAACTCAACTACGACTTAGCAGGAAACGGCAAAGCACAAATTCTTGGAACCTCAGGTTCGATTAAATTGGTTTCTGAGAAGAATGGACCAGTACTCGGAATCCATATGGTCGGTTCTCGCGTGGGTGAACTACTTGCCGAAGCACAATTGATTTTTAACTGGGAAGCAACCGCAGCAGACGTTGCTCCTTTGATTCATGCACATCCAACAATGTCTGAAGCTATGGGCGAAGCGCACATGGCTCTAGCCGGCAAACCGCTTCACGCACACGGATAAAGGGAGAACACCAATGACATTCTCTGTAAAGATGCCAGCAC
>JACCDY010195230.1_pt1 | contig 29556 bp, 33 predicted proteins | sample 7446391 | NCBI WGS metagenome assembly JACCDY01 (sample SAMN15323451, study PRJNA562643) | freshwater metagenome | isolation source: river surface water | place: USA:Blue River Watershed | collected 2017-08-18 | reverse complement strand
GGCCAACTCAGTCGAGGACTTAGCGCCCGAGGGTTGGGTGGCCTACGACCCGTACACCTACGCGACCTACTGCCCGAAGTGCTGGGCTGAGATTGAGACGCCGAAGGAGCAACGCCATGCCGACTAGCCCCACCCCCGACGACCTGCTCGCGCTGGCGAGGTTCTGTTGGCCTGACCGTGAGTGGACTTCGTGCCCCATCGGTGCGCGCACGCGGCGGCGTCTTGATGCAACGATGGATGCTCACTGGTCAGCAGGGAAACGTGACCACGTATCCGCCGCCGAGGCCGTGCTGATCGAGCGCGGGCTGGGCATTCGGTATATCCGCCAGCTAGCCAAGGCGCTGCGATTCGTCCCTGCACCGGACGGGCACAGGTACAGCGAGACAGATGCGATGATTCTCGCCACCGCCCCGCTCGACGCCCGCGTGCGCGCTATGGTCGAGGTCGTCCGGCAACACGAACACGCCCGGGGCAACTCCGCCAAGGGCGAGACGAAGGAGACGCCGTGAGATTGGACAGCATCATCAACCAGAAGACCACATACCGCGCCTGCGCTGGCGGCGTGTTCTGGGCCGAGCTGACGTGCGAGGAGATGAACGAGTGGGATGCGCTGATGCGCAAGAGCGCGCTGTGGATCGAGGTCTGCGAGAGGCGGGCATTCGTGGCGCGCCTGGAGAAAAGCACCGTCTGCCACTCCGAGCGCGAGCACATGCACGCGCTTGAGGAGCGTCTCGCTGCGCAGGTGTCCGCCTGGTACGAGTCCGTGAAGGCTCGCCGCGCCGAGGCGGCGAAGAAGGAGACGCCGTGACCGAACTCATGCGTAAGCCGCCCCGCTGCGGCGATTCCGTGCACCACCGTCCGACTGGGGAGACGTGGATCGTCTCCTACGCCGACGCCGAGCGTGACTTGATCTCCTGGTGCGGGTGGCCTGAGGGGTGTGCGAAGCTGTCCGACTGCGACATCCACGAGCGAGTCTCCGACGAGGAGCACGCGCGGTGCGTGTCCGAGTGGTTGAACCATCCGCACTTCCACGACAACGGGCGCGAGGATGAGCGCGTTGGCGAGGTGCGCAGGCTTTACAGGCAGCAGGAGACGCCGTGACCGACCGAATCGACTTGGACGAGCTAGAGCGACTGCATAAGGCCGCGACGCCTGGGCCTTGGGGCTGGGAGTCTGGCGGCGACAAGCAGAACGACGCCTTCCTGGGCACGTTCTTCAATGAGAATGACGAGCAGATCGGCGGCTACGTCGAGGTGGAGAAGTTCGACGAGAAGCGCGGCTTCTACAACTCTGCCGAGCGCGACGAGCTGATCGCCGAGAACTGCGGCCATGCGAACTACGCCAACTTCGCGTCGATCGCCGCCAATCACAACGCCCTGCCCGGCCTGATCGCGGAGCTGCGCGAGGCGCGGGCGGACAATGCCGCGATGGCGCAATACCACGGTGGACACTTACCGACCTGTGGTGGGATGGACGAGGTTGAGCGGTGCTGCGAGTGCGGTTACCTCCAGGGCGAAGCGTACCGCGCGCTGTACGACGAGCTGCGCGAGGCGCGGGCGCTGCTGTGGGAGATCCACGACAGCGTTCCAGCCAGCCACGACGACGAAGACCAGATGGTGATCCGCCACGCGCGGGCTCTCAACGCGATCCGCGCCCACCTCGCCAAGCACACCAAGAAGGAGGCCGCCGATGCCGAGTGAGCCGAGCGAGCTGGAGCGGGTGCTGGCCGCGCTGGATCTGCGCGCGCGAAACATGCTGAATGACGAGCGCCAGAAGGAGTACGCCGACGCCGCGCGCCTGCTGCGGGCGATGGCGGCGGATTTCGACCGGCTCGCCATTCACGGAGCGCACTCGGTGCCTGGCCGCGAGAACACCGGATGCGAGAAGGACTGGCAAACGATCAACGGCGAGTGCCAATGCGGCCTCGACGAAGCGCGCCGGAGGTGGAAGCTGTGACCGACCCCCACCACTGCCCCACCTGCGGCTCTCTCGTGCGCGTCGTCGGCAGGACCACGATGCACTACGAGCCCGTGACCGACGAGCGCGCCAAGTTCGAGGCGTGGGTCACCGCGCCGCCGCGTGAGCGCAACATTCACCGCTACGCGGACAGTTCCATCTGGCCTGGGCAGTATCGCCCAGGAGAGGTCCAAATCGCCTGGGAAGCGTGGAAGGAAGCGAAGGGGATCAAGTGACCGACTACTCCGACATCAAACGCAGGCTGCGCGATCGTGCTCTATTGAGCAACCTCAGCAAGGACGCCGCCGACGCCATCGAGGCGCTGGAGAAGGAGCGGGACGAGGCGCAGACGCGCGCACACGACGCCGAGGGCAACCTTGCATCGCTCGCCGACGCGCTGAACATCGGCGCGCGCGAGAACGGAATGCGTCAGGTCGTGCAGTATCTGGACCTCAACGAGATGCGCGGAGCCGTGAACTCCATGGCGATCGCGCTTGGAAACGCGCGCGCCCGCGTCGCCGAGCTGGAGAAGGAGCGGGACGAGGCGCGGCGTAGCGATGCGGAGTCGCTCGAACTGTATCGCCGGTCACGCGAACGGCTGGAGGCCCGCGTCGCCGAACTGGATCTGGAGTCGAAGCGAGACAAGGCGCACATCGAGGCCCTCGCTGCAGAGGTGGACGCCTGGCGCGAGAAGCCGATGGCGCAGGAACTACGCGACCTACACGAGAAGATGGCGGTGCTACGCGCTCGGGTCGCTGAGCTGGAGCGCTTACTCCGCAGCCGGTGCGAGCACTACTGCTTTGCGTTCAGGTCGTTCGGCAAGCACTCACCCGAGTGTCTGGTCGAGGAGGCCGGGATCAAGTGACCCACCCCACCCCCGCCCAGCTCCGCGCCGAGCTTGCCCGCGAGCTCTACGAGGAGCGAGCCGCCATCCTCGAGTTCTGCGCGGGTCTGCCCCGCGCCGAGGCGGAACGCCTCGCCCGACTCGCGCACCCGGACCCGGACGCGCCTCCGCCGAAGCAGGCCGAGCTCTTCCCAGGCCGGCCACAGCACCGCTGAAAGAGGATCCCATGATGCAACTGACCCTGCCCTTGAAATCGACACTGCGTGACCGGTGGGAGCAGTTCCACCTCGAGAACCCGCACGTGTACCGGCTGTTCGAGCGGTTCGCGCTCGAGGCCGCGCGCGCCGGGGCGCGCCAGATCGGCGCCGCACTCGTGTGGGAGCGCATGCGCTGGTACACCTCGTTCGAGGTGCGCGGCGAGGAAACCTACCGGCTCAACAACAGCTACCGCGCCTTCTACGCGCGCTTCTTCATGTCCCAGCACCCCGAGCTCGGGGAGTTCTTCGAGACGCGCGAGCAGCCCAGCGAGGTGACGCTGTGATCCTCGAAATCGAAGTCATCGGCACGCCCCAGCCCGCCGGCTCGAAGCGCGCCTTCCCCTACCGCAAGGCCGGCGGCGACAAGCTGGGCGTGCGTGTGGCCGACGACAACCCGAAGGCCGCCGCTTGGAAGGACCAGATCGCCTGGGCCGCGCGCGAGCGCATGCGCGAGGGCGCGCACGAGATCCTGCTCGGCCCCGTGCTGCTGCAGGTCAGCCTCTACTTCAAGCGCCCCGCCGGCCACTACCGCGGCGACGGCAAGAGCCTCAACAAGAAGGGCCTCGCCACCCCGCGCCCGATCACGAAGCCCGACGCGCTGAAGTGTCTGCGCGCCATCGAGGACGCCCTCACCGAGGCCGGCGTGTGGCGCGACGACGCCCAGGTCGTGCTCGAGGTCGTGTCGAAGCACTACTCCGAGCGCCCTGGGGTTAGGATCACGATCCAAGCCCTGCCGGCGCACACCGCCGCCATGGCGGGCGTCCCGGCCGGGTGAAGGGGCGGCCAGGCCCAGCCAGCCCGAGGAGGAGGGAGGCTGGCCGGGCCTTGACCGCGACTCGCTGGTAGGCGAGCCTGGTGGAACATCTGACAGTCCCGGGTGGAGTATGCCCTACCGACCCGGGGCCGACAAGGCACAGGGGCACTGAGTTCGCTCGAGAAAGGTTGGTAGGCGATGAGCTGGATCAAGATCAGGGAGAATCTGCGGCGCGACCCGGCTGTGGTGCGCATAGCGTCACGGTTGAGCGTGACATCACGTCACGTTGTCGGCGCACTCGTGGACGTGTGGTCGTGGGCCGGCGCACTGACGGCTGACGGTGAGCTCCCGATGGCGACCGTCGAGCTACTCGACGAGGTGGCCGGCTCGCCCGGCTTTGCGGCGGCCATGGCTGAGACTGGATGGCTTGTCGTGACCCCGCAAGGGCTCGTTTTCCCGCACTGGGACCGCCACAACAGCGACCAGGCCAAGGAGCGGGCCATGGCCGCCGAGCGTCAGCGCAAGCGACGAGAGTCACGGCCAAGCGTGACGCCAGTCACAAAAGAGCGTGACGCGGAGCGTGACCAGAGGAGAGGAGAGGAGAAGAGAGAAGAAGTACAACCCCCCAAGAGCCCCCCCGCCGAGCCGGGGGCCCCTCCGGCTGCGCCGGCCCGCCGCAAGGCGAAGCCGCTCTGGCAGGACGGGGCAATCCCCGACTCCCTCAACACCGCCGAGTTCCGGGCCGCCTGGGCGAAGTGGATCGCCTACCGCAAGGACGAGCTCCGCAAGCCCGTCACACGCATGTCGGGCGACCAGCAGCTGCAGGATCTCGTGACCTGGGGCCAGGCGCGCGCCATCGCCGCCATCGCCTGGACGATCTCCAAGGGATGGCAGGGCCTGCGCGAGCAGGAACGCTCGCCTGGTGGACATCCGGGTCGTCCCGGGCCGAGCCTCGCTCCTGCGCGAGGCCAGGAGGTCTGGAGGGCGGACGTTGGCTGCCGCGCCTGCGGCCACGTCAACCCGCCCGGCGCCTCAAGCTGCGCTTCCTGCCGACGCGCCTTGCGGGTGGCCGCCCCGCCCCCTAGCCTGAACGGTACCCACTGACCACCCCGGGAGCCTACCTACATGCCCGTCGCCGTCCTACGTGTCCCGAAGACCTCGCCGACTTGGCTCCTCGCTTCAGCCTCCCAGATCGCCGCTCTCGCGCGCTCCGGCACGGCTTGGACGAACATGAAGGCCCACGCCGACGAGACGCTGACCGGCGTCAAACTGTGGGACGCCACCGACCGCACGTCGACCAAGATCCTCGCCTGCGCGCTCGTCTCTGCCGCCTACAAGTACATCGCGACGGTGGACCCGACCACCGCAGAGACCTACCGCGCGAAGTGCCAGGCCGCGCTCGAGCTGATCCCGCCGCAGCTCACTGCCGGCCCCTTCTACGGCGACACGATCCACGGCATCGCGCGCAACATCACCCCGCTCGTGCTCGCCGCCGACATCATCGGCTGGGACGACGACACCAAGCTGGCCACCTTCACGTCGTTCTGCGCGACCCTGCTCGGCACCGTGGCCGAGGAAGATCCCGACGCCGACACGCCGGTCGAGTTCGACGCCTTCATCGCCGGCGACGGGCGATCGATCCCCAGTCTGCACGAGGAGCTCGCCGACGCACAGGGCTCCTACGCCGGCGCCGCGCGCGTCGCCCTCGCGCTCTTCATGCGCGACCGCACCCATGTCGAGCGCGCCGACACCGTCCTCCAGGGATGGCTCGGCGACACTTCGAAGTTCAACGACTTCACCTTCGGCGGCGCGCGCACCGACCTCACCTGGCAGGACGACACCGCCGCCCCTCGAGGGGTCAACCCTGAGAACGCCGAGTCGAACGACGGGCTCGCGCGGGACTTCGACGGCATCATTCCCGAAGCCCAGCGCGATGCCGGCGCCTACCCCGGGAAGTGGCTGTCCAAGTCCGACGAGCCGTTCAACGCGCTGCAGGGCGCGGTCACAGCCGCCATCCTGCTCTCGCGCGCCGGCTTCACGTCCTGGACCTACTCGAACGAGGCCCTGAAGCGCGCCGTCGCGTGGCTCGCCTCCGTCAACTCGCAGGAGTTCGACGACTCGGTCAACGGCGGAGACGACGCCTGGATGGCCTGGGTCGTCGACTCGATCTACTCGACCACCTACGTCTCGTCGCAGTCGATCACGAACCCCACCACCGCGGGCAAGTGCCTGTCCTATGCCGACTGGCTGACTGCCAACTCGAACTGGCCGTAGAACCCCCCATGACCGAGCCCACACCCACGCCGGAAACAGGCCAAGAGCCGCCTGGGAACAGATCCGTGGAGCGCATCAAGCCGTGGCAGTGGAAGCCAGGGCAGTCCGGCAACCCTTCGGGGCGCCCCAAGCGCCGGGTGCTGAAGGAGATCGTCGACGACTTCTACAACCCCGCGACGCCCGAGGGCCGCGAGCGCCTCGAGCAGTTCGTGATCGCCGCGCACAACCAGATGCTGGCCGGCTCCGTCGGTGGCCAGGACGCGCCGAACCCGGACAAGGTGCGCGAGTGGCTGCACGCCGTGCTCGATGGCCCGATGCCGAAGGTGCTGGCCGGGCCCGATGGCGAGGATGGCAAGCCGACCGGCCTGCAGATCGTGGCGCAGCTCGTGCTGCACGAAGGCGAGGCCGGCAAGTGATCGCCGGCAAACTGGTGCCGGTGAGCCGCGGGCAGTTTCTGGTGTTCGCCGACGAGGGCCAGGTGATGCGCAACGCGCTGCGCTTTTTCGGGCCCGACAACGACCGCGCCTTCGCGTGCTACAGCTACTGGGTTGCGGGTGATGTGGTGTATGTAGGGCGGACGAAAAACTCAGTGCAGGACCGGCTCTGCCGCCACTTCTTTGCGTTCGATGCCTGCGCCAGAGAGTTTCCTATCACCGTGACCTGGAGTACGTATCGCAGCGAGCTTGAGATGGAGGACGCCGAGTGGTCCCTGATCAAGGTCGCGAGCGACACCAGTTGCCGCGGAGTATGCAACGTGATCGGAGTCTGATCGGAGTCCAATCAGAGAGCAATCCATGATCGCCGCCCTTCTGCTCTGCATCGCCCAGGCGCCCGACGTGCTCGTCATTATTGGCGACGACCTCGGCTGGCCGGAGCGCCACCTCATGCCTGCGCTCGACGAGATCAGCGAGCGAGGCGTCACCTTCGAGCGCGCCTACTCCTTCCCTGTGTGCTCGCCGACGCGCTTCGCCGCGCTGTACGGGATGCTCCCGCGACGTGCAGGCATCGGCGATGTCGTCAACTCGCACAACTCGGCCACGGGCGCGAGCCCGGCGCCTGACCGGCTGCACGTCTCGCTCGCCGACGCGCTCAAGCCGACGCACGAGACGGCGCTCTTCGGCAAGTGGCACCTGGGCCGGGCTTCGGTGGGTGCGAGAACGGACCTCCTTGCGCTCACCGAGTCCGGCCCGTTCGTCTCAGGCTTCGACGTGTGGCGCGCTGGAAACCCGAACAGCATCGCCCAAGGGCCGGGCGCGAGCGGCTACTACGACTGGTATCGCGTGGACGACGCGCAGGTCGCGCAGAGCGCCAGCACCTACGCCACGCACGCGCAACGCGACGCCTTCGTCTCGTGGTGGACGACGACGAGCGGACCCAAGTTCGCCGTGCTCGCACCGAACGCCGCGCACCAGCCCTACGACGCGCCTCCAGGACGGACACCAACCGGGACGGTGCGCGGCGACTACGAGCAGCTCATCGCAGATCTCGACGACTCGCTGGCCACGTGCCTCGCCGCGGTCGACTTCGAGACGACGTGGGTCGTCTACATCGGCGACAACGGCACGCCCGACGACGCGCGCCCGGTCGGCACGCCGAGCGGCTTCTGGAAGGGCACAACCTACGAGGGCGGCGTGCGCGTCCCCTTGATCGTGAGCGGGCCCGGAGTCACGAGCGGCATCACCTCGCAACGCCTCGTGTCCGTCGTGGACATCCCGGCCACGCTGCTCGAGGTGCTCTGCGTTCAGGCGCGCGGGTTCGCTGACTCAGCGAGCTTCGCGGATGGGCTCGGCGGGACATGGACCGGCGAACCCGCGCGCACCTTCGTCTTCACCGAGCGGTACGACACGCCGAGCACGAACCCGAGTGTCGGCTACGACGACCAGGCCGTCATCGAGGCGTGCTGGAAGCTGCGCCGCGTGGATGTCGACGGGCCAGGGCCTGCGCCTGCGGTCGACACGGCCTACTACCTGCCGAACGACCCATACGAGCAGAACCCTATTGACCCGCTCTTGCTTCCGCCTGGCTTGAAAGGGAGACTTCTGACCGAGATGGCATCTATTCCCCCTCGTCAGTAGGCACTACTCGTCATGGCTCAGTCTGACATCACACCCAGCTCTCGGATCAGTGTGGCGCTGCTCGGCGGCATCCTCGTCGTCTTGACCGGAACGAGTTGGCAGGCGGCCAAGTGGGCGAGCACCATCGAGTACTCGATGCAGGCGATGTCGGTCCGCGTGGCTGGAATGGAAACGAGCCTCAACCTCACGCTGGGGACAGCCTGGTCGCAGAAGGACATGGCCCAGTGGGTCGAGCGATTGCGCGAGATGAACCCTGAACTCAAGACGCCCGCTGTGCTGAACAACCAATGAAGACCACGCTCTACGTTCTCACCTGTGTTGCGCTCACCGCGCTCTTCCTCTCGTGCGTCGGCAGCGGCCCGAGTCCAGAACAGAACAGCGCGCTCATCAACCTCCAAGAGTCCATCGCCTTCATCGTGAAGGACGGGATCGTCGAGCCCGCCGAGCTCGAGGAGCTGGCCGCGAAGATTGCCGCGCTGCGCGCCGCGCCTGCCGGACCCGGCGTTGGCACGATGATCGGTGCCACGCTCGGCACGCTGGCCCTGACGATCTACCCGGCGCTGCGTGCCGTCCTGCCGCTGATCCCGAACAGGTACATCCTCGGGACCGATCCCGATCCCGAGGTTGCGCGTGTCGCCGCGGGCCTTCCGGCGCCCGGGCCGGCGACTTCCTGAGCAGGGGCGGTGCGCTGATCCACAGCAGCGCGCCGACTCACGGCCCCCCTGACTTGCCTCAGGGGGGCCACTTCTTCCGACGCAGGGTGGCGCAGCTGGCAGCGCGTTCGGCTCATAACCGAAAGGTCACGGGTTCGACTCCCGTCCCTGCTACCACATGACCCAACCGATCAAGGTCAAGCGCCACGCCTACGGGGCGATAACTGAACTCGCGCGCCTGCAGCGCGAGCCGCGCCTGCTGATCGAGGGCCCTGCGAACACTGGCAAGAGCAGCGGCATCCTGTGGTGGATGGAGACGATGGCCTGGAACTACCCAGGCATCCGCATCCTCGTGCTGCGGCAGACGATGAAGTCCCTGCGCGAGTCCATCCTCGCGACGCTCGAGGACAAGGTGTGGGCGCCGATCATGCAGGGGCGCCGGCATCCCGCGCAGCACGGCACGGCCACGCGCGGGAACCGCAGCACGTACCAGTACCCCAACGGCTCGACCATCGTCATCGGCGGCCTCGAGGATCCCGGGTGGACGTACTCGATGGAGTACGACATCGTCCTCGGCTTCGAGGCTTGGGAGATCGCGCGCGACAGTGCCGAGCGCCTCTTCCGCGCGAACAGGAACCACGTGCTCTGCCGGTACGCCCCGTGGAACCAGAAGCTGGCGCAGCACGTGGAGGGCCAGTGGCTCGAGCCGGAGTGGGGCCGCTGGCACGGGGTCAGCAAACCGGAAGACCTCGAGGACGCGCCTGCGGAGATCCAGGCCGCGCGCATCAACGGCGAGCCCTTCGGCTGCTGGCAGCAGACCATCTTCGACACGAACCCGGGGCCGAAGTTCCACTGGCTGAACCAGGCCGCTGCTCCGCTCGACGCGGGGGACGCGACGCGCATCAAGGAGAAGGGCGAGCCCTCGCGGCGCGTGTTCCGCGCGCCGGGCGCGATGTTCACGCGCGTGCTGTCGCGCCACGGGGACAACCCGGCGTGCACGCCTGACGACCTGGCGAAGCTCGACATGATGACGGGCTCGAGGTACGCGAACCTGCGACTCGGCCTGTGGGAGAGTGCGGAGGGGCAGTGCTGGCCCTCGTGGGATCCCACCGTGCATATGCTCATCGGCGAGCTCGAGCGCATCGGCGAGCGCGACCCAGGCAACCCGATTGACGAGCGTGCGATGACGCTGCGCTTCAGGGGCGAGCGCGGCAAGCACCTGCCAGAGAAGGTCGACATCAAGTGGGCCTTCGCGTCGATGGACTTCGGCCACCGCAACGCGGGCGTGCTCCAGGTGTGGCTAGCCGACTACGATGACCGGATCTACCGGGTGGTCGAGATCCACAGGCGCCAGATGCTGTCCGACTGGTGGGCCGCGCGCCTCGAGGAGCTGTTCCTCGAGTTCAACCTCTACGCCGTGGTGGCCGACAGCGCGGACCCGGAGGCGATCATCAAGCTCAACGACCTCCTGACGAGCCGTGGGCGCAAGGGCGAGCGCATCGTGCGCGGCGTGGACAAGAGCCTGCGCCGCGGGAACCGGACGACCTTCGTGCCGACCAAGCTCGACCTCGTGCGCGACATGCTCGAGCCGAGCCAGCCGGGCGGGCCCAGGATGTTCTGGCTGCACGACGCCATGCGGGAGTGGCCCTGCCCGATCTCGACCGAGAAGATGACCCCCAGGAGCTCCCAGGAGGAGATTCCGGGCTACGTCTTCAAGCCCCACGAGGAGGGCCAGCCCGACAAGGAAGAGCCCGACAAGGCTTGCCCGCAGGACGGGTGCGATGCTACAGCGTACGCTGCCGTGTTCTTCTGGATGATGGACCCCGTGGGCGCGCGCACGGAGCCGGCGATCAAGCCGGGCTCGGCAGCGTCGCGCCTGCGCCACGATCTCGTGAACCGAAAGACGACCCGCCTATGAGCCTGACGCACATCCTCGAGTCCGCCGTCGGCCAGCTCCTGGCCATCGGCATCGTCGTGGTCGCCTGGACGATCTGGCACCTGTGGGTGTTCCTGCGCACGTTTGCTCAGGCTGCGGCGCAGACGCGCATCGAGATCGTCTGCACGAAGAGCGAGAAGTGAAGCTCGACGACACGAAGCTCACCGGCTGGCTCGTGATGATGCGCCACTCGCAGCGCGTGGGCGCGATGAGTGCGTGCCCGAAGATCGTCACCGAGCAGCTGATCGAGCGCGGCTGGATGGCTGCGCGCAAGGTCTACGTGCTCGAGCTGAAGCGCGAGATCGAGTGCCTCGAGGTGACCGAGCGCGGCCTCGCCCAGGCTGACCTCGAGGCCGCGGAGTGGGGCTGCGATGCGCTGGAGTACGCACAATGAGAGCCGTCTGGAAGCTGAAGTCCCAGGTTGCGGAAGCCGACCAGCTGACGCAGTTCAACGTGCCCGAGGGCGTCGAGGTCGATCAGAGCATGACCGGGCGCGCGCCGATCTACTCGGTGAGGACCATGTTCGGGCGTTTGCTCATTCCGCTCGGCACCTGGATGGTGTACGACAGCGAGGGCGCGCGCCCCGTGCCGCAGGCCATCTTCGAGCGCCTCTACGAACCCCTGTCCTTGGGTGGCCGTGCGGTCGCCGCGGGCAGGCAACTCATGAAGAAGATCGTGACCCCATGAAACTGTGGATCCTCGCTCTCGCTCTGTGCTCGACGCTCTCCGCCCAGCAGACCCCGCCCGCGCCCGGCGCCGGCGCGCAGGCCTCGAGCGGTGAGACGCGCCTGTTCCAGGACGTCGTCAACGAGGCGCCCGACGGCACGGTGCTGTTCGCCGACGAGTACCGGCCCGTCGTGAAGGTGGGGATCGTGATCCCCGACTGGCGCGACCTGACCATCGTCGGCGGAACGTTCCAGCCCGACCCGGCCACCTGGACGGCCCTGTCTGGCGCCAACTGGGGGCGCCTGAAGCTGATCGGCTGCTCGTTTCGAGCTGACGCCGACGGCAGGCCGGCGAACGTCGTGGTCAACTCGAGGGTGACCTTCGTCACCGACTGCGTGGTCGAGGGGTCGCTGGCCGGCAACGACATCTCGGTGACGCGCACGCTCATCGACGCAGGGCGCGCGCCGCGGGGCGACTGCGACCGCCGATCTGGGCCTAGGGCAGGCCTGAACGCCAGCCGGCTGTTCCTGTCCGGCAGCTTCGTGGTCGGGCAGTCCGGCGGGCTGATCGACTGCGCCTCCTGCGGCGATGGATTTGGCGCGGGCGCGCCGGGGGTGTTCTGCTCGGCCCTGTTCCTCGACGGCAGCGCCCCCAGCTTCGCGCTGGGCGGGCTCGGCGAGACTTCGCCCCACTGCCCCTTCCCCGGGCCCCAGGCCCCGGCTATGGTGGTCCTGGGTCCGATCCTGACCCTCTGATGATGGGACTTCTCGTGACGCTGCCCGGCCACCCGTTCGCAACCGGCACTCCTGTGACGGGTGGTCGGGCTCTTCCTGTGGGGGAAGGCTGCATGGAGGTTGGCACTTAGCCCCACACCGAGCGCGCTCTACTCCGAGTTCGAGGCCGCGTACGCGAAGACGAAGAAGGCGCTGTGCGCCTACCGCGAGCAGCTGGCGAAGCGCGCAGGCCCGCACGCCGGCACGCCCGAGTCCAGCGACCAGCACGCGCCGGCGAAGAACTACTACCACAAGTGGCAGACCTGGGTCGTGCCGCAGCTTGTGTGGTCGGACCCGGCGGCTCAGGTCAACGCACTGATCGGCGACGCCGGCGGCGACGAGTTCGAGCTGGAGCTCGCGCTCAACCGGTGGGTGACGGACACGCGCCAGCGAGAGCTTCTCGCGCGCGGGCCGGCCACCGACATGCAGTACAACTTCGGCGTGCTCTACGTGTCGAGCGAGCCGATCCCCGGCGCTCGACCCATCGAGGGCGTCGGCAGTGACTGGGGGCCAGGTGACCCTGCAGCGGGTGCGCCGGAGCCGCGCGTTCCCTGGCGCCCGAAGGGCTACCGGATTCCGCAGGAACGGTACTTCGAAGATGCGCTCGCGACGCAACGCGACGACGTCCGGCTGCAGGGGCACGTCTGGGTGCGGGACCGCTCGGACATCGAGAAGGAGGGGAAGGCCGGCGGCTGGAACCTCGACGTGCTCGCCTCCTACGCGAGCGAGCAGCAGCTCGAGTACCTGGGCCGTCCCGAGGTGCCCGAGATCAGCCGCGACGAGATCGTGGGCATCGAGATCTACGTGCCTGAGTACCAGATCCCGAAGGACAACCCGTGGGGCGTGCCGGCCTCGCCTGGCCCGGCCAAGGGCTACAACGGCACGATCTTCACGCTGCTCGTCAATCGCGGCTTCGGCGCGGACATCCAGCGCGGCGACGTGGACGTGAAGGCCTTGTCGAAGAAGGGCGCCGACCAGTTCGCGCGCGTGCCGCGCCCGTACCGCGGGAGTGAGCGCGGGCCCTACGTGATCTTCGGCCAGTGCTTCGTCGGCTCGAGCTCGCTGCCCTTCGGCGTGCTGACCGCATGCGAGAAGCAGATCCGCGAGCTCGACGAGGACGTGCGCATCCGGCAGTCGATGCAGCGCAACTTCAAGCGCATCGGCATCCTCGCGACGGGCACACAGAAGGACGTCGAGCTGATCCGGCAGGGGCAGCACGACTGCCTCTACAAGATCGCCGGCATCACGAAGGACGACGTGATCCAGCTCGAGATCGGCGGCGCGAGCGACCAGGCCGTCGCGCACGAGCAGTTGTCGCAGAACGACCTCGAGAGCGTGCTCGGCTTCACCGAGCAGAGCTCCGGCGAGGTGACCGGGCGCGGCACGGCCACCGAACAGAGCATCGCCAACACGGGCGCCGAGAACCGCTTCGCCACGCTGCGGCTGGCGTTCGAGGACGGAGTGCGCGACTACCTCTGGCGCGTGGCCTACGCGCTCTACGAGGACAACCGGATGGCGCAGCAGCTCAACCAGCGCGACATCGCCGAGCTGGCGCGCCGCGGGCTGATCGAGCCGGGGGAGACTGAGGACGGCCCGCAGCTTCCCAAGAAGGCGATGTTCATGGGCGGCGAGCGCGCCGGCAAGGAGCGCGTCCCGTTCCACGCGCTGTCGCTCGACGTGCGTCCCGGCATGGGTCGCCAGTCGCAGCAGGAGCGCACGCAGAACGCGCTGATGCAGCTCGAGGTCACCGAGCGCCTGGCCAACGACGCGGCCATGAACCCGCGCTTCCCGTGGAACAGGCTCGCGCGCATCCTGGCCGGGCCGCTGCAGTTCCCCGAGCTCGCCGAGATGTTCGACAACCCGGACGAGATCGCCGCCGGCGCAGCCGAGGTGCAGATGCTACTCCAGGGCGGCGGAGCGCAGGGCGCGCCTCAGGGCGGCTCGAAGATCCAACCGAAGGCCGCAGCCTTCGGTGGTGGTAGCGGGGGCGGCGCGAAGCCGCAGACGCAGCGGCAGGCTCAACAGCCGAGCACGCCGAAGACGCAGAAGCCGAAGTCCGGCGGCTCGAAGCCCTCGAGCTCGCCGCAGCCAACCAAGAAGGTGGGGTGATCCGATGCCGATGTCGCAAAGCGAAGACGCCTGGACGGCGTACGAAGCCGACACAACCCTCTCTCGGGAAGAGTTCGACCGGCTGGTGTGGAGGGCGGGGAACGAGCGCAGCCGACGCCGCCGGGATGACGCCATGGAGACGCTGAAGCGGTGCTTCACGGGGACGTGGTCAAGCGTCGATGCGCTGCTCCGCACCGCCGCACAGGTCGCCAAGGGGGTCGGCTCGTACTGATGGCACCCGTCTACGAGTTCGAGAACAAGAGCGGCGAGCGGCTCGAGCACTTCTTCCCGGTGCGCGAGGCGCCGAGCATCGGCTCGTGGGTGAAGATCGACGGCCATGCGTGGCGCCGCGTGATCGAGGCGCCGCAGATCCCGAGCAGCAAGGGGCAGGAGAACTACCGGCTGCACAGCGAGGCGTGCCCGAACCTCGCGGCCATCGAGCACGCCGAGCGCAAGGCGCGCCACCTTCAGTCGAAGGGTCACGCCGTGCGCATGCCCGTGCGCGCGCCCGCCTACGACGAGGTCGGTCGCGCCGTGTTCAAGAGCCCGAAGGAACTGCACGACTACTGCGAGCGCGACGGGCGCTTCAAGGTCGGCAACCCCAAGGAGATCGCGGCGCAGCACGTCGCGCACACGCACGAGGTGCGGAAAGACGCGGAGCTGGGCGTCAAGTACAGGGACCGTCTTGCAAACCTCCCCGAGGTTCAGTAGCACTTCCACTTCAACAACAGACCGGACGGCCAACTGTGGGGCGCGTCCCTTGGGCAACAGGCACCCATGGCAGACCCCACTTCCGTTCTCGTCAACGGGCGCGTCGATACCTCGAAGGTAGTGACCGCCGAATCCGCCGCCGGCATCGGCGGGCGACCTCGCATGCAGGACACAGGTCCTGCTGTGCCTGCGGATCCCACGCAGGATCCCGATTGGGCGCACTTCGAGCGCGCGCACTCTGAGTCGGCTGTTCCCGAGTCGCGCGGCATCTCCGAGGTCGAGCGGTTCATTCGCTCGCAGGCGCCGCCCGACGCGCAGCCGCTCAACGTTCGCATCGGCGGGCACCCCGCCCCGCGCCCCGCCGGCCCTGTCTCGAAGGAAGCGCCCGGAGACATCCGCGCGCCCGCGCAGCCGGCAGCGCCCGCCGCGCCCCAGGCCGCTCCGACCGAGGCCGCAGCGCCCGCGCAGGGCACGCCCGTCGAGCAGCGCACGCGCGCCATCGCGGCGCTGAAGCGCGACGGATGGAAAGACACAGCGATCTCGAAGCTGCCGGACACGGACTTGCTCGAGATCGGCCTGGCTCGAGCCTCGTCGCAGGACGAGGTGGATTCGAAGTTCGAAGACTTCCGCACCCGCCTGGGTGAGAAGGGCAAGGCCCAAGCGCCCGCGGCGCAGCCTGCCAGCAACGAGAAGGTCGCGACCCCGGCCAGCGGTGGCCCCGGACAAACAGCGACCCCAACCCTCGACGCGGCAGTGAAGAGCGCGGCGGCAGAGATGGCCAAGACCTTCTCGGACCAGTGGGGCGAGGAAGTCGGAGAGCCAGTCGGAGCGGCGTTCGAGCAGTCGCTCAAGAGTCTCGCGTCCCCGCTCATGCACGAGAACTCGCAGCTCCGCAACGGGCTCGAGGCGCTCGCCGGCATGGTCGAGGGCATGGTCGAGGACTCGGTGTTCCGCGAGTGGTCGAACGACTTCCCGCAGGTCAACGAGGCCGCGACGCGAGGCGAGCTGGAGAAGGCCTACTCGGCCCTGATCCAGACCGGACGCTACGACATGAGCGTGCGCGGCATTCGCGAGGCTTGGGAGCACGCGCGCCGCATCGCCATGCCTGGTGTCCTTCCGGCCCGCACGCAAGCGCATCGTGCAGCCGAGGCTCGTGAGTACGAGCAGTCAGCATCGCAGCAGCCGGTTGTGGGAGCGCGTGCTCCCGCGGCTGTCGCGAGCAGCGAGGACGGGGAGCTCTGGGCGTCCTTCAACAAGGCGCACGAGATGAGCGACTCGGCCTGGCGCGCAATGCACGGCGGCGCGCAGTAGGCGCGCAGCCACGACCAAGGAGAATCGCACATGGCCACCGCAATGGACCCGTTCAGCATGTTCATGCTGACGACCGGCCCGTCGTTCCTGAAGAACGACGAGTCGATCATCAACGCAGTCGTGCGCAACAGCTACCTGTTGCCTCGCTTCATGGAAGGGAAGGACGCCGACTTCCTCCTCCAGGGCGGCACGCAGATCCAGGACATCATCTACCTCAACGAGGACTCGGACGCGGAGTTCTACAAGTCCGACCAGCAGGACTTCAGCTACCGCAACCAGCAGGTCGGCACGCAGTGGAACGCCCCGTGGCGCTTCCTCAAGAACTCGACCAGCTGGACCGACCACGAAGTCGGCCTCAACGAGTCTGGCTCGCTGTCCGACCGCATCGGTCGCTTCCACCGGTTCAAGCGCATCCAGCGCCTGAAGTTCATGAACCTGTGGACGACCCAGATCCACAAGATGGAAGACGGGCTGTTCGCCACGCCGAACAACGGCGAGATGGAGAACGGCGCAGGGTCGCTGCCCTACTCGCTGTTCGCGTTCATGACGACGCCCAACTCGTTCGTCGTTTCGTCGGTTGGCGCCAACCCGGGCCTGCCGAACCAAGGCGCTTCGAGCGCGGCGTGGAGCACCGTGCAGGGGATCGCCCCGAGCACGACTGCCGGAACCGCCGGATCGCGGTGGCGCAACCAGCAGGCCGGCTACGGTGTGACCGCCAGTGACGGCAGCGTCGCGCCGGAAGCGTTCTGGACCGGCATGCGCGAGCTGCACTCGAAGTGCCGCTTCGAGCGCCTGCCGCGCTACGGCAGCTTCAGCGAACCCACGCGCAGCCCGTCGTTCTACGCCGTGTCGCTGTGGGGCCTGATCCTCGCCGAGTCGTGCATGCGCAACCAGCAGGACGCGTACCTCGCTGGTCGCCAAGACCCGAGCTACCCGGCTCCGATGTTCCACGGTGTGCCGTTCGTGTACTGCTCCGGCCTGAACGGGTCCTTCTTCTGCAACTCGCTTGCGGACGGAGTGGACCTGTACAACGAAGCCGGCACGGCGCACAACGGCAACACCACCGACGCCGACCACATCGCTGGACCGCGCGTGATGGCTGTCAACGGACAGGTGCTCAACCTGATCATGCACCGCGACCGCGTGTTCTACCGCGTGCCGCCGTTCTCGCCCGACCGTCAGCCCTTCCTCAAGGTGATGGTCACCGACACCTGGTACAACCTCGTGTGCCAGAACCGTCGCGAACTCGGCGTCCTGAACCCCATCGCTGCGGCCAACACGACCGACGTGCTGCTGCCCGCTGCCCCCACGACCGGCATCTGACCTGGAGCATTTCACATGACCTATCTCGATCAGAACGTGACCGGCAAGGGGCTGAAGTTCAGCGCCATCGGCTCGGTCTTCACCGCGCGCGTCGCGGTGGCTTTTGGCGACATCGCCATGGTCACCGAAGGCGCCACCGTGGACGATGCCGCTGTGAGCGGCGGGATCAACGGCTCCGACGCGGGCACCCTCGCGAACACGGTCGCGGTCGGCACGAACGCCGGCCTCGGCACGGTTCTCGGGTGGTTCGTGCTGGCAACCGAGGCGGCTGCCGTCGGTCAGCCGTTCCGCGGCCTGTCCGAGGGCTACAACGTCCTCGCGAAGGTGACGACCGCTGGCGCCCTTGCGGCTCGCAGTCGCCTCTACGCCACGACCGCGAACGTCCTCAACGACGCCGCTCCCGGCATTCAGTCGCCGATCAGCGGTCGCCTGCTGTCCGCCGTCGGCGGCGCCCAGACCGCCACGCTGACGGCTGTTCACTTCCGGGGTTGCCCGGGTGGCTTCGCGGTCGGCGCTGGCACCACCTGACGCCTGATCTGGCTCGTCCTCTTGCCTGAGAGGGCACGCCCGGGGGGCCGCGCGCGAACCGCGGTCCCTCGGGCATCTTCACACACCCGGGAGGCCAGATGCTCGCCAGCACAGCAGCGAACGCGATCCGCTACACGATCACCGGCAGCGCAGGGCCCGGCTCGATGTCGGGCACGCCTGGCACGGAGCTCGTCATCCTCAACGAGGCGCTGCAGGCGCTGTCGAGGCGCTACCCGTGGCGCTGGCTGACGCGGACCTCGAGGCCGATGTCGCTCATCGCCGGCCAGCCCTACGTCAACTTCCCGACGGACTTCGACGAGCTCATCGCGGTCGTTCGCGGGCCGGGCCTCCTGACCTGGCTCGAGCCTATCAGCGAGCGCGAGATGCTCGAGCTGCGCGCCGGCACGATCCCGACCGGCGACCCGTTCGGCCACTACTACACCATCGAGCACGAGATCCAGGCGAACCCGAACCTGGCACTCGACTCGGAGAGCTTCGCGAACTCGTGGACCACGTCCAACGCGACGGTCACCAGCAGCGTGAACGTGGCACCGGGCGGCGCTGCGGATGCTGCGGTGCTCACGGGAACGACCACGCTGGGCATCGTCGCGCAGTCCTTCCCGATCAACCAGTCGTCCGACAACGGGCGCACCTACGTCGCGAGCCTGTACATCAAGGCCGGCGTGAGCACGCCCGCCGACGCGACCGAGGTCAGCCTGCGCCAATCGACGCTGTCTGGCGTGACCTCTGCGACGACCGGCCCACTGACGACCGCGCGCCTGACGTGGTCGGACGGCGTGCCCAGCGTGGAGCTGCAGGCGTCGCAAGGTGGAGGTGCGCACGACGTGCGCATCGAAGAGCAGGGCGATGGCTGGTACCGGGTGACGCTGCTCGTCACGGTGGACACTGACCGCGCGATCCCCTCGAACGCGCTGTTCTTCGTGATCAGACCGAGCGTCGGCGTCGTTGGCGGAACGGTGCTCGCGTGGGGCGCCCAGCTCGAGCAGGCGACCGGGCACGAGATTGACACGGCCCAGATCCGCGCGACGCCCTACCGGCCCTCGACGCTCGTCATCACGCCGACCCTCGAGCGGCGCATGAACGTCTGGCCGACACCGACCACGACGCAGCACAACGCCTTCCTGTTGCGCTACCGAGCGCGCCCCCAGGTGATCGTCTCCGAGAACGACCAGGTGCTGGTCCCGTGGTTCATCGAGACGCTGCTGCTCGAGGCCTGCCGGCACATCGCTCGCGGATGGCACTCGGAGGACATGGGCACCTCGACCGAGCGCCTGGCCGCGCTGTGGCAGATGCCTGACTTCGCAGCCGCCGTCCAGCGCGATGACGACTCGCAGCAGGAGCTCGGGCGCATGACCGGGCTGGCCTCAGGCACGGGCATGGTCGGGCGCAACTGGAACCAGGGCACGGTCGCGTACCCAGGGGGCCTGGCGTGACCGATGAGCTGCGCATCATCCCGCCGAAGTTCGGGCTGAACGACTCGCAGGCGCGCGCCGAGCAGCCGCCCGGGACGACGTCGCTGTCGGAGAACATGCGCACCAGCCAGGCCTCGACGGGGCGCCTGCGCGTCTCGAGCCGGAACGGGCACTCGCCCTTCCTGCAGGCCGAGATCGGGCGGAACCGGATCGCCTTCAGCGAAGACCTGAGCCACTACCGCGACACGCGCGAAGGCGACCTTCCGTGGCCGGTGAGCGAAGGGTGGCGCGTTGGGATTGCCGGCGCGAAGAGCTTCAGCGCCACGCTCGACGGCACGCTGGCCCCTGACGGGCAGACGCAGGCCTACCTGTGCACGCAGCTTCTGGCCGGCAGCGACCGGGTCGAGCTCGTGCAGGAACTCGACGCGCTCGAGTCCACCACGCGCAACGCGGCGCGCGCTGGCTCGACGTGGATTCGCACGGCGGGCAGCGTGCTCATGCTGTCCGTCTACGCCAAGGCCTCGAGCGCGACGCAGACGCTGCTCTCGCTGAGGCAGGGCGCCGGCGCCTCGATGCCGCGCAACACCCTGACCATCACGTGGTCCGGCGGCGTGCCGACGGTGACGCAGTCCACCGCGCCCGGCGCGAACGCCTACGGGTACAGCGACGAGGGCGGAGGCTGGTATCGCTTCTGGATGGCGATCACCTGGTCGGAGTCGGACGAGGCGGACGACGCCAACTCCGGCTCGATCTTGCGCGTGATCCTGCGCCCGAACCAGGGGTCCGCCGGGGTGGCCGCCACCTACTTCTGGGGGGCACAGCTCGAGCTCCGCCCGGCGGGATCGATTCGGCCCTCGCGCTACGAGCCCGCGCTCGGGCGCAACGACCCGACGCAGGGCCAGCGCGTATCGGCCCTGACGCCCGTGTCGCACCTCGTTCGGAACGTGGACTACGCCCGCGCGCCGGCCTCGCTGGTCGCGACCAGCACCAGCACGCCCGACAAGCAGCCCGCCCAGGGGCTGGCCTACGACCAGCAGCAGAACCGCTACGTGCTCGAGGCCCAGGCCGTGGTCAAGTTCACGCCTGAGGGGACGCTGGTCTACTCGATCCCGGTGCCCGTCAAGGACACGGCGCACGTCTGCGAGGCGCTGCACGTCGACGAGGTGGGGCAGATCTACGTCGGCGTCAGCCAGGGCGGGAACGCAGCCCAGGCCGTCCTGGTGTGCTTCCGGCAGGGGCCCAAGGAAGAGGGCGGGGTCGTGCGCGAGGACGCCTGGCACCTCCTGTGGACGCTCGAGGTCGGGCGCTTCGTGACCAACATCCAGAGCCGGGACGGGGTGCTCTACACGCTGCAGGACGACCCGAAGCGCGAGAAGAGCTACGTCGTGACCTACTCGGCGCTCGACCTCCCGTCGCCCGAGCTCGACACGGCCTGGGGCGTGCCGTACCCGACCGCCGGGATGGCGATCAAGTCGGACGGCAGCGTCGTCGCGTGCCACCCGTCGAACCCCGTGCGCGGCCTCGACCCGAGCGCCGGCGCGAGCGACCTGAACGGGCCGTGGCCGGTCGCGGTCGGCTGGACGCCGGCGCGGGATCTTGCCAACTGGCAGCAGGACTGCTGGGCCTGGCTCGACAGTGAGTACCTGACCGGCGAGCCGACGGCGGCCAATTTCGAGCAGGACGACGAAGTCACCGAGTGGGTGGACCTGACCGGCAAGCAGCGCAACGTCTACAAGCCGACGGCGGTGTCGGCGCCGTTCGTGGACCTGCAGGGGATGAACGGGATTCCGGGCGTGCGCTTCCGCGGTGCGCAGGGCCTGCAGTCGAACCCTAACCCCGGCACGGATCCGAGCGCGAAGGATCTGATGCGCACGCTGTTCCCGAGCTACGACGGCGCGGAGTTCACGGCCTTCGTGGTGTTCAGGCCGACATTCCAGGCAACGCAGGGGGCTGTGATCGGGCAGCAACTGATCACAGGCGGGGCGAACTACGTACTCGGCGCGAACCGCGGCGCGTCGAACACCGTCTCCAACGTGGTGCGTGGAGTGGTGTCGCTGTTCGACCGAGCGGACGGAACCGCAGACCCGCTCTCGAGCTTCGGGAACCACCCGGACGACGCGATGGTCGAGTCTGGCGACCTCGTCAACTTCTGCGTGGCGACGCTGCAGTGCGGCACCGCAACCGACGAGAGTCAGGTTCGCATCAACGGCGAGCTCGCGAATCGCGGCGGCGTCGGCGTGCGCTACGCCTCGAAGAGTGTCGTCGGCACGGGAGCAACGAGCCTGGGCTACTTCTCGGAGGCGACCGCCTTCGGCTCGTTCGACGGCGTGATCCTGTCCGTCATGGTCTACGCGCGGCTACTGACGGATGCCGAGATCCTGCTGCACGAGGGCTACTTCGCGAACCGCTTCGGAGGGCAGGGGCGCCTCGCCTCTGGGCACCCGTACCGCATCGCGCCGGCTTCGGGCGTCAGCCCCGCCAGCGCAGCGCCGGATCGCAGCGGAACTGGTGTCTCGCCGGTCAACACGCTCAACAGCCGGAAGACCATCCTCGCCAAGTACGCGCCCGGAGGCGAGCTGAAGTGGGCGCTCGCCAACTACTCTGGCGTCGGCTACGACGTCGCCCTCGATGCGTCGGGCAACATCTACAGCCTGGGCGAGTACGACGCGAGCGAAAGCGCGACGTGGACGCAGACGAACCGAGGGCAGAACGGGTGGCTGCGGAAGATCGTCGACGCCGGCGCGAGCGCGACGGTTCCCGACACGGTTGCGGACTGGTGGCAGAACCTGTGCCGCTCGGGAACGACCTCTGTCGTCAACACCTTCAGCAACTCCTTCTGGACGAAGACCAACGTCACGGTCGGTGGCTCGGTCACGGACCCGTTCACGAACACGCAGGGAACGACGCTGACTGCAACGGCCACCGGAGCCTCGGTGCGCAGCGACATCGCCGCGGCTTCGCTGCTCGACGGAAGCCTGTACACGTTCTCGGTCTACCTGAAGGCTGGGACCGCAGCGACCAGCCGGGTGCGCATTCAGGCTGGCAGCGCGTCCACCGTCGTGGACATCACGCATGCGACCGGTGCGATCACGCCCACGTTCGCCGGCACTGGGCGCACCCACCGCTTCAACAGCGAGGACGTCGGCAACGGCTGGCGCCGCATCCAGGTCACGATCAACTGGCTCACCGCCGACAGCACGATCCGCATCGAGTTCCTGCCCACCACGGCGGCGGCGGGCTTCCCCCTCACGGTGCTGGCCTACGGGGCGATGCTCGAGCGAAACGCGCGCGCGAGCACCTTTGCCTACTCGCCGACGCAGGCGAAGCACCACGCGCCTCCTGCAGCCGTGTTGACGACCAGGCCGCGCATCGCCGTCGACAAGTACGGAAACGTGTTCGTGCCGGGCTTCTTCCCGACTCCAACCTCGAGCGCGGCCACGCGCACGGTGTTCAGCCTGCGCGTCTACGACTCGAACCTCTACTTGGTCCACGACCTCGACGTGGGGACCATCGCGGCCAGCACTCTCGTTCCGGGCCGTGCGGTGGTGATCAACGACGACGTGCCAGAGTACGCGACGCAGAACCCCGGGCTCGTGCGCAACCTGCTCGGCTACACGGATCGGTTCATCGAGACGGCGAACCAGATCGTGGACAGTGGCACAGGCTCGCGCTTCTGGACGCAGCAGGACGTGTCGGCGACGCCGGCATCGCGCATCGCCCCGAACGGGACGCTGACCGCAGACACCCTGGATGACACGAGCGCGAGCGTCATCGGCAGGGTCTACGCCGACGCCGACCCGGACGACATGGTCGACGGGCAGGAGTACACCTTCTCGGTGTACCTCGCCCCGCAGGACGCCACGAAGAGTCGCGTTTCGCTCGAGCACGCCGGGGGCGGCTCTGCGCTGACGCTGGAGATCACGTGGGATGCCGTCATGGGTCGCGCGCCGACGGTCGTTGCGAGCGGAGTGCCGGCCCCGCGCTTCGCCATCACGCCTTCAGAGAACGGCTACTTCCGCTTCGCCGCCACGCTGCCCTACTCCGCTGCGCAGGGGCCGATGCGCTGCGCAATCTGGCCCGATGCGGTGGCGGCCACCCAGGGCGCCGTGTCCGCCTGGGGGGCGCAGCTCGAGCTCGGGAGGTCGGCCACGCCCTACCAGGCCGCTCAGGGGCTGCGCGCCTTCGTGCCAGTCGCGCTCGAGGACGGGATCTCGATCACGAACAAGGCGACCCTGGTCACCTCGAGCGCGGACGTCGTGGCCGGCACGGCGCGCGCTGCGACGCTGCACGAGGTCGAGCTCGTGGCCTCGCGCCCGAACGGCTTGCCGGCTCGAGTTCATCGGCTGTGCGCGGTGCGGCGCGGTGCCTTCTTCGTGTTTGACCGCAGCATGACACCGCAGGTTCCGAAGGGCGGGTCCGGCCTGCTCGACACATCGGCGCGGTACATCTCGGCCACGTCGGTCTACCAGAGCGTGATCGCCACCGACGGGCGGCGCTCCGTCATCTACCAGCCCGGGGTTGATGGCCAGGTGCGCCTGTACAAGGCCACGCGCGGCTCTGTGCCCGAGGGCGTGCAGCTGTGGACGAACTACCTCGGGCGAGCGTGGTGTGCTCGCACGAAGGACGACCCGCACTTCTGGGCCGCGTCGGCGCTCGAGGACATCTTCGACTGGGACTTCTTCTCGCCTCCGCTGCGCAGCGACATGGCCGTGTTCGCAACGACGAGCCGGGCCGGGCGCGCGCCGGACATGATCAACGCGCTCGTCTCCTACCGCGACCAGATGCTGGTCGTCGGGTGCGACGCCTCGATCTGGTACCTGGCCGGCGACCCGATGAGCTCGAACGCCCAGTGGCAACTGGCCAGCGAAGAGACGGGCATGGCCTTTGGCGACAAGAGCCACTGCATCGCCGAGGACGGCACGCTCTACTTCTTCGGCTCACGCGGCGGGCTGTGGGCGTTCACCTCCGCTGGCCCGCGCCCGATCACGACGGAAACCATCGACCGGCGCCTGGCCAACGTGGACCTGCAGACGCACTTCGTGGAGCTGCAGTGGAACTGGCGCGCGCAAGGCATCCACATCTTCGTCATCCCATACGCCAACCCGACCCAGGTGGCGCGGCACTTCTTCTACGGGCTGCGCCACCAGGACTGGCGAGAGGACGTGTTCGCCAGCACCGCAGTCGAGCCCGTGTCCACCTGCGTGATGGACGGCGACGAGCCCCAAGACCGTCGCCTGATCGTCGCCAGCGGCGCAGCGCGCGTGCTCCAGTGGGACGAGGACTCCAACTTCGACGACAACGAGCCGGTGGCCGCGCGCGAGCGAATCGGCCCGTATGCGCGCGACGACAACGACGTTCTGTGGATGGAGCTCAGTGCCGTCATGGGCGAGGACACCGTCGAGGCGACATTCACGATGCATGCCGCGCGCGACGCAAACGACCCTGGCCCGGCGAAGGCGACGGGCACGCTCGAGGCCGGGCGCAACCCGCGCAAGATGCAGCGCGTGCGCGGCGCCAAGTTCTGGATGGAGCTCGCCAACACGCCAGGCAATCGGTTCAGCTTCGAGGAGGCTGTCATCCGCGCGGCGGACCAGGGAAAGGCCAAGCTGCTGTGACGGGCGGGCTCAACAACCGGAGGATCGTGGACCGCGACCGCGACGGCGCGCGCGACGCGGTGTACAGGCAAGACCTCGACCAGCGGTTCCTGATCCTGAAGAACGGGCGCATCACGCTGTCGGTCGATGCGCTGCGTGCCGCGCTCGGAATCGAGGCCATTGCCGCGCAGGCTGCGGCTGGTGTGACCGTCGAGCCGACCACCGCCGAGGTGGAGGTGTTCGCTGGCGCTGGTGCGGACGGGCTGGTGCCGGACCCTGGCAGCGAGACGGGCCTGTTCCTGCGCGACGACGGGACGTGGGCTGCGGCAAGTGGAGGCTCTGGCGCGCCGACGGGGTCCGCCTACGTCACCATCGGGAACGACGGCGCTCTGTCGGCTGAACGCGCGCTCACCGGGAGCGGGCGCGTGTCGGTCACAGATGGAGGTGCGAACGGCAACGTGACTCTCGACATACCCGACGGCGGCGTAACTCGCGCCAAGCTCGAGAGCGGCTCGGGCAACTCGGTGATCGGTCGAGCTTCGAACACCATCGGTCCCGAGGCCGACATCGTTGCCACGACGACAGGTCAGGTGCTGCGCCAGTCTGGGTCCGTGCTCGGGTTCGGCAAGATCGGGACGGACAGCATCGACGTGGACGCTGTGGATAACACGCAGCTCAACAACATGCTCACGTCCCGAATCAAGGGGCGAGTCACTGCCGGAACGGGCGACCCGGAAGACCTGACGGCTGCTCAGGTGCGCACGCTGATCAACGTCGCGGACGGCGCGAACGCCTACGTGCACCCGAACCACTCGGGCGACGTGACCTCGGTGGCGGATGGCGCACAGACCATCGCGGCAAACGCTGTGACCGACACGAAGCTGCGCGACTCGTCCGCGCTCTCGGTCATCGGGCGCTCGGACAACTCGGTAGGCGACCCCGCCGACATCGCCACGACGAGCGGCTCCAACAACGTACTACGCGAGACTGGCGGCGCGCTGGCGTGGGGCAAGATCGGTTCGGCCACGATTGCAGCGGGAGCCGTGGACACGGCTGCGTTGGCCGACCTCAACGTGACGCTCGGGAAGATCGCGCGCATGTCGGGCGGCGGCCCCGGCTTGATGACCGCCGATCTGACCGGCGACGCCGAGTGGAAAGGTCCGGCCAACTTCCCGGCGATCCCTTGGTTCAGGGACGGATCGACGGAGGTTGCGTTCCCGCGCTGGAGTGGCACGACATTCCCAACCTCGGTCGCTGACGGGCAGCACTTCTACCACACGACGCACAACGTCGCGTACAGCTACAATTCGGCAGCTGGCGGCTGGCTCTCCATTGGCGTCTACGAGATCCCCTACGGCAACAGCGGAGACACATCGGGCAGCGCATACGCAGAGCTTGGGGAGATTGCAGCGTTCCCGACCTACAGCTCGACCATCGGTCACATCTTCGGCTTCGCTGTCAAGGTCAGCGGAATCACGCTCATTCAGGCTACGGCTCCTGGGGCCACTGTCACCGTCGAGGTGGTGGACGACGGAGTAGGGATTGGCGCGTCGGCGCAGCTCGCCACCACGCTGCAAGCCGATGCGGTCGAGACGCTGCTTTCCACGACCATCGCCTCCAATTCGATCATCGCTGTCCGCATCCTCAGCGGCACGGCGGAAGGGCCCTACCGGGGCATCGTTCGTTTCCGTAGATTCGAGACATGAGCCCCAAGTAGGAGCCTCAAATGTTGGACCCCGTCTCTCTTGGAATCACCGCGCTAGGTGTCGGCAGTCAGATGTTCGGAAGCCGCGGCCCGAGCGCGAAGGACATCCGTCGGCGCGGGCGCTACGTCCTGTCGAACATCCTCGAGCCAGGCGACCGGCTGGCGTTCGGGGATGCCGAGAAGGAGGCGCGCGGCGCCGTGGACGAGGTGCGTGCCGGCGTCAAGGAAGCCAAGCAGACGGTGGGCAACTCGTTCCGCGGAGCGATGCGCTCGGCCATCGACCAGGGCAAGCAGGCTCAGGGTGACGCCCTGCAGCGCCTTTCGAGCCGAGGAGGACTCTCCCGCACGGGCAGTCTCGCGGCCAACCTGCGGATCGGCGTGGGTATGAACACCGCGCGCGCGATCAGCGACGTGCAGGACCGCATCGCGCAGATCGGGGCTGGGCTCGCCACGCAGGGCGGCGAGGCTGTTGGTGCAGCGCGCTCGCGCCTGTCGTCGTTCCTGATGCAGCGCGGCCTGGCCGACCGCGAGCGAAACATGCTGCACTGGCAGCTCTTGACCGGGATGCAGCCGAGCAACCAGAAGCAGGGCATCGACCTCGGCGGGCTCGGCCAGTTGCTGGGCGCGCTCAACAACAGCGGGGACTCGAAGTGACGATCTTCTACGACGACACGACGGCGGGCGACAAGTTGGCCCGAGGTCTGAACGCCGCCTCGAGCTTCGCCGGCGGCTACGCCCAGGGGCGCCGCAGCGAGCGCGATGCACGCGCCGATGAGCAGGCGCGCAAGTCGCTGATGGCGATGCGCGAGAAAGAGCAGCAGTGGGAGCAGGAGGACCGCAACCGCTACCTCGCTCGCGAGAAGGCCGACGGCGAGCTGGCGCAGAGCCTGATCCGAGGCTTTCGCCCGGAGCCGGTGCAGGACGTGCAGGGCCCGCCCGTTGCAGGCGAGGAGCACCTGCCCATCGGCGCGGAGGCGCGCGCCGCTGAGATCGAGCGGCGACGCTGGGACGAGTACGAGCGGCTCGCCCCGTCCCTGTCGCCCGACGGGCGGCGCATGCTGTACGGGCAGCTTGCCACAGAGAGCAAGCAGCGCCTCGAGCGCGTGAAGTGGGACTCGATCACGCGCCGCTTCGCGGGACTCACGATGCCGTCGGTGAGCTCGAGGGGCTCGGAGATCCATGGGCTGAACGCCGAGGATCCCCAGCAGGCCGAGCTTCTCGGCAACATCCAGTCCATGATCGAGGCGCAGCAGGATCCCGAAGGGGTGTCCGAGCTGATCAGCGAGCTTGAGGCCGAGATCCTGCGCGACGCGGCTGCGCTCGAGCGGCGCGAAACCACGCTGGAGCTGATGCAGCAGGCGATCCAGTCGCCGACCGTGCTCGACGCGAGCCAGCGCGAGGCCATGAACATGGCGTGGCAGCGGTTCCAGCGCGACCCCGGCCTCGACCCTGACGAGGCGTGGAACGACTTCCTCGACGCGCAGAAGCGCCCGGTGCGCGACGCGCGCGGCGGCGGCGTGCAGGGCTCGAGTTCGCGGTGGCAGGCGAACCCGGACGGATCGCAGCGGTTCATGTCGCCCTACAACTCGAACCTCGAGCTGCGCGAGCGGGCGATCAAGGACTTGCAGCAGAGCGTCATCGGAGGCGGAGAGCCTTCCGAGGCGGACGTGCGCGCGCGCATGGACTCCTACGACCCGAACGCCGCGCTCGAGCAGGGCATGGCGCAGGGCCGCGCGGCTTCCGGCAAGGCGCAGGCCGGCGGCGCGAGCTCGGCGCAGCAGAACCTGGGGGCCGCGGCCTCGCAGGTCATGGGCAACTCGCCGAAGCCGTTCGACTCGAAGGCGCTGCCCGATCTCGAGTCGGCTGTCGACGGAGCGGACACGGTCGAGGAGGCTGACGCCGCGATCCAGAAGGCGCTGCGCGCGCGCGGCATGCGCGAGGAGGACGTGCCCGAGAGCGTCTTCGCCGGACTGATGGATCGATGGAAGTCGAAGAGGGCGCGGCCTGCCCTCGAGCGCGCCCGGGAGGAGTCCGGGTACGGAGGAGCACAGCAGGTTGCGCAGGGCATGCGCGAAGGCCTCACCGGCAAGAAGGCGCAGGAGAAGTCTGAGCCCGTTCCTGACCCGGACCTCCAGCGGTCGCGCCCGCAGCCGGCAGAGAAGCCCAAGGGCCGCAGCATCGGCGACGTCAGCCGCGAGGCGCGCGACGGGGTCGCGAAGAAGGAGGCGGCGCGCGAGGCCGTCTCCACCACGTGGAAGCGCCTGCCCAAGGAGAAGCAGACCGAGCTGAAGAAGGCGCTGCTCGAGGCCGCCGGCAAGGCGTCCCGCTTCGACTTCCACGGGGCGCTCGCGCCGATCCTGCGCAAGCACGGTGTCGACCTCGGATCGATCCCCGCCTCGGTCGCCAAGGAGTACCGCGAGGCTTTGAAGAAGGCGCGCGCGGCGCAGAGGGGCCGCTGACATGCCCCGCTTCGCCGCCATGGTCCAGGACGAGGAGCAGCCGAAGGCCCGGAAGCCGGGCCGCTTCGCCCGCTACGTCGAGGAGCACACCCCGACTTTCGGCGAGCAGGCCCAGGGCTTCGGCTACGGGATGGCGTCGGGCGCGCTCGGCGCGGTCGGAGGCACGGTCGAGGCGCTCGGCCTGGCCGTCGAGGG
>JACCDY010341508.1_pt1 | contig 29602 bp, 41 predicted proteins | sample 7446391 | NCBI WGS metagenome assembly JACCDY01 (sample SAMN15323451, study PRJNA562643) | freshwater metagenome | isolation source: river surface water | place: USA:Blue River Watershed | collected 2017-08-18 | reverse complement strand
TTAGATACTGAGTTCCAGTAAATAGCACCAGTAAGAAGTGCATTGCCATCATTGTCTACAGATGGAGCAGATGACTTAGCACCTAGGTAGCGGTCATCAAAGTTGTCGTAGGTTGTCGCAGCAGCAGCAGCGGAGGCTGCAGCAGCAGTAGCAGAACCAGCCACAGTATCTACGTACGCCTTTGTAGCAGCGTGTAGGTCAACAGTAGGGGCACCTGATAATGTAAGGGCACCAGTCATTGTTGAACCAGACTTGAGCACTACAGTAGATTCAAATGAACCACCAGCAGATATTGCATCTGCAATTTCTTTGAGAGTATCAAGTGTTCCTGGAGCACCATTAACAAGTGCGTCTACCTGAGCCTGAACATATGCCTTAGTTGCTGCTGTTTGTAAATCAGCACCAGCAGTAGTAGAAGGGTCGGCAAGGTTTGTCAACTTCTGTGAGTTCATAGATACTGCACTTGTAGGTGCAGCCATCTGGTCTAGACGGTTAGTACGTACCGCTGTATTAAAATCTGAGATAGTAGATGCAGTCTGTGTGCCAGTGTGGTTAGCACGAGCATATGGGTCAGATACCAACTTGGCTGCTGTTATTGTTCCATCTGCAATGTCTGATGCAACAATAGTTCCATCAACAATATCTGCAGAGGTAATAGTTCCACCAAGGTCTAACTTGGTTTTAGAAATAGCAGCAGATGCGTTGATGTCAGCATTAACGATTGTGCCATCTAGAATCTTGGCAGATGTTACTGCTCCGTCTGCTAGGTCTCCAGCAACGATAGTGCCGTCAGCAATCTTAGCCGATGTAATTGCGCTATCTGCAATATCACCAGTAGCAATAGTGCCATCAAGAATCTTTGCTGAGGTAATTGCACCATCGGCAATATCTCCTGCAACAATTGTTCCGTCTGCTATCTTTGCGCTAGTAATTGCTGAGTCTGCAATCTTACCTGTTGTTACTGCGTTAGGGGCAAGTTTACCCTCTGTGACTGACAGGTCATCAATCTTGACTGTACCTACGGCACCAGTTGCAATCTTACCGCTTGTGATAGCAGAGTCTGCAATGTCTCCCGTAGCAATTGTGAGGTCTGCAATCTTGGCTGATGTAATAGCACTATCGGCAATTTTTGCTGTTGTTACGTTAGCATCAGCAATCTTTGCAGTTGTAACAGAATTAGATGCAAGCATTGTGCTTGATACGTTGCCTGTACCAGTTGATAGTGTCACATCGGCAATAGTCAACCCGTGAGCAGTTGTAGTATTTTCAATGTGATTGTTGGCTTCGCGGTAATCGCGACCAATAGCCATATGGCGAACTACTGCACCAGCAGAGTGAGTCTGACCAGTTGAGCCATCAATACCACGAACGATAGTTAGTGTGTTAGTACTGACGGCGGTAACATCTACAATTTCTTCAAGCGCTGTATCTGGGTCAATTACTACTGTAAAGGTTTCTCCAGCAGAGATTGTTACACCACCTAATAGGGCAGAACCTGACACAACAGTGGCAGATGTACCGCTTGATGTGAGTGCACCTGTCAGCGTTGTTTGCTGAGAGCGTGAGGAGTATTTTCTAACTGTCATTTAGGTTCCTTATCTACCGTAATGAACGCGGGCTGGATACTGTTGTTGCTGTGCTTGGGTTTCTTCTGCTAAGCGCTGAGTAAACAAAGCGTAAATCTGTTTTGTTGCCGATTGTGATGAACCGTATGGACGCTTGCTATCTGTTTCATCAGCCTGTGGGCTAACCTGAGCAGCACGTGCTGGGTCAAGAAATGAAAGCAAACGATAGATAGAACCAAGAATCACTACATCTTTGCAAGACTCTGGCAATCCAGTTACTGTTGAAAAGACATCAGTGTTAGCGCTAAAGGCTTCTGGTGCTGTCGCATAGGTAACCTTGACTGTTCTGCCAGGTGTAATGTAATCACCAATAGTTACTGTCTGTGCTCCCGCACCCCAAGTGGTAACATCTGGATACGCATCAAAGTCAAATCGCTTAACGCGAATCCATTCTTTAGATGGTCCTACTTCTTGCCAGTGCATCGTAATAATATTTTGTATGTTTAAGTTACTTAATTCGTATGTAGTTACTGCAGCATTGTATGTAAATGTAGTTTGCTTAACGGCAAAAATACTGGCTCCGATTGCTCGAACCGTATCATTGATAGCACGCTTTACTACAAAGCGTGGGAATGTAGGAGCAATAGTTACCTTAGAATCTGCAACGTGAGTGGCTGCTGTAGTACCTAGATATCCGCGACCATAAGGAGCCACTGTCGCTGTATTAGCAACACGGTCATATGAATCAACCCATAGCAACTCTTCATCGATTTCAACAATACCCTTGCCCAAAGACTCAGTAGAACCTAGGCTAAGGACTAACGGGGACGCAGAGGATGAAGTAGTAGTTGTTACGGCAGAAGACAGATAGGTTGTTCGGTCTTGCTGAAATGTATAACCAGATAGATTAATGAGAACTTCATCAATCATATTAGATAAGGTAGTCATTATAGAGTCCTTAATGCGTCAACCGCAGATTTGCCAGTAGTTCCAGCAAGTTCATTGCAAACACCATTCAAGTCTTTAAAGGCTGATGGCTGGCGAGATGAACTAACTTTGTAGTTAAGTGCACCAATGATGCCCTTACCTGCAGTTCCAGCCCACTTGTTTGCAGCACCCTGCTCATCAAGAAACGCAGTTCTTACAGGATATGTTCCGCCATTAGCCAGACGATTAAGTTCAGCGCATAACGTACTACCAGCGATACCAGCCATTGTTTAGCCTTTCTTATAATGTTTCGGTAATGCTAAATTAGATTTCTTTTCTACTGCACCAAAGAATGCGTTGTAGTAGTGCTCATCAAATGAGAACCTTTTCATATGTGGTGCTGTTGCTGCCGTATGGCAATAGACTGGAACCTCAGCCTTGTCGCATAGAGCAAAGAAGAATATATCTTCTCCTATGAATTTAGTTCCTCTGCCCATCTCCATAAACATCTGTCCCTCTGGAGATACAGGTCTAACCTTTTCAACAACACTTCTGTGCATAAGCAGGAATCCAAATCCCGCTGCATCTACTTTAATTAACTTATCTTTTGGCATCGGATGTATTCTGGATAATCCAAAAGTTCCGTCACCTCTATTAGTGAAGTTAAATATTGTAGGCATGGGAATCATTAATGGCTCTTCAGGATTGTCTGTTGTAAAGTAAACACCTGTAACCAATGGACGCTCTACTGCGTCCCTGTTATCCCATAGCAGTTTAAAGGTTTGCGGACTGATAACTACATCTGAGTCTACCCAGAGTATCCATTCATAATCAGTCTTGTCATACCAGAATTCAATGAGAGACTGTCTCTGCCTAGCAATCTGGTTGCCACCACTACGAAGAGTGGTAGAAAACTTAACACCTGACTTTAACAGTACATCTGTTACTCCCTGCATAAACTTGCCATCAACCATTCCGTTGTCGCAATATGCAAGTGCAATTGAATCTTTACTCATGTCCCCATTGTCCTTATCTATATCGTGCAGTTTTCTTTGCTATTGATTTAGGTTGCTTTACAAACTGCTTACCCTTTTTCATACCTTCACGCTTTGCTTTGCTTGTTGCTGCATACTCTGATGAAGATAGTGCTTGTCTTGCTTTTTTTGGCAGGTATCTTTCTCCAGTAGCCTTTGAGCCCTGAGTGCTTGGCTTACCAGATTTAGTTCCCCACTCTTCCTTGGTCCACTTGGACAAAGATTTCTGATTACTTGTCTTACTTCCAGAGTAACCACCGCCAGCCTTCTTGTATGCAATTGCTACAAGTTGGGCTTTACGGGCAGACCATTGCCCAGGCTTACCGCCTTTAGAACCAGCCATAATGCGATTCTTAATTCGGTTCCTAAGTTCTGGATTTGTGTAAGCCATTACCACTTAACCTTATCTGCCCAGTACGCTGCTGACATTTTGCCCTTGGCAATGTTCTTTGCGTGACGTGCTTTGAATGAAGCCTGACGTGCCGTTGGCTTTCTGTCACCAGTAACGCCTTGCTGACCAAAACGAATTGTCTTAATTTTGTTTCCTTCTTTAGCCACAACAATGTGTGACTTCTTAGGATGGTTAGGTGTACGCTTTGGCTTGTTAAAGCCAGAGACTCCTGCTCGTTTTAATCTAGGGTCAGCCATTATTTTTTCTTTCTATTTAAAGTTTTCTTATCGTTGTAACCTTTGATAATTACATCAGCATCTGAAGGTAACTTCTTGTTCTTGCTTGGAGGACGCTTGCCCTCTTTAAGAAAGTCATTAAGACCCTTTGGCTTTGACTTCTTTGGCATAGCAACTGGGTTACCACGTGTCATATCTTTCTTAGGCATAGCAACTGGAGTACCCTTTAAGCGCTGTCTAGGCATTGCAGATGGCTTCATTCCCTTTTGTGCCATTACTTCTTCTTTCCCATCTTCTTAATCATTCCGCGCTTGGCTGTCTTCTTGACCATTTTTTTGCCAGTCTTTTTGGCTTCCATTTTCGCCATAGCCATACCTTTTGCTGTGTATGGAAATTCCTTCATTCCTACTTTTGGCATTTTATACTCCTAGTTCTTTCATTACTTCGGCTGTCTTGGTATTTATATCTCTTGCTTTAGGCATAGTGTCTGCATCATAGGCTCTGCCCAAAGTCTCTGATGCTTTATGAGCCTCTTCAACGTGGCGCATAGTTGTACCTGATGGTTGTATACCTTGTGCTCTAGCATCTCGATATGCAGCCAATTCAGCATTCCATTTTTTATCTGGAATATCTCGCTTAGCATCTCCAGCGTTCATCTGAAGAGTCATAGCCTTACATCCAAAACAACCATCAACATAGGTTGGATGTGCTTCCCAGTGTTTCATATATCCCCTATTGCGCTGTAAAGTTTGCTTCTGTAACTCCAACATTTCCAGCAATAAGCGCTGCCTTAGTTGCTTCACTTACTACGTGGTTTCTGCCACCTAAGTAAATTTCTTCGTAATCAGTTAAGTCTTCATCTAGAAGATATCTAACTTGATGATATGTTCCATTGTGTTTAACTATTGTTATACCTTTGTCCAACTTATAGAAGTAGAACAAACGATGTCCACCTGACGGTCCTTCTTTGACCGTAGGTGTTTTGAAAATATATTCTGTCATTCGTCCTCCTTAATGGACTTACTGATAGACAGGGATTTCTCCCTGCCTATCCGTCAATCAATTAAGCGATTGATGAACCTGATTCGATTCGGTATAGAGCCTCTTCGCGGTAGCGAGCAAAGCCGAGTACGCCGTACCAACCCATTGGGCGATGACGCATCAAGCGGTCCACTACTGGTCCGATAACTGTGTGTGGCTCTTCAGCAACTGCTTCTGCAAGCGCTTGCTGTCCTGCCAAGATTGTGCGGTAGACACGTGCAGATGATGCACCGTCTGTTGCGTTGTATAGACGTGGAGACTCTACGAAGTATGCACCTTCGTATGTTCCGATTTCTCCTGCCCAGATGCGGTCTTGTGCAGAACCGTATTGGTTAGGAAGCAACCAACCTGCTGAGCCTGTTTCGGCGCGTAGGTCGTGTGAAACTTCTGGGTGGATACCACACCAGTAGAGTGAGCCCTTGCGAGCAACTGCCTTGTTAGCACGGAGTTTTGCAACAGCCTTGCGTAGGTTAGCAGATGAGATTGTTGCAGCAGCAGTAACTGTTGCTGTTGATGTTGCTGTTGAACCTGAGTAGATTACGTTTGAACCAGCACGCAATGTTGCCATTGCTACTGCGTCAATAGAATCTGCAAGGTTGAAAGCAATGATGTTAGCGATTGCTGGGTCTACATCAGCAAGGCTGAAGAGTTCCAACGCACGTGTAACTAGAACTGAGTTACCGTACTCGTTAAGAGTAATGGTTACAGATGTTGGTGTAGACATTGCTACTGCATCTGGGTCAGTTGTTTCTGTGAGAGCAGTTGTTGCTGCTGTTAGGTCAACGTACTTCTGTAGAACTACTGTTGAACCTGGAATTGATTGCTTTGCTGGGCGCTTGTCTGCGACAGAACGAATTAGGGGTTCTGAACGGAGAGCAAACTCCAAAAGGCGGTCATAAGCCTTTTGAACTAGACCAGCACCACCAGCGGTTCCGCCTAATGAAGCGGAGTCTGTTGATACGTATGCCATGTTGTCACCTCCAAGTGACTAGGAACTATGAATGTTATTGTGAGCGAAGGAAGTCAATGAGTTCTTCTGCGCTTTGAGCGTTTTCTAATCTCATTGTTAATTCATCTGCTCGTTCAGGGGTCATAGCATTCTGAGTTACAACATCTTGCTGCCTTAAGGTTGCTCGATTAAGTTGCTGCTCTTCATTTACTGGCTCTTCAACCTTTAATCCAAATAAGTCAGCGTTATCCTCGAGCCAGTTTGTGACTGACTCCTCGTTAACATCTTCCAAATCTTTCATAATAAGTCTTGCTGCCTTGGCGTTGACGCCCTTCTTTTCTAGGACTTCTTTGACAGTACGCTCACGCTGCACCTTGGATAAACCCTCAAGTTGCTCTGTGAGTTCTTTGATACGTTTTTCATCAGCACGCTTGGCTTTACGTAACTTCTTTAACAAGTCACCGCCATCGCCTACAGATGTTTCTGTATCTAGGTCGTCTTCGTCTTCTTCATCCCAGTAGTTGTTGCTCATAGCAACTGTCCACCCTTCTATTCGTTGTTAGTCGCAAGCCTCAGTATCCAATCGGGGAATTGGGCTGGCTCTTGCTACCAGTCTTATACGCTGGCGGGGCTGGTTGGTCCGCTCAGGATTCTTATTAGATTAAGCCAGATTTTCCTGTGCTTAATGAGCCACGTGTTACACCAGACTGACCAGAAAAGGAAGCAATCTCTTTTTCTGCTAGACGCTGGCGCTTACGCTGTGCAGAGGCGAGACCCTTGAAGGTCTCTTCTTCTGCCATACCTTGTGTGTATTTAATTCCTTCTTCTTTGTAGATGTCTCCCAGTTTTGATGCAGTAGGTAGGATGTCTGCAATAGTTGCATATCCCTTACGTGCTGTCTCTAGGTCTACTCCATATTTAGCAAGTTCTTCTGCTGATGCAACATTGGAAGTAAGTCCCTGTGCAAACGCTGATGTTCCGATTTCAGCAGATGTAACTTTCTCTTTAAGGCGTGGAAGATTCTCTTTAGGGTTTAAAAAGTAACCAACTAAATCTTCATCTGTAATACCATAGAAGGAACGGAGAGTAGATTTAACCGCTGGGTCAGCATTGGTAACTCTATCTACAACGGTACTAACTCTGTCTTTAAATTCAACTGCTGAAATATCAGCACCAATTGCTGCAGCCAATTTAGCCTGACGAGCAGCACGGTCTACTCCAAAGTATCCAGCCTGTCCATATGCCTTAAGTGTTTCAGAGTATGAGTTTTCTAGCGATAGGTACTCAGCCTCTGATAGTACGTTTAGTCCAGCCTTAAGACGCATCTGGTTTCCAGCAAAACGTGTCTGGTATGCAGGTGTCTGCTTAAGTAGAAGTGTTGCTTGGTTTACACCAACGTCATCCTTCATGTAGCCCTCAATAGTTGAGGCTAAATCTTCTAGACCGTATTGTGCAAAAATATCTTTTAGCAGAGCAAAGGCATCTCTGCGGTCAGCATCTGCCTGTACTTGTGCTGGTGTTTTTCCACCAGTAGGTGATAGTGATGAATCCTCATCATTGAGAAGTTCATTGCCGCTTATAGATGTAATGCCGTATTGACCGTACTGTTGAGAGACAGATTTAATTGCATCAGCCTCTGACATACCAGAAGCAATCTTTTCTTTAACCTGCTTCTCTTGAAGAATACGAGCCATCTCTGCTGTATTTGTTGAACCATTAGGAAGTCTTACTTGCCTTTGTTCTTCTGCTGTTAATTGACCAGATAGCGGTACATCATTAAAATAACCTTGTGAGTTAATACCGCCACGGGATGCAATGTATTCTGCAGAGTAACCAATTTTTGCTGCTTCAATTTCTTTAGCAACGTTTCGGTCTGTTCCAGTAATACCAACACCTTGCATACCTGTAGCGCCTTTAGGGGTTGCTACTGGCTTATAGCCACCAGTAATTTCTTTAATCTGATTTGCAATTGGAGAAACTTTTTTCTTCGGCGCCATTATGCCATCAATCCGAATGACTTGAGAATCTCATTGGCATAGCCAGATGCTTCTTCTCGTGCATTCTTTGTAGTAGCCCAACGTGGGTCTTTCTTTAATCGCTTTTGAAAATCTGTAAAACTCATAACTCCTGGCTTGCCGTCATTGCGTAGTGCAGCCTGAACATCTGGGTCAAATGGGTCAATAGCATTATCTGGCATCTCAAGAATCTGTCCCTTGTAATATGCGTACTGATTTGCAATACTCTTGATATCCATACCATCGTCAATAGACTGCGCTAAGTTTGAGTACATAGCCTTAGACATTGTTTTAATAGATTGCTTCTGAGCATCTAGGCTGCCAGTTGTTAGTGTTCCGCCTGGCTTCATACCAGACATAACTTTCTCTAGTGCATCCTGCGTGCTGAGACGAACGCCAAAGTTTGTGGCGTATGACTTTAGTTCTGAGATGTTCTGTGCAATCTTTCCATTACCCTTTGCTACATCCTCAAGGGCTGTTCCACGAACAGATGGCATAACTACATCGCTCATAATACGTGCGTAGTCATCTTCATTAAGAAGAGAACCAGAAGATTTAGATACACCACCTGAAGAAGTTGTCTTGATACGTGCTGTCTTTTGTTCTGCAATTACACGATTATAGAAATCTTTTTTCTCAGCAACAGTTGCTTCTCTGCCAAGCATCTCATTGACAAACGAGTCAAGCATTTGAGCAGCATCAGTCTTTGTAATTTGTTGAGCCTGTATGGTAGGACCAGTAGTTACATAACTCTGCTTACCACCTAGCCAAGAAGAGAAAGTAGATAGGTCTGCCTTTCCTTCAATCTGAAAGCGTTCAACCATCTCGATACTGTGGTCGTTAGCAGCATCTTTGATGGCACCAGTAAGACCAGATTCGCTCTTTGTGATGTAGTCCTTTTCGGACATAAATCCTCTTGTATAAAGAAGACTACGAAGGTCTTCAGTACGTCCCTTGAAGTCTTTCTTGATTGAAACAACTATCTCATCTTGATTTGCACGTGACCAGTTTTTACCATCTGGTTGTACATAAAGAAATCTCTGATAAGCAGCACCTTTACCTAGTTTTGGGTCTGTAAGAATTCTGCGATTGTACTCGTCAAAACCAATTTGAACCTCTGGAACATCACCACCAAATGCCTTATCAAGGTCTCTGTAATCTGGATTAACAAGGTTTGGATTACCTAAAACTTTATCAACCATTATTTGCCTCCAGTTCCTGCTGATAGTGTGTCTCTTGAATATTGGTTAAGCAAGCCAGTAAAAATAATTCTGTTTGCTTCTTTAACTGCTGGGCTTACCTTTGATAGTTCAGCAATAATTCCTAAGATTCTTTCTTTCTCAGAAGCCTTGCGGTCTGCAAAATCTGCAAATCGTTTTGCATTTTCATCTTCAGCAAGTAACTTAAACCCAGCAACTTCTGCAACTGCTAGGCTCATAGCCGAACGAGTCTTGTTGTCAATAGGTGTATTAGGGCTATTGATAGCATCGCCTAGTGCCTTGAACATTACCTTCAGTTCTCCGCGTCCAGTTCCAGAGCCACCAATTTCTGCATCTAAAAATGGATTAGATGATAAAAGAGCAGACTTAAGTTTAGTTGCGGTATCAATTGCAATTCTGCGGTCTGTATATCTGCCAAGAACTTGCAACTTAGAATTCAAGTCATCGTCAATCTTGAAGTACGCCTGACGGTCCTCTGCTACCTGAGCGCTCTTTAAGTACTCTTCGAATTCTGGCTGATTAACCAAACCTTCTGATTCCATCCAAGCGTAAACATCTGGATTATATTCTCCAGAGTTAGGTGCAAAGATAAAGCCAATCTCCTTATACTTATTAATGAACTGCTTGTTATCTGTAGCCCACTTCTTAAGTTCATTGGTTTTATTAATGAATACCTTAAACTCTTTAGTATTGCGAGGAATAACGTATGCCAACTTACCTGGATTCTTGCCAGTGAATATAGCAACCGCCTGGTCAAAGGCATTACCAATATCATCGCCTTGATTTCTTAGAACTGAATCATAGATATCCCAGAACTCACCCTTCCATGAAGATATACCAGTCTTCTTTATAAAGGCTGGTAGACCCTTCTGGTCTTTAAGTGTTGGTTGTCCTGGAGAAATCTGACCGAGCATATTTCTGCTGATAATAATACTGTGAGCAGATAACTTTAATTTCTTTAGATATTCATATCTTTCTTCAACAGTTGCGTTAGTTGGTAGGGCATTACCAAATGCCTGATGGTATGAGATAGCCTGAAGTACAGCAGTAGTCTTTTGACGGTCCATTGCTGCTGGAGTTAAAGTGCTCAATATGCTATCAAGAAACATTGGAACAATAGCAGTACGCAGAGTAATTCTATCTCCGAATTGACCTAGAGCAAGACTGTCAAACTTCTCTGATAACGCAGTTGCTTTTGGTGCTACTTCTTTCTCAATAGAGTCTGGGAGAATCTTAGGAAGTTCACGTAATATTCCCTTGATTGCAAGAACAGATACAGATGCAAGAGGTCCAGCCAATGCTGGTTGACCAGCATCAGGAGAGAATGACGGGTTAATCAGTCTTAACTTAAGAGTTAAGTTGTCAAACGTAGGAACCTGAAGTGTTGAGTTTCCGCTTAATGTACGGAGCACTGGCTCAATTGCATTGTTAATAATTGTGTCAGTTGGGAACATAACATACTGGTCGCCACGCTCATCTACATATACATCACCAGAGGCTTCTAAGCCTTGGTTCAATAGACGCATTCTGTATATAGCCTGCAGTGGAGCCTTTGTGTATAGGCGGTATACGCGGCGATAGAAGTCTTCAGTAGCACGATAGAAACGACCAACGGAACGGACAGACACAGCAAGGTTTGTCCTAATGGCTGGATTATCTACATACTCAAGAACAGTTTCTATAGCATGACGTACTGCCATTTCAGTTACCTGTGCTTCAGCGTGCTCCTTAGCACGTGCACGCAAAACTTTATCAGGAATATTTGGAGTATTCTCTTTAGCCTGTGCGTAGTAACGGGCTTCAAACTTCTTTTCATATGGAGCAAAAGTTTTTAAATTCTTATTGTAGAAAATTTCAACTGCTGGTTGACGGTAGAAACCAGTTACGACTGCATCCATTACATCCATAGTCCAGTTCTGCCACTTTGAGTACATACCTGAAAGACCAGTTACTTCTGAGAATATCTGCATATCCTTTTCAGGACCAATATTCTTTAGACGTGTCATAATGTTTACTGACGGCAGATGGTCTATAGTTGCATCTTGAAACTCTTTAAAGGTTATATTTGCTGCAGCCTTAGCCCAAGAATTAGGAACATCAACCTTATCGTCACTGGCTTTGCCAATCATTGCCATGCGCTTTGATTTAACTAAGTCGAATAGTTTTTGGTTAAACGATATAGGACCGCCGTGGAATGTATTACGCATATCAACGAGCATTGCCTCTACGTGTATACGTGCTATCTCAACTTCAGGAACTCCCTGTTGGCGATAGTAAACAGTGCTGCTTGTTGATGAGTTAAAAGCCTTTAATGTATCTGCATTAGATACAATGTATTCACCTTCGTATCCACCTGGCAAACGCTCTACGCCAGCATCTTTAAGAATACCATCACGTGCACGTAAGAAATCTGCTGGAGTCTTTAAACCATTATTGCGGAAGAACGCATTAGTTGGATTAATGGTTACGCCTTCAATAATTGTTTCCTGATTATAAGGAAAGCGGATTGACCAGTTATCAAAGTGAGCAATGCTTATGGCACGCTTCTCAGCCTTACTTACGTCCAACTCCGTATATCTTGAGCCCTGCTCAAGACCCAAAGCCTTTAAGTCAGCAGTTAAGTTAGTAGACACAAAGGCTTGGTCAATGTAATCAGAATCAATACGACCAGTTAAGTTGGACTTAGCACCAACAGAATTAACCATAGAGTCAAGATATGTAGGACTATACTTCATGAGGCGCTTAATGCCGTCCCATGCTTCCTTGCTTAAGGTATCTCCGTAGATTGCCTCAGCACGAGCCACTGTTTCTTCAATGATTAATCTGTGATGAACTTCGCCAATTGTTACTTCTCGTTTTAATTTAGTGCTTAAATCATCAGCAATAAACTGAAGGATATCTCTGCGTTCTGCACCAGAAATCTTCTTTGAAGGGTCTAACTTAGGGAATGTTTTATACCAACCGCGCTTATACATACCCTGAGTTGTTTTAGAACCAGTAATTGTTTCAGTTGCTTTTCTAACACCACGTCCACCAAATACAAACTCACGTAGCATATATGTAGGGTGAGTAAAGTAGGCAAAGAATGATTCATCTACTGCGCTTCTAGTGCCGAGGCGAGGAAATAGTGTGTGGTTTGTCCAGAAATCTGTAAACTTACGTACAGCATTATTGCGTGTAGCACCACCAACAAGATTAAAGAAGTTAACCTTTTCGGCAAGTTTAGAGCCAGATGCTATCTGATAGATATCATCAAATGGTAGTGGCGCAATACTGTTTGCGCTCTGTGATGGTTGAACTTTACCACGGCTTGCTTGGTATGGAACATCGTTTTCGTAGCGAACTCCACCTTTGTGTAGGAGACCAGCAATATCGCTGCTAATCTCACTGCGAACAGTAGAGAACATACCAGCCTTCTCATTGAATGTAGCACTTAATACTTCATCCATAAACTGTTCGCCATTTGCATTGCCATGCAAACCAGCCTTCATCATTACACCAGCGTAAAGATTACGAACCATTGTTAGTTGAACTTCTGGGTCTTCCTTAACAAAGGCTTCAGCAAATGCATCAGCATTTAATTGTGGCATAACAATGTTTGCTAGGTTTCTTACATCATCCATAGTCTTTACTGCATCTTCTCCGTATAAAATGCGACCTGGAGAGCGCTTACCTAGTACTTGAATCTTCTGTAAAGCAGCCTGTGCTTTAGACACATCTGCATCTAGTTCAAACAACTCGCTTAACTCTGGGTTGATAAGACCCATTTCTTCCCTATCTGCAACCTTCTTTAAAATTTCAGTAGTTGTCTTAAGTCTTGCCTGACCAGATTCAATTATCTCTTGTGTGGTAGCAGTTGAAGGAGATGGGTCAAAGATACTCTTTGCTGTTCTATTAACTGCAGATGTTAGAACACGTGAACGCCTTGCAACTGGAATACCATTACGGCGATAAGAAACGCCATCTACGCGACCAGACATAATTAGTCCAGCATCATCATTGTCTGTAAAGAACTTCTTAGCACTCTTAGCATCAAAGGCTTTATTCTTTGCTAGTTCTCTAATAACGCCAGAGTTTGCCCATTCTGGGAAATCATTACGGATTTCTCTGTAAATTAAACCGCGTCCTGTTTCGGTTGGTTCTTCAGCGTATCGTTTAATAACTGGACCAAGTTGCTTATCCCAAAGAGTAACAACATCCTTTTGCTTGAATACCCAATCCATACCTGCATCTAAGCCTTGCTTTTCTGCAACGAATGAGAACTGGTCAGCAAGTTTTTGTCCACGAGACTTTATTCCACCAAAGCGAGAAATTGCTTCTGGAAGGCTAGCCTTTACTCCACCGTATGCACCGCGTACACCCTTAAGGATTGAACCAACACCTACATATGAAAGTGGGTCAATCATTAATTGATAGGCTGCATCTATAGGAGTAGATACCATTGACTTAGCAGTCTTTAAACCTGTAGGTGTTGCAATATCAATACCAACAGTCTTTAATAGTTTATAAGCCCAATAGTTCTTATTAACCTTTGTATCTGCAAGTAGATAACTTTCTACAGTCTCACGACCTGGACTAAACTGAGCACCCTGCTTAATTTCCTCAAGCATTTCATTAAACTTCTTAGGGTCGTCACCCAACATAATAAGTGCTTCGGTCATTTCAGCATCTACGCCGCGACCATACAGGTCTACAGATTCACCTGGTGTACGTCCTTCTGCCAACCCACGAGCAAGGGCAACCTTTGCAGCACCATACTTGCCTTCGTATTCAGCAACACGGCTCCAGTCCCAAGAGTTTCTGCCATCAAAAGCATCTTTAAGTAACTGCTTAGAGAAAGGCTTGCCCTGAGAAAGTTGTTTAATGCCAGTTCCCGCTGTATTTAAAGTCTTCCCATAAACTTCTGCTGTTTTAAAACCAGCAATAATTGGGGTAAAAAATAGTTCTGCTGATTTAGTTAAAGCCTTACCAGCACCCTGAATAGCCTTTCCCACCAAACTCTGCTCTGGTTGAAATCTTGTTTGTGTAGGGAAAAGACGATTAATGTCTGACTGAACACTTGGGTCTAGTTTAAGAAAATCTTTACGGGATGACTCTTCGCTCATCTTTAAAAGTTTTTGAGCAGTCTTATATGTGTAAGACATTTGTTCAATAACTTTTTGTTGATTTAATGGAAGGTTGGCAGCAATAGCAGCCTTGTAAAGATTAGGGCTGACCTCTCCAACAACTGGATTTAAAGGTACTTCAGCCATTAGTACCCGCTATCTAGAAGTGCCCGATATAGTAATTCTGAATCGCCAGATGCGTCATACTGAGCAACATCACGAATAATTGATAGAACAGTTGGTTCAGCATTAGGGATACGTCCCATTGCCTCTGAGCCTATACCTGCTCCCATATCAATACCAGATGTAACTGGTTCATTTGGACGCATTGTTGGTGCAAATAACTCTGTTGGCATTTCTTGTTGTGGGAATGGATTGCCAACCATAGGTGCACTTACTTGGTTGTTGTAAGTTTCTTGTCCTTGTCCGTATGGCATTCCTGGGATGTAGGTTGCAGCCTGTGTTGGTCCCCCGTCAGTACGCTTAGAAAGAGCGCCAGGACCTGAAACTGCTGCTGGGTTAGACGGCGCACGATATCCTCCGCGTTGAGCCATTATTCATCCTCTTCCTCTTGTTCAATACTTTCAGTTCCAAGAACTTCACTATTGTATTTCTCTGCCATACGAATCATTCCGTACGCATTCCATGGGGTCATTTCGTCACTTACCTCTGTATGTAGGTAACGAGTTCCTTCGTAGTCTGCCCACTCGGTAATAAGTACCCAGTTAACGCAGATGAAGTTTTCCCCATCCTCGTCTATTTCTTGGAGTGCCTTCATGGCAGTTTCCATAATTTGTTTAAACTTATTTTGCATATTGAGTTTTAATAACTATTGGTTCTGCTGTAAAGATGTCCCACTTGCAAGATATTGAAATTGCTCTGTGGATTATTGATTGCGCATCCTGTGGAGTGAGACCAGGAGTGTCCACTTCCATTGCCTCCATAGCGCCAAGGGCAATGTCACCACCACTGCCAGAGTAGTAGATACCACGACTATCACGGTCCCAAGAATAATCTTCAAAGATAGGATAGATAATTCCCCGCACCACAACAAGAAACGATGAATCGTGTTCCGCAGCATCCCCATCCTCTTTCATGTCATAACCAGCATCTATAAATAACTTACGCATTGCTGGTATAAATTTCTGTGTAATGTACTTATCTAGATTCTCTGAAGCAGTTGGCTTGGGTGCTTTCCACCCAAACTGCAAAAGATTTGAACCACGTCCAGCGCCAGAACCAGCAATCAAGATTCCGTTGTTTTCGATAATCTTGTAGGTAGCCATATTGATTGGGCGACCTGACTCATCAGATGAGCGAGAATCGCATCCGATAACAGCCCAGCCATTACCTTGAATAGCAGCGAGTGTTGTCATGTCCCCTCCTTCAATTAGATACGCGATGAAGTTCTTGCGCTAGCGTTTGCCGCTCCGCCAATATTTAAACTGTTCAGTAGTGTTGTTACGTCTTGTGGTCCGCCAGGAGCAATAGCGCCTCCTACTGGCGCAGCGGGAGCAGGGGACGGTTGCTCAACCGTAGGTGCACCAGCAGGAGGTAATTCTGGAGCAAAGACATCTGTAATTGCGTCTTCAATAGTTACGCCCTTCTGGCGCATTCTAATGATTGCTGCAATCTTCTTAACGATGTCCGTTGGGTCCCCGCCCTGAGTAATCATTTCAGGAATTGCTTGTGCACTGGACTGAAGAGATGTAACGAGAGTGTTTCTCATTTCTTCTACTTCAATCTTTTCTTGTTCCTTAGTTACGTTAATTCCAAATGGAAGTTCACGCATAGCCATATCACGGCTAATGAGTTTGCCACCCAAAGCCTGAAGCATAAAGATAAGTCCCTGTGCTGGATTAAGACCAGCCAACATTCCATAACGGACATCTGCAGAGTAATCACCCTTGATGTCCTTGCTTGGTAGATACTCAAGTGAGTATGGAGAACCAGCGTCTACGCCACGAATTGTCTTTGTAAAGTTATATAGTGCTTCATCAATCTGGAAGCAGACTCCAATAACATCTTTTAAGGCAGAGGCAAAGATTGCCTGTGCTGACTTAACCTGTGTATCAAAGCCACCCATAAGTGCTTGAACGCCTTGACCAGTAATGATTGAAGCGTCAACATTTCCAGTACGTGATTCTGGATAACGTGTTCCAGTACGTAATTCTGATTGAAGAACTGCCTGCTCTTGGAATGCGCCTTGAGGTAGAGTTAGTTCTACACGGCGTACACCTCCAGGAGTGTTGGTGCGAATGATTGCATCGCCACCAAGTTGGAAGTCTTGAACATCACCTGGGACAACGATTGGTGCCTGTACTGACTTCTCTGCTGCTTCCATCGCAAGTAATGCGAACCTATTACGAAGCAACTGAATACCTAGTACATCATCAAACTGTCCACGGGCTTCGCCATCTACGGATGGACGAACCGCTACTACAACCATCATCTTACCAATTGGATTAGCAGCCTGAGAAAGTATCAGGTTGTTTCTTGTTGGTACATAGATAGTTGATTGCTCTTTATCGTAGTAACGAATTACCTCAATATGTGCATTAAGGTCTTGTTCGTATCTATCTGAACCGAGCAACTCGTACTCATACTCTGGGAATTGTGCAACCAATTCAGCCAATGTCATGAGGTAGCGTTTAGCGAAGGCAATACAACGTCCGTAGCGGTCAAACTCTGGGTAAGCCCCAATTGGATTTTCTACTCGTATACGTGGTAGCCCTGCTTCTTCGTCTAATTCAATAATGAAAGGGACGAAACCATATGTAATGTACCAGTCTGCGCCTGTGTACATCTGAACTTGCAAATCTGAATTAACAAAATAGTTAGAAGCAATGCGTGTGCGCTTATCAGCAAAGGAACGAGCACGGTCGTTCGTCTGATTGGCTGCAGAACAGTTAACTGCAGGTAGCGGTGCCATAACTTCAGACAAGTCTTTAGCAACAATGTCAACAAAGTTAGCAACTACGTTTGCATCTACGCCTTCTGGAAAGAATTCTGGGTAAACATTAGAGATTTTTCCTGTACGTACGGCAAGTACGTCTTGTTGACGTCTATCACGCTCAGAGGCGCGGAACTTGAGGGACTCAACCCGTGCTGAAATCTGTTTAATTGATAGCAATTACTTGCCTTTCTTAGGGCGTTTTTCTAACGCTTTCTTTTTCTCTGCCTTTTTAATATCTTTAAGCGCTTGCTTGACTCTTTCATCAGCAATACGTTGTGATTCGTAGTCCGCTTTGCTTAAGCGTTGCTCTTCTCTTTCAACTTTAGGACGAGTGCGAGAGGAAATTGTTGGCTGATTAAAGCGTGAACTAGAGTATGCGTTAGAAATTCCTAACTTACGGCTCTCATCCATCTTTCTGTCACTTGGATTTACAAGTTTATTGCGTTCACGTGCTGGACTTGGCTTACCAACTGTAATTGTGCGTGGGTTTGGCTTAGCGCCTTGAACACTTTTACCACCAGAGCGTGTGCCACGTGGCTTAATTGGTGTAAGAAGATTACGAACGCGTGCGTTCTTTTCTTGAATACGCTTTCTTACAACATCTTCTGGGGTAACGCGGGTACTTTGATAAGACTTCTTAATGCTTGTATCTGGCTTCTTACCTTTTCTACCACCAAGGGTAGTTACTTTGATGCCACCAGTTTGTGTCTTGCGAATAACTGGACCAGTACGTTCAGTACGTGGCTTAGATAGTGTAGGAACCTTGCGTGCTCCGCCAGGGTTTTTCTTAGCCTCACGATAAACTTCTTTAACGTCCTTGCTTGTAATCTTTTTTGAAGCAGACTGAAGTTGTTTTTTCTTGGCTAAATTTTTTGCAATAATCTTGGCAATTGAGGATACAGCCATTATCTACCCATGTTTCTGTATAACTTGGATACCTTCTTAGCACCCTTGCCTACGATGCCCCCAACTGAACGTGCAACCTTCGCATATGGAAATACAGTAAGTGCCACATCTGTTTTAGTTTTAGGAACCATAAAGTCAATAACGTTTAATGCAGCCTTAGCAGGACCCTTGGTAATAGCCTTTGGCTTTGCAAGTTTTTTAGATGGTGCAATCTTTGTTGTCTTAGCCATTGCTCTTACCCTTCTTCTCTAGGTTCTCTTTCATGAGACGGCGTGCTTCGGCAATCCAGTAATCTCTCACCTCTGGTGAGGCAGCACGCTTACGAAGTTTCTCATTTGCCGCAGCAATCTGATATGTCTTCTGCTTATTAGTCAAAGGCTTTTTCTTAGCAGGCTTCTTCTTTGCTGCCTTAGATACTGCCTTAACAATTTTTGCTGGATTCGCCATTACTTCTTCTTTTTAAGATTCTGCTGAGAGTTAATCTTTACTACAGACTTGCCTTCTTTTTTAATAGCAGCAGCCTTACGAGCCTTAGACTTTCCTGGACCGCGAAGATTTGGTTTGAACATGTACATATCGCCACCATAATAATCATCAGCCTGCTTGTAGTGTGCTTCAAGGCTTTTATCAAACTCATAATCTTGTGCACGCTCTGAGCGCTGTGAACGAGTTAACTTCTTACCACGGTTCGAAAGGTCTGACTTAGGTGCAGACTTACGTGGAAGAACCTTTACAGCAGACTTAGGGTTAGCAAGTGGCTTAGCCTTCTGTGCTTGCTTAAGCGATGGCTTCTTTTTGGTTGCAGCCTTAACCGCACCTTTTACAATCTTAACTACATTAGCCATTATTTCTTACCTGTCTTTCCTTGCTTACGTAGGGTTCTTAAACTTCCACCACGCTCACGGTTAGGACGAAGAGGCTTTTCTTCATTTACTAAAATGCCACGGCGTACATCAGGATGGATGTACTTGTTGCTTCCAATAGTAGTCTTTGATGCTTTAGTTGGTTTATTAGCAGCCTTAAGTCCACGCTTGTTTGCTTTGGCTTCCTTTTTTGAAAGTGGCTTAGCATCTTTAATCTGCTTCTTTACGGCTCCAAGTACTCCGCCACCAATTTTAACTACGTTAGGCATTTACTTACCCTTCTTCTTGGTTGGGACTTTAGGAGTAGATGGTTTTGCTGTACGTGATTTTATAATTCTAAATTCTTTTGGTCCGTACTTAGGTAGTGACTTTCTACGTGATACTCCCAAAGCCTCAGTCTCAACGCGTTGGGCGTTGTCAATAACCTTACGGGCTTTTCCTTTAACCTTGTTTCCTGTCATGTATTCAGTGACAGATACTTTTTTCCCACCGACTTTTACGTCAGGTCCACCAATGGCACGTCCACCTTCACGGTAATGCTTAGTAACTTTGCCAATAATTTTATTTGGCTTCTTCTTCATTTTTTCAGCAGCCTTAACAGCGCCCTTGATTACCTTAACTGGATTAGCCATGTTAATTCCTTATCCGTAGTTCTCAGCCCATTGCTCAGCAAAGGCTTCATCTAAATTAATGATTACTCGTTTTTCTTTTTGTGCTCTTGTTGACCAACGATTGTTGGTGTAATGATTCATGAAACTTGTCTGCTGCATGAACTCACGTGCTCTCAGCACGGCAAACCAGAGTGCCATCACGCAGTCGGTCTTACCTCTGGTGGTTGGCTTCCAAGTAATCAATTGCTGAGTAAGGGCTTTAAGTCCCTCAGACCCATCCGCAGATGGGAGTTCTATTTGGTTGTTCTCTTGGAACTTCTCGTTGTACATAGTTCCAAAGAGTGTTGACATAGATGCCACACCAAAGGAAGTGTCCCACTTGTTCTTGTTTGTATGGTGAGCCTCAAGGCGAACGCCGTATGCTCCAAGCCATTGTCGTAAATCCTCATCCAGAGAGTATGCTTTCTGGTGAGCGTTAATCTCCACACGCAGTTCTTGAGGGCGGTACTTTTCTACAAGTTCCTCAATCATTGCACGAATCTTTTGCGGAGTAGGTTCGCTCATATTGATGCAGTCTAAAACGTAAATTTTTCCGTCAGCCCTGTTATAGGTAATCGGAACAAAGGCTGCATGTCCTGCACCCATTGCGGGGTCAAACCCAATAATTGTGTAGCCTTCTACCTGAGTCGGATGTCCCACCGCGCCTTGGCGCAATGGTCCACGCTTACGTCTACGTTCAGTGCTTGATTGCACCAAGACGGGAGGGAAGATGGAATCTTCTTCGACATCCTCCTGCTGATAGACCAGTGCCCATGTAGATGGGGTTACTTCACCTCTGCGCCTGTGGAGCGCCTTGCCATCCCACTTCGGATATAGACCGTCCTCATCAGGAGTATCGTCATCGCCATCCCAAGGAACATCGCTTTTCTCCCAGAGAGTTTTCCAGTTCTCTGGTTTGTCCGCGTATTCAAGTACGGCAGGCATACCCATATAAGTGAAAGGGCTCTTACCAGACGACCAATACTTTGGCTCACGAAGTTCGCGGTAGAAATCAACGGCTGCAATTCGAGTCCCCACAATCATCAACTTGCCGTTTTTACCCAGACGGGTAATTACTTCTTTTTGAAGCCAGTCAATCTGCTTCTCATACTCATGGGCGTTAGCAGTTGTAATGCAGTCGTCCAAGATAATCAGGTCAGCACGTGCACCGTAAATCTGACCGCCCATACCTAGTGCCTGAATGGTTGGGTCTTTTTCGCTAGAGTTTCTCGCATCACTCCCAAGGTAAACGGTGTCAACTCGCCAAGTATCTGCGTCTTGTTTCCAACCCCCTTCTGGACCAAATGCAGTTTGCATCTTTAGCCAGCGCGGGTGGGAGAGCCTTTGCTTGATTGCGTACACGAACTCGCGTGCTTTGAGCAACGTCTTACTGACCACAATGATGCGGACGTTAGGATTGAGAGCGATGCGATAAGTCGGGTAGTTCACGGTGATGACCGTGGATTTAGCGTGCTCAGGGGGTACGTTAATTAAGAAACGGCTAGGGTCGTTCTTTTCATAAATCATGGATGGGTGGAGCCAAGAAGGCTCCCTACCCTCAATCAGGTCAATCCAGTCGAGGTGGTGCGGGAAGGCTTTTTGCCCCATAAAGATTTCTGAGAACTGAGCAAAGGAGATATCCTCCTTGGCTATGCCAAGGGCTTTGATGGAATTGCTCTTTGCTTCTTCTTTTGCCTCTGCTAGGTCCGCCGCAAATTTCTTATCCCGTAGCATCCAGATACGGACGGTATCTGGCTTATTGCCACACATCTCCATAGCCTTATGGACACTATGCCCTTCGGCAACAAGGGCTATTACCTTAGCCTTTGCCTCAGCCATCTTGGCAGTTCTAGGGTTTGTGGACCCCTTTTGAAAAGTCATATAAGTGTCCCGTTTTCAATAGTTACAGTCAGTTAGAAACAGACAGTAGATACAGTCTGTAACGCAAGTTCCTGAAGAACTTGCTTCTATCAGAATAATAAATAGTCTCTATATAGTATTAACCTGTCCAAACAGCCAAAACGGACGCTTTTCTGGCAAAAATTTTTTGCCTATGCTAAAAGCGCAGGTCAGACCAGTACTGGGGCATAGGCTGTTCTTTGTACGGGAATATTTTTCTGGTAGATACACTACTGTATACGAGTACAGATTAAACAGTCTGGGGTCATTTAGACCCCAATACTGTTTGCTGGCGCTGCTTCTGTACTGTTTAGTAGCGCCTGTTACTGTTAGCAGTCTCGGCGCTCATTATAAATAAACAGTTTCGCGCCCCAGTTAAATACAAAAACCTATCATGCTAGTCAAGTCCAGTTGGCTGGCTGATAGATTGCCATTGCTGGTGCTGGACTGGACAAGCATGACCTTGTGGGTAGTGTAGTCAGAGATACTGGCTACGGAAAGGTAACCATGTCCGACAGCATCTCCGTCACTTCCCAATGCTATGACTGTATGTTATCAGATAGCCTCTGCGCTGATTGCCAAGATTTGGCAGAAGCAAGGGCATCAGATATTGCGCATCAAATGGTTGATGACCGCAACGATGACTACAGGTATCGCAAGTTATATCAACCTCTCCTCAAGGTTGAGCCTGAACCATCTGGTCATGATTGGGTAAGTTCAGTAACTTACCTGCCCCGACCAGCCATCCAAATGGACGGTTCAATCAGGGAACTCAGGGAGGAGTTCAAGCCATCTGCCAATTCCCTAGCAGATAGGTTCACTCAATCCTGGTTCCTTGGCAAGCACATCTTCGACATGACAGTGGAGGATGAGGACTTGGAGTTCAGTTCATTATATGAAGTCTGTACTCAATGCTACCTGCTTAAAAACAAAGCAGTTGTTTGTCCAAATTGCGCATAATACCCGTGGGCACCTGTGCCCAACGGGTTGCTGAAAGTAAACTAAACTATATAAAGGAGACAGTAATGGATACAGTAAACATCAATGAAGTTGATAACCTAGTGGTTGTCAAAGGTACACTTAAGAACATCAAGGTAGTTAATTCAACAACTCGCGATGGTCAAAACTTCATCAAAGGTAATCTCTCTCGCAGAAATTCAGATGGCAAATGCGTCTGGACTACGCCGTTTGTAACCTTCGATGAGGAAGTAAAGCAGATGTTGCTTGAACTACCTAAAGATGAATCAGGTATTACTAAGGTAATCAAGGTAATTGCTGAAGGTAATACACGCTTCGATACTCGCCAAGGTGTGGATAACTCTCAACGCAGAGCACCTTGGAATCAGATAGTTATCAAGGCTATTGTAGAATAAAAGATAGGCAGGTGGGGGCTTCGGCTCTCACCTGCCTTACTTTTTTTCACAAGCCCGACCGTACAAAGACAGAGAACTACGACTCGAATCTATTTTAGGAGACCAAAATGTATATAGGAACACTAGATATTCTAGCAATCATAATTGCTATGAGCACTAGCATCACAGTCATAGTACTAGCAGTGCGCCAGAACGCTGAACTACATAGAGACAATATAAACCTGAGACGCAAGTTGAATATGGAAAGGATAGCCCGTGATATACGCAACTAAAAAATGTGTATGGTGTGGACAAAACGGTATTGTAGGGGTAGATGAACAAGAACTATATGCTTATCTACGCGGAGGATTGGCACAAGATACCTTTAAATCCTTGACAACAGAACTGCGAGAGCAGATAATTAGTGGCACCCATCCAGAGTGCTGGGATAGATACATGGATTCAGACTCAGACTACGACCGAATGCGGGAGGAAACATGGCTGAAATAAAATATGAATTAAGATACTGTCACGGTTGCGAGACAGAAATCATGGTCAAGGTAACAGACCTTGCCCCAAGAAACTATTGTGCCGCATGTGCATGGGCAAAGATAGGTGCAGTCCCATGCTAGGTTACACAAAAGAAGATATAGAAGAGATGATTAACTCAGTACATGATTCTAAACTATATCTTATTCATCATGAAGATATACAACCAGGCGATGAATCATCCACCAGAAATGGTCTGTTAAAAACAGTAAGTTTTTTACAGGGATTACTAACAGAAGGGTACATCAATGAACCATGAACATCACTGGCAATGCACTGATGTCCCTGGGATATTCAAGTGTATAAATACAGAGCAAGGCAAATGCAAAGCAAGCCGTACCTATAACAGGGATACGCAAATGTATACCGTTATCTATTCATACAAGAGACTAGGAGCAACAGCATGAGTAAAGAATTACAAATCAAATTAGATGCAGCAGCACTAGCATTACAACCCATACTATGGGAATTACTTGCTGATATAGAAGGAGATAATAATGAATGAACCAAGACTAGAAGATGATATAGCGTTAGACATTGAAGAAGAAGAAGAACTAGATGATACAGACCCAGGCGATGGACCAGATAGGATGTGGGGTGATGACGATTAATGGCAACATCGAGCCGTATCTCACACCAATACAGACCTGGACTTTCTTCGTTTGTATTTTCTATCTCATCTACAGAGGAGTTACTAGATGAAAAAAGTATTCGCACTTGTTATCAGTTGGTCACTAGCCTTCTGGTCTCTCTTACTACCGAACAGTCCAGCCTACGCACTAGCAGTAGCAGACCAAGTGAAGTGCGAGAATCCAGATGCGAAGTGGACCAAGAAATTATCCAAAGCGTACGCCAAGTTATTAGTAGAGGAAAGATTCCTATGGAACACATCGGAATACCGAGCCCTCTTGAAATTGTGGGGTAAGGAGTCAGCATGGAATCACTATGCAGATAACCCCGACTCCAGTGCATACGGTATAGCACAGGTTCTTAATACAAAACCTGGAACCCCAGCCCCGCGTCAAATTGAGCGGGGGCTGGAGTATATCGAGCATCGCTATAAGAAACCATCAATTGCTTGGGCACATTGGCGCAATCATGGATGGTATTAAGTTTCTACCTTGTGTTCCGTAGGTCCCCTAGGTAGATGTGACATGGTGAACCAGCGTAAGGTTACGACCGAGATGCAGTGTAGTTCATGTCATCCTCCTGAGCATGAGGTAAAACTGCTCATCAACTACAACTAAAGGAGACAGCATGACAGAGAAAGCAGATGTGCTAGTACAGATAGCACTCTTTGAAGATGAGTATGATGTAAACGATGTAGAGCAAAACAAATCCATTGCTCTTGGTATCTATGACCAGATTGATAGATTCGTAGATGGCACAGAGCCAACAGCCCAAGAGGTAGCAGAAGTTACAGTTGCTATCAACAATCATGTTCAAGTGCGTGACTTACTACTTGGATTACCAGTAGAAAAAGATATTCAATTCGTAGGTAGTTGGGCTGCATTCGTAGCCAAACTAACTCCTATTGAGTATGCTGCACCTATTGCTTCAATTATCTCATCTCTTTATTATTCAATCGGAGATACCACTGAAGCAAACAAGTATCTTGGTGTGGCATATCAATCTAATCCGTCCTATTCACTTGCTAAGTTACTTGACCGTGTGTATCAAGCAGGCTGGCCCGAAGGCGCATTCAATAACATGCGTAATGAATTGCACGGTAAAGTTAAAGCAGAGATTGGACTCTAATCATGGGTCTAGATATGTATCTCTATGCAAGCAGGTTTGTATCCAACATGGAGTACCGCAATGAGCAAGACCAGTTCAATAAAATTGTATCTGCTTTAGAAGCAGAGCAATTCACAATGGGGCATGTGATTGCAGAAGTTGAGGTAGCCTATTGGCGCAAGGCTAATGCTATTCATCATTGGTTTATAGATACTTTTGCAGAAGGTGTTGATGAATGCCAGCCTATATATGTAGACCGTGAACAACTACATAAACTACAAGACCTATGCAAACAGGTGATAGATAACCCTGCGTTGGCAGATGAATTGCTGCCAACGCATGGCGGATTCTTCTTTGGTAGCACCGAATATGATGAGTGGTATATGGATAACATCAAAGAAACATATGATAAACTATCCGTACTGCTCACGAAGATACCTGATGGATGGTCCTTCAAGTATCAAGCATCATGGTAAGGAGACATCATGACAACAACTAAAAACAAATCAGCCTGGATTAAAGCAGGCACAGCAGTAGAGGCAACCAGTGCCCGCGAAGTTATACAACAAGCAGGCTTAGATTGGACAGTACATCTACATGAAATGCAAGCATATGTAGATAGTTCAGTTAATCAACTTGAATCAGTAAGAGATTACTATCCAATTGAAAACAAACGCGCAGTACTGCGAGTCAACAAAGACAACAACAACCAAGTCATTGGTGTAGTTGGCAAGAACTATAAAGTCTTCCAAAATGAGGAAGTCTTTGGTTCTCTTGATACGCTTATTGATTCAGGCGAAGCACGGTACACAGCAGCAGGTGAGTACGACAACGGTGCAAAAGTCTGGATGCTTATGGCATTGCCAAGAGAAATGGAAATTATGGGTGACCCACATGCAGCATTCTTGCTAGCGCAAACAAGTCACGATGGTTCTGGTTCTGTAAGCATACGCCCTATCATTGAGCGTCTATGGTGTAGTAATCAAATCAATCGTATCTTTAGGGCTAAGAATAAAGCACACACATATACTTTGCGTCATACATCCAATGCTCAGTTGTCAATCAGTGAGATGCAAAACTTACTTGACCTGACATACACAAGCGTTGAAATGTATAGCGATATGGCTAACCATTACCTACAACGTGAGGCAGATAGAGCACAGGCTATTGCTTACTTCAAGAGAGTGTGGGCACTACCTGCACACATCGAGAACTCACCTATTGAACTACTTAGCAAGGGTGAGAAGAACGCCAGAGCACGAGCAAACAATGCTCGTCAAAAAGCAATGGCTATTTTTACTGAATCACCAACACAAGAAAACATACGCAATACTGAGTTCGGATTATGGCAGGCAGTAGTTGAGTACGCTGACCACCACTCAGTTCGTGATGCATCTATCGCCACCATTGCAGGTCGCAATGATGGTATTAAACTACGAGCACTAGAACTACTAAGTGTTTAAAAGAAAAAGGAGACAGCAAGTGAATACAATCACAGTAACTAATCCAGAATCAAATGATTCAATAACATACACAGAAACAGAAGTACTACGGTTTATTCAAGACCGTGCACATGCACAAACACAACAAGCAGAATCTATACGAAAGTTAATTGATGTACGCAACAAAGTATATGAATTCTTTAACAGTCAGTACTCACCTGGAGACCAGGAGATTACTACATCTGTTGAAGAAATCAATGACATGCTTCGTGATATCGGAGCAGATGAACTCAAGCGTACCTGGTCTGCAACAGTGCGTATCTATGTCAATGTCAGTGGCATTGAGGCTGCTAGCAAGGACGAAGTAGAAGATATGATTCGTGATGATATCAATGTAGAACTCCAGTCAGTTGACGGAGAAATCTGGGTTGATGATGTAGAAGTAAGTGATATAATCGCGGAGTAATTCTCTCGGGACGGAGAGGCTCGCAACTGTATAAATCTTTCTGGATTTCTATTTATACAGTCACCTAGGTGGGTTGCCCCGCTACTTGCGAACACGGGGCACTAACAGTGCAGACATTGAGGGGTCTGCTATACTGTTAACACTGAAGCAGGCTAGGATTTTGTGGTCTCCTTATTCTTAGCCTGCTTCACTAACAGGAGACAGGATGCTATGACAGCAGTAAGTATTGATAGAGATAGATACGGCAGACCAATGGTTGTGCCACCAAAAAGTAAAACACCAGTTGCATATACACGTGCAACAACAATAGCCAATAGTCTTGATGATGCCTCTGCATTAGTTGCATGGAAAATGCGAATGGCTGCAATGGGATTAACAACACGCCCTGATTTATTATTAGCAATCAGTGCAGCAGGTGACGATAAGTTAGCAGTCAATGGTTACATTGAAGAAGCAATGGAAGTAGCAGGTGCAAGTAAAGCAGCCAACATTGGTACTGCTATCCATGCATTTACAGAACGATTAGATTTAGGACAAGAGTTAGGTCCAGTACCAGAACAATATATGCCAGACATCCAAGCATATGGTCAAGTAACTAGTGTTCTCAGCAAACTATTCATCGAACAGTTCTCTGTCTTAGACAAGTATAAGATAGCAGGAACTCCAGATAGAGTTGTTGAGTACAAAGGAGAACGGTTCATTGCAGATTTGAAGACAGGTCGGATAGACCATCCTCATAACATTGCAATGCAGTTGGCAATCTATGCCAACGGGTTGCCGTATTTTCCTGATACCGCAACCCGTGGAACATGGGGCGATATCAATAAAGAAAAAGCAATCATCATACATCTGCCAGCAGGAACGGGTAACTGCAAGTTAGTCTTTGTAGATATCAAAGAAGGCTGGAAAGGTGTAGAGTTTGCAATTAAAGTAAGAAAATGGCGAGACCAGAAAGGTCTTGCTACTCCATTCGAATAGGAAAAATATGCCACACTCAGAAGCACCAATCAGTATCACAGTTAAGACAGCAGCAGGTAGTTTAGTAACAGTCCGTGCAGAAGACGGAACAGAACTAGACCACACAGTTGCAAATGCATTAGATGCAATTGTATCTGCTACAACAGAACTAGAACGCGCTATTCGTAGCGCATCAGCACCAGCAGTAACAACACAATCAGTTGCTGCATCTCTTGGTGGAACTGTAATCGAAACGGGAACAACAATTCCTGCACAAGAGTATGCACAACCATCAGTTGGCGGACGCAATTGTCCTCATGGAAAGATGACAGCCATTCAAGGAATGGGCAAAGATGGAAAACCATACAAGGGATACTTCTGCCCAGCACCAAAGGGTGCATTCGATAAGTGTAAGAACCAATACATTCAAATGAAAGACATGGAGTGGAATACCTTCGTGCCAGAGCAGGTTAAGTGAAAACTTTAAGACGCTCAATTAGTAAAGCAGAAGTGGGTGGCGAACCATTGCCACCCGCTTTTGCGGCTTTTGAACGGGCTGGAATTATATTACGCAGAGCAGAGGTGACAGTTATTGCAGGCACCCCAGGTGCAGGTAAGTCATCAGTTGCTTTAGCAATTGCAGCCAGAACAAAACACCCAACGCTTTACTTCAGTGCAGATACAAATGCGCACACAATGGCAATGCGTTTAGTTGCAATGTCTGGTCATATGACACAGACAGCAGCAGAACAGTTGTTAAAACGTGACCCAGAAAAAGCACACGAATTACTACAATTAAACAATCATTTATTCTGGTCATTCGAATCTACACCTACACTCAAGGACTTAGATGATGAAGTCTCAGCCTTTGAAACTGTATGGGGTAGAAGTCCAACCCTTATTGTTGTAGACAACTTAATGGATATAGCAATGGATGGACATGAGGAATTTCAGGGTATGCGTGCAGCCATGAAAGAACTAAAGTATTTAGCACGAGATACTAATGCAGCAGTATTAGTATTACACCATACTAAAGAAGGCTTTGAGGGCTTTCCGTGTCAGCCACGGTCAGCAATTCAGGGATTAGTCAATCAGATACCAGCAATGGTATTGACAATTGGACAGATGAAACAAGGCGATGACACATATCTATGTGTGGCGCCAGTTAAAAATAGATACGGACGTGCAGACCAAACAGGTAGTAACTATGTTAGTCTTTCATTTAATCCAGATTCTATGTACTTAGATGATGTTCCAATTAGATATGCTCAGGAAGGTATGATGTGAGTAATCCAGCCAAGCGTAAAGGCAGTAAAGCAGAAGCAGATGTAGTCAAGTGGCT
>JACCDY010697834.1_pt1 | contig 29615 bp, 25 predicted proteins | sample 7446391 | NCBI WGS metagenome assembly JACCDY01 (sample SAMN15323451, study PRJNA562643) | freshwater metagenome | isolation source: river surface water | place: USA:Blue River Watershed | collected 2017-08-18 | reverse complement strand
TGGTCAGTGCTTGGAACCGCAGCGATGTGGCGTTCACCTTGGAACCGATGGAGCGTTTGGCCCAGTTGGTGATCGTGCCCGTGGTGCAAGCGCAGTTCCATGTGGTGAACGAGTTTGCTGGCGCGACCGAACGCGGTGAGGGCGGTTACGGCTCGACCGGCAAAAAATAAAGCGGCCGAAGCCGCTGCGTTTCAGTGCAACAAGTCGTTGCCGGGTGCTTGGGCTTCAATCTTGAAAAAGCCAGTGCCCAAAGTACCGCGTTCTTGTTCTTCTTGCGTGGCTTCACGCACCGATTGCACGTCGAGGTGAATGCGAATCGCAATGCCTGCCAAGGGATGGTTACCGTCTAACACCACGTGTTCGGGGTAAAGGTCGGTCACGGTGTAGAGCAGGTCTTGCGGGGCGTCTGGGTTGCAGCCGGCTGGCAGGGCGTGGCCTTCGACCGTATGGCCTTCTTCCAGCTCTTTCGGGAATCGTGAACGGGCTTCCAAGAACACCAAGTTTTCGTCGTAATCACCGAAGGCTTCTTCGGGTTCCAAATGCAGGTCAATTTGGTCACCGACGCGATGGCCTTGCAGCGCTTCTTCGATCTTGGCGAGCAAATCGTCACCGCCGACCAAAAACTCGATCGGGCTGTCCAACTCGTCGAGCACTTCGCCCAGGGTGTCTTTCAAGGTCCACGTCAAGCCGACCACACAGTGTTGAGTAATTTCCATAGGGCAAAATTGTCGCACGATGAATGTGAACCAACCCTTGACCTTGCTCGGCGGCATCAGCCCAGCCGAATTCATGCGCACCTACTGGCAGCGCAAGCCATTGTTGGTGCGCCAAGCCATTCCGGACTTCAAACCTTTACTCAGCCGACCAGCACTGTTTAATTTGGCTGAGCACAACGAGGTCGAGTCCCGGTTGGTGATCGGTGCCAACGGCGGTCAACGTGATTGGCAGATGCAACGTGGCCCCTTCAAGCGGCGCATGCTTCCAAAGCTCACGGACCGTGACTGGACCCTGTTGGTGCAAGGCGTCGACCTGCACGATGACCGCGTGGCCAGCCTGATGCAGCAGTTCCGCTTTGTGCCGGACGCGCGCTTGGATGATGTGATGATCAGTTATGCCACCGAGGGCGGTGGCGTGGGGCCGCACTTTGACAGTTATGACGTGTTCTTGCTGCAAGCCCATGGGCAACGACGCTGGCGCATTGGTCGACAAAAAGACCTGTCACTTGTGCCCGACATGCCTTTGAAAATTTTGGCCAATTTCAAACCTGAGCACGACTGGGTCCTGAACCCAGGCGACATGCTGTACTTGCCTCCACGCTATGCCCATGACGGCATTGCGCAGGGCGAGTGCATGACCTATTCGGTAGGGTTTCGAGTCCCTCAAACCGGTGATTTGGCCCGAGAGTTACTGGTGCGTTTGAGTGAGGGAGCCGAAGACGTGGCAGGCTGCGATTTGTACCAAGATGCGACTCAACCTGCTGTGGCCAAGCCCGCTGCGATGCCAGAAGGTTTGGCTGAGTTTGCGGCATCCGCATTGAAAAAAGCGCTCAAAGATCCCAAAGCCTTGCAACGTGCTTTGGGCGAATATTTGACTGAGCCAAAAGCCAACGTGTGGTTTGAGATGGGGGACATGCCCGATCAACTCAAATCGGTGCGTTTGGACCGCCGCAGCAAAATGATGTATGACGCGCATCATGTTTTTCTGAACGGTGAAAGTTGGCGTGCGGCCGGTAAGGATGCGGCCTTGATGCGTCAGTTGGCAGATCAACGGGGTTTGAGCGAGATGGAGTTGGTCAAGGCAAGTCCTGAAGCCTTGAATTTGTTGATGGAGTGGTGTGACGACGGGTGGCTCCACGCGGAGTCTTGAACTTGTGTAAATTGACGCTCCGCTGACAATTGATGATCAGTTGGCTAGGATTTACCCTATAATGTGTGGCTGAGTTGGCGGGCTCGAGTCCATCAGCTCGGTTGTGGTGTAAACCACGGCAATTTCCGGAAATTGTTTTCATATCCCCCTTTAAGGAAAATTCAAATGAACAAGTCAATCCTGTTGGCATCTTTGTTGGCTGCTGCCGCGCTCGTCGCTTGCGGCAAAAAAGAAGCTCCTGCTGTTGAAGCCGCTCCTGCTGCTGCCGCTTCTGCTCCTGTTGAAGCCGCTTCTGCTGCTGCTTCTGACGCAGCTGCTCCAGCTTCTGACGCTGCCAGCAAGTAATCAGTTTTCGAACTGACTGCAAGAGCCACCTTCGGGTGGCTTTTTTTATGCGCAAAGCGCGTCGTGAAGGATCAAACCTTTAGCCAGATTGAGCCTGACACAGGGTCAGCCACCTTGATGTCTGCAGGGGCGCAACCCAGGGCTTGACTCAAGCTGGCACGGGCGAGGTCGGGGTTGTTGTTGCGTTCACTCAGATGGGCAGCCAGCACGTGGTTCAGCTGATCATGCTTGACGCATGCCAGTAAATCTGCAGCAGCATCGTTGGACAAATGGCCCCAAGGCCCAGCCACTCGTTTTTTGAGGAATGTTGGATAAGCGGACGCTTCCAGCAAACCAAGGTCATGGTTGGCTTCCAGTAACAGTGCGTGACAATTTTGCAAAGCTTTCACCACGTGGGCAGATGCATGCCCCAAATCTGTGAGCACGCCCAACTGGCGATCACCGTCAGAGCAACGCAGTTGGAGGGGTTCCCGGGCATCATGCGGCACAGTGAACGGTGTCGCCTGCAAAGCGCCAATTTCAATCGGCGTGCCATCCCGGGCCACATGCAAGAGAGGCTGGTAGGGCTCCCAAGCGGTGTCCGCAATGGCCAGCCATGTCCCTTGGCTCATCCACAGTGGTGTCGCATAGCGTTTGGCGAAATGACGGGCGCAACCGACATGATCGCCATGCTCATGGGTGATGAAGACAGCATCGACTTCATCTGCAGAGGTGCCTGCTTCGATCAGGGCAGCTTCGAGATCGCGCAGCCGTAAACCGCAGTCAATCAGCAGTCGTGAAGTACGAGCGCCGCCTTGGGCTTCCACCAAGGTGGCATTGCCTGAGCTGCCACTGCCCAGGCTTTTGAAGCGCAACATCGCGCGCTAGAGGCTTTTGACCCGCGCCTTAACGGAGGTCGTCGGCCAATAGTTTCAGAATCCGTTGCGCGACGGCTGAGGTTTCGGTTTGTCCCGATGCATTTTGCACACTCACCTCTGAGGCGCCGTTCACATTTTGGACAAAAATGCGATATTTGACGGGGCCTGCATCAGGGGCAGAAGGGCTGAAAAGCTTGCTGAAAAACCCTTTTTCCTCTTTAGCGGGAGTATCGACGTAGCGCACAAAGTAAACGCCTTGAGTGCGGTCACGGTCCTCTACGGTGAAGCCGTTGCGGTCGAGTGCCAAGCCAACCCGGCGCCAGCTGACATCAAACGAGCTGGGGATCGCCAGTAAAGAACCATTGGCTTTGAGAGACAAGTTGGGTTTGGCGCTGCCTGACTCTTGCGCAAGCAGAGCAGGTTTGGCCTGTTCAGCAGAAACGCCGAGCTTGATCATCAAGCGACTTAAGAACTCAGCCTCCAACTCCGCATCTCTGGGGCGTGGAACCCAAATCGTGCCTGTTTTACTCTGGTCTTTGTATTCTTCGCTCATGCCACGGTGCGTGACATAGATGTCGACGCCACCCGTGCTGTTGCGCTCAATCCGTGTGCGGAACTTGTCACGTTCGCCAGACGAATACAGGCCATCCAGCACTTTGCCCAGCGCGCGGCGAATGAAGTCTTGTGGAATCTTGGCGCGGTTTTCGGCCCATTCGGTCTCTAACAAACCAAGCTGCTGTTGGTCAACCACGTATTCAAAGCCGTTTTCTTTCCAAAAGCCATGCACGATCGGCCAGACCACGTCGGCAGATCGATTCACCACCAGCCAACGCTGGCTGCCCTCACGCTCCAGGCGCACATCGTTGACTTGTTTGGGGGCGGTAGCAGCAACAGCCGGGGTCGCACGCACACCCATGCTGCTGGCGGTGACAGACCCGCTGGGCACAGCGTAGCGGGTGTCGCGTGTCAACTGGGTCAGATCGGGCGGGATATCGAGGGGTACGACCTTGGTGCCCCCCTCGGTTTTGTAATTGACCTTGTCACTGTCTAGCAGTGAACTGCAACCACTGAGTAAAACCAACGTGGTCAGTGCCACTGCTGTGCGATTCAGAGCAAAAGAGAGTTTCACAACCAAGGCCTTTAAAAAATTAGATCAAATCAGCAGCGCGTAACGCAGCTTCAACCACAGGTGCGTTGGCAGCGGTGAGTTCCGTCATGGGCAAGCGCAACGTCGGTCCAGCCAGGCCCATGCGGTGCATCGCCCATTTCACAGGGATCGGGTTGGCTTCCACAAACAATTGTTTGTGAACAGGCATCAGTTTGAACTGAATTTCCATGGCACGTTTGACATCCCCAGCGATCGCGGCCATGCACAGCTCGTGCATCAATCGGGGTGCCACGTTCGCAGTCACGCTGATATTGCCCTGGCCACCACACAGCATCAATGCAACAGCAGTGGGGTCGTCACCAGAATAGACCGCAAAGCCTTTGGGCACATCGCGGATCAGCCATTCAGCACGTTCAATGTTGCCTGTGGCTTCTTTGATGCCGACGATGCCGGGCACTTGGGCCAAACGCAGCACCGTGTCGTGCGCCATATCCGCCACCGAGCGGCCGGGCACGTTGTACAAAATCACCGGCAAGTCCACCGCTTCAGCGATGGCTTTGAAATGTTGATATTGGCCTTCTTGTGTGGGCTTGTTGTAGTAAGGCACCACTTGGAGTTGGCAATGCGCGCCTACTTTTTTGGCGAACTTAGCCAACTCGATCGCTTCTGTGGTCGAGTTCGCGCCGCAACCCGCCATGATGGGCACATGACGCTCGGTGTGTTTGGCTGCCTGTTCGACCGAGACACGTATGATTTCGCAGTGTTCTTCGACGTTGACCGTGGGCGACTCGCCAGTGGTGCCCACCACGCCAATGCAATCGGTGCCTTCGGCGATGTGCCAATCAATCAGTTTGCGCAGGGTGGGATAGTCGACGCTGCCGTCGGTGTGCATGGGGGTGGTCAAAGCCACAATGCTGCCAGTGATGGATGTCATGTCCGTGAGTTCGGTCAAGGAAAAACGTTCATTCTAGCGAGTGGCGACGATGTTTTATGGAGCCAGTGGATAGCGAACGGGCGCTGGCGTGGGTTGAGGGGCGTTGACCGCCACGATGCGTTGCACAAATCGATCAGGATGGGACAGGAAGCCTTCTTCAAAGGCGATGACATGCAATCCCTGACAGACCCTCAGAAGCTCGCCCGGTTGCAGCAAAAAGTCGGGGCGAGAAGGTTTACCCACAGACTCATTCCCTGTGGCAAACGTTTCATAAATCAAGACGCCACCGGGGGCGAGACTGGACAAAATTTGGGGCCACAAGGGGCGCCACAAGTAGTTCGTCACAATGACGCCACCATACGTCAGCCCCGACAAAGGCCAAGGACCGTTTTCGATATCTGCATAGATCGCTTGTCCCAGGGAGCTGACGGCAGAAATCGCATCAGGGTTGCGGTCGACGCCGACCACGGCGTGACCCAAAGCCGCAAAGTGGCGCATGTGACGACCATGCCCGCAGGCAATGTCGAGTACCTCGCTCGCTGCGGGGACCAAGTGCGACCAGCGTGTGACCCAAGCAGACGCGGGTTCTTGTCCATGCAAGAGTTCGGCCATTTAAAAGCACCCCCACACCTGGTTGGCCAGGGTGATCAAAAAATCAGGCTGCAAATACATCGACAACACGCCCAACAAAACCGTCAGGCAAGCCCCACCGATGAACGCTTGTCGTAACCGTCGAGAAAGTGTGGTTTGCATGGGGCGATCAGGCTGCAGCCGCTTGTGGCTCTCGAGTGATGGCGCTTTCTTTCACGGGCAAATTCACCAAGGCGGCAAACACCCCCAACGCAATCGAGATGTACCAGACCAGGTCGTAGCTGCCGGTTTTGTCATACAGGTAGCCTCCCAGCCACACGCCCATGAAACTGCCAATTTGGTGGCTGAAGAATACAAAGCCACCCAACATCGACAAATGCGCGACGCCAAAAATTTGTGCCACCACGGCATTCGTGGGCGGCACCGTAGAGAGCCAGAGCAGTCCCATGACGCTGGAGAACACGTACACGCTCATGGGGGTCAGTGGCGTCAGCAAAAATAACACGATGGCCACAGAGCGTGAGAAGTAGATGAACGACAAAATTTTGCGCTTGGCCAAACGCTGGCCCAAGCTGCCCGCTATGTAGGTACCGAACACGTTGAACAGCCCAATCAGAGCCAAGGCGATGCTGGCCACTTCAGGCGACAAACCTTGATCTTTCAAGTAACTCGGCATGTGTACCCCGATGAACACCACTTGAAAGCCGCAGACAAAGTAACCGGCCATCAACAACTGAAAGCTGCGGTAGTTGAAGGCCTCGTGCAAGGCATGCAAGATGGATTGCTCACGGTGTGGCGTAGCGCCGCCTGCGAAGCCGGGCTCACGCAAGCCAAAAGACAAAGGGATCACCAACAATGCAGCCATGGCCAACCAGACCAGCGCCTGTTGCCAGCCGAAGGTGCTGATGAGGTAGCCCTCGGTCGGCACCATCAAGAACTGACCAAACGAACCAGCGGCCGCAGCCACACCCATGGCCCATGAACGTTTGTCTGCGCTTACGTTTCGACCTATCACGCCGTAGATCACGGCGTAGGTGGTGCCGGCTTGTGCAATGCCGATCAGCACGCCTGCCGTGGCAGTGAAGAGGGCGGGCGTCGACGAGTAAGCCATGCCCACCAAGCCCAGCGCGTACAGCACCGCACAGGTCACGATCACGCGAAAGGCGCCAAAGCGGTCAGCCAACATGCCTGAGAAGATGCCGGCAAACCCCCAGGTGAGGTTTTGAATCGCGATTGCCATGGCGAAGTTTTCACGGGTCCAATCTTGCGCTTGGGTGATGGGTTGTAGCCACAAGCCGAAGCCGTGGCGAACGCCCATGGACAAAGTGACGATGGCAGCCCCGCAGGCCAGCACTTGCCACATCGGCAGCGTTTTGTGTTGTTGAGTCATGGCCAAGACTGTACCCAATGCCGACGATGGCCGCTGTCACGGGGGTGATGAGGCCTGGTTCCAGGGATTGGCACCCAGAATAATTCAGATCTGTTTTTTTATACAGTGTGCGGTTTGAATCTGACTACAATGCCGCCCCATGGCTACAAAGCAACCCACGACACCGCCCCAGTACTCGGAAGGCTCGATACGCGTCCTCAAAGGGCTCGAACCCGTCAAACAGCGTCCGGGCATGTACACCCGCACCGACAACCCGTTGCACATCATCCAAGAGGTGTTGGACAACGCGGCTGACGAAGCCTTGGCCGGACATGGCAAGAAGATTTGCGTCACCTTGCACAGCGATGGCTCCGTCAGCATCGAAGACGATGGCCGCGGCATTCCGTTTGGCATGCACCCCGAAGAGAAAGCGCCCGTGATTGAACTGGTCTTCACGCGCTTGCATGCTGGCGGCAAGTTTGACAAAGGCTCTGGCGGTGCCTACAGCTTCTCCGGCGGTTTGCATGGCGTGGGTGTGAGCGTGACCAACGCGCTGGCCAAACGCATGGAAGCCACCTCGCACCGCGAAGGCCAAGTGGCCCGTTTGGTGTTTGCCGGCGGCGATGTGGTGGAAAAACTCACCACCCGCAAGCAAGAGTCTGGCGATCGCAAACAAGGCACCACTGTTCGCGTTTGGCCCGATGCCAAATACTTTGAATCGTCAGCCTTGCCGATGAACGAGCTGGTGCACTTGCTGCGCAGCAAAGCTGTGTTGATGCCTGGCGTGAGCGTGACGCTCATCAACGAGAAAACCAAAGACACCCAACATTGGCTTTACAAAGGTGGTTTGCGTGATTACTTGATGCAGACCCTAAGTGGTGATCCGGTCATCCCCTTGTTTGAAGGCGATGGTTATGCCGACAACAACCATGACAGCTTCGCCGAAGGCGAGGGCGCAGCATGGGCCGTGGCCTTCACCGAAGACGGCCAACCCGTGCGCGAGAGCTATGTCAACCTGATTCCCACCAGCGCGGGTGGCACCCACGACAGCGGTTTGCGCGATGGTTTGTTCAATGCGGTGAAGAGCTTCATCGAGCTGCATGCCTTGCTGCCCAAAGGCGTCAAGCTTTTGCCCGAAGACGTGTTTGCCCGCGCCAGCTATGTGCTGAGTGCCAAAGTGCTGGACCCGCAGTTCCAAGGACAAATCAAAGAGCGACTCAACTCACGTGATGCGGTTCGTTTGGTGTCGAGCTATGTGCGCCCCACCATGGAGTTGTGGCTCAACCAGCACGTCGACTACGGGAAAAAATTGGCTGAGCTGGCGATCAAGGCGGCGCAAACGCGCCAGAAAGCCGGCCAAAAAGTCGAGAAACGCAAGGGCTCTGGCGTGGCGGTGTTGCCAGGCAAGTTGACCGATTGCGAAAGCAAAGATATTGCGCACAACGAAGTGTTTTTGGTCGAGGGCGACTCTGCGGGTGGCAGCGCCAAGATGGGGCGAGACAAAGAAAGTCAAGCCATCCTGCCGCTGCGAGGCAAGGTGCTCAACACCTGGGAAGTCGAGCGCGACCGCCTGTTTGCCAACAACGAAATTCACGACATTTCGGTGGCCATTGGCGTGGACCCGCATGGCCCCAACGATAGTCCTGACATGAGCGGCTTGCGCTATGGCAAGGTGTGCATCTTGTCGGATGCGGACGTGGACGGCTCTCACATTCAAGTGCTGCTGCTCACGCTGTTCTTTCGCCACTTTCCTAAGCTCATCGAAGCGGGCCATGTGTTTGTGGCACGCCCCCCGCTGTTCCGTGTGGATGCCCCCGCGCGTGGCAAAAAACCAGCCACCAAGGTGTACGCCTTGGACGAGGGCGAACTCACGGCCATCCTCGACAAACTGCGCAAAGACGGCGTGCCCGAGGGCAAATGGAGCATCAGCCGCTTCAAAGGTTTGGGCGAGATGAGCGCCGAGCAGTTGTGGGACACCACCTTGAACCCCGATACCCGTCGCCTCATGCCCGTGCAACTGGGCTTGTTGGACTTTGCAGCCACCGAAGGTTTGATCACGCAACTCATGGGCAAAGGCGAAGCCGCCGCCCGCCGCGAGTTGATGGAACTGCATGGCGATTCGATTGAGATTGACGTATGACCGATTTGCTTACCCCTGACCTGCCCACCGCCGACAACGACGGTGACATAGCGCTGGGCCACTACGCCCAACGCGCTTACCTTGAATACGCGCTCAGCGTGGTCAAGGGCCGTGCCTTGCCCGATGTGTGCGATGGCCAAAAGCCGGTACAACGCCGCATTCTTTATTCGATGTCTCGCATGGGCTTGGGCTTCAACGGCAATTCAGGCGCCAAGCCTGTCAAGTGCGCGCGCGTAGTCGGTGACGTACTGGGCCGTTATCACCCGCACGGTGACAGCGCGGCGTATGAAGCGTTGGTTCGCATGGCGCAAGACTTTGCGCAACGCTACCCCCTGATCGATGGACAAGGCAACTTCGGCTCACGGGATGGCGACGGTGCTGCGGCGATGCGTTACACCGAAGCTCGCTTGGCCAAAATCACCAGCCTGTTGTTGGACGAGATCGACGAAGGCACGGTCGATTTCCAGCCCAACTACGACGGTTCCACCGAAGAGCCCAAGCAATTGCCTGCGCGCCTTCCGTTTGCGTTGCTCAACGGCGCCAGCGGCATTGCAGTGGGCATGGCCACCGAAATTCCCAGCCACAACCTGCGCGAAGTGGCCGATGCGTGCGTGGCCCTCATCAAATCCCCCAAACTCAGTGACGACGAGCTGTTGCAAATCTTGCCCGGCCCCGATTACCCCGGTGGTGGTCAGATCATCAGCAGCGCCTCCGACATCGCCGATGCGTACCGCACGGGTCGCGGCTCGCTCAAAGTCCGCGCCCGTTGGGTCATTGAAGACCTGGCCCGAGGTCAATGGCAACTGGTGGTGAACGAGTTGCCACCCGGCGTCAGCAGCCAACGCGTGTTGGAAGAAATCGAAGAGCTGACCAACCCCAAAGTCAAAACCGGCAAGAAGGCCTTGAGCGCTGAGCAAACCCAGCTCAAAGCGACCGTCTTGGCTGTGTTGGACGTGGTGCGGGATGAGTCAAGCAAAGACGCCCCGGTGCGTTTGGTGTTCGAACCCAAGACCCGCACGATTGAGCAACAAGAACTCATCACCACCTTGCTGGCGCATACCAGCTTGGAGACCTCGTCATCGATCAACCTCACCATGGTCGGCATTGATGGACGGCCCGTGCCCAAGTCGCTGCGCGAGATGCTCACCGAGTGGATTGAGTTCCGCTCCGCCACCATCCTGCGCCGCTCGCAGCACCGCTTGACCAAAGTGCTGGACCGCATCCATATCTTGGAAGGTCGTCAATTGGTGTTGCTCAACATCGACGAGGTGATTGCCATCATCCGTCAGAGCGACGAACCCAAGCTGGCGCTGATGGAGCGTTTCAAACTCAGCGAGCGCCAAGCCGAAGACATCCTCGAAATTCGATTGCGTCAACTGGCGCGTTTGGAAGCCATCAAGATCGAGCAAGAGCTCAAGGAGTTGCGTGAAGAACAGGCCAAGCTTGAAGACATCGTGGGCAACCCCTCTGCGCTGCGACGTTTGATGGTGAAAGAAATCGAAGCCGATGCCAAGACATTTGCCGACCCACGCCGCACGTTGATTCAAGAAGAGAAAAAAGCCGTCGCCGAAGTCAAAGTCATTGATGAACCGGTGACCGTGGTGGTCTCTGAAAAAGGCTGGGTGCGTGCACGCTCCGGCCATGGCCACGAGGCCGCTGCCTTTGCTTTCAAAGCGGGCGATGGTTTGTATGGCACCTTTGAGTGCCGCACCGTGGACACCTTCATCGCCTTGGGCTCGAACGGTCGCATCTACTCCGTGCCCGTGTCAGCCTTGCCAGGTGCACGCGGAGATGGTCAGCCCGTCACCACCTTGATCGATTTGGAGTCCGGCACCCAACTGCTGCACTACGTGGCAGGCCCTGCTGGCGCGACGTACTTGCTCAGCAGTTCGGGAGGCTATGGATTCATGGCCAATATTGAACACATGGTTTCACGCAACAAAGGCGGCAAGTCGTTCATCACCGTGGGTGAGGGAGAGACCTTGTGTCGACCATCGCCTGTGAGTGGTGGCTCGGGCGCACAGCCTTTTGCCGCGGCGACACACGTGGCATGCGCTTCAACTGGGGGCCGCTTCCTGACCTTTGATTTGTCTGAGCTGAAGTCGATGGAGAAGGGCGGTCGTGGCTTGATGCTGATTGACCTCGAAGCAAAAGACACCTTGGCAGGTGCTGCCGCTTACACGCGCAGTGTGCGCATTGAAGGTGTGGGGCGCGGCGGAAAAGCGCGCGAAGAAACACTGGAAATTCGCAGTTTGAACAACGCCAAGGCTGCACGTGCCAAAAAAGGCAAGGTGGCAGATTTGGGCTTCAAACCTAGTGCTGTGATTCGCGTGGAGTAAGACCCGAGGTTGCCTCTTTCAGAGGCGGACCTGCAATGAAAAAGCGGCTCGAGGAGCCGCTTTTTTTGTGCGTGCCAAAAATCAGGCTTTGGCTTTTTCTTTGGTCGCTGTTGCAGAAGCAGCAGGCGCTGCTGGATCCGCTTCTTTCTTGGGCGGGCTGCAATCAAAACAGACAAACATGGATGAGCCCAAAATGCGTTTGAATGAACCATTGTTGCGGGGCTTGTGAACGCCGCATTTGATGCAGCTCATGGTGTCACCCGTGCGGCCTAGACCTTCAAAAGGAGAACCGCCCTTTTTCGACTTGTAGCGCAGACCATCGGTGGAGATTTCTGTTTTTTCTGGGCGTGACATTTGTTTTAGTTCTCAGGAGAAAACTGCTATTTTCGCAAATTTATGAACCATCTGCGGCGGTTCAGTCCGAAAAATGCCAAAAATCAGCGGATAAATCGCTTAGAAAGCCTGAAAACGCCCGGTCCGATGAGTCTGGAGATCGTTTGGCGGTGTTTGGCAAACCAAACGTAGGCGGGCTGCAAGATCGGCGTGAGCCAGGGGCGCGACAAGATCCAAGCCAAAACAGGCAATTTCGCAAGCTTGTAAGCCATGGCAAACACTGGCACGCCGACCAACACGTGACCCTGTGCCGTGCGGCCGTGAATTTGGGCCATCGCGGCGTCACAGGAGATGTGGTGGTCGGTGGCTTGAAAACCTGTTTGTGTCACGTCGACAAACGCGAGCGGTCCTTGGTCATTGCGGCTTTGTAAAAATGCCACCTCCGCCAAACACAAGGGGCAGGAGCCGTCGAAATACAGCGTGAGTTCAGGCTCGGCGGTGCTGAGGTGATGTTCCATGGACCCGAAGGCTAGCATGTCCACCGCTTGCGCGACGATACGGCAGAATTAACCGCATGACACACGACAGTTTTGACACCTCCAGTTCGGCAACGCAGCGCGTGACACATGCGTTAGAAGTGGCTACCGCTCCTCGGGCGCAGCATGTGTTCACTCAGGTGTATGCCGATGCCGCGCTCGCCCGTGCCCAGCAGTGCGACGCAGCGGCGCAATCCGGTCGACTGCATGGGGATCTTCATGGGGTGTGCATCACGCTCAAAGACAATTTGGACGTGGCAGGCGAAACCACCCTGGCTGGTGGTGTGGTCTGCAAAGGCGAAGCCCCAGCTCAGCAAGATGCCCCTGTGGTTCAGCGCCTGCGGAACGCTGGAGCCGTGTTGCTGGGTAAAACCAATATGAGCGAGTTTGCTTTCTCGGGTGTGGGTATCAATCCTCACCATGACACGCCCGCCAATCCTGCTGACTCGTTGCATGCGAGGGTCCCAGGGGGCTCGTCGTCAGGGGCTGCGGTGTCCGTGGCCTTGGGAATGGCACATGCCGGGATCGGAACCGATACGGGGGGCTCCATCCGTATTCCCGCTGCACTTTGTGGGCTGGTGGGCTACAAGAGCACACAGTCACGTATTCCGCGCGCGGGCGTGATGGAGCTGTCCCGCACCTTGGACACGGTGGGCAGTATCACGTGCTCGGTGCGCGCGTGTCTGGCCGTGGATGCGGTCATGTCGCAACAACCCTTGCCATCAGAGGGCCTGCCACTCAAAGGCCTACGCTTTGCAGTGCCGCAAACCTTGATGCTGGACGATGTGGATGCCCTGGTCGCCCAAGCTTTCGAACGCACATTGCATCGCCTGTCAACGGCGGGTGTCGAGGTGGTGGAGATCCCATTCAAGGCATTGGGCGACATCGCTGCGCTAAGTCTGCCTGGCGGCTTTTCACCTGTCGAAGGCTATGCAGCACACCACGCGCGCCTCGTGCGGGGGGCCGAACGCATCGATCCACGTGTGGTAGCGCGCATGATGTTGGGCAAAGATGTCCTTGCACATGAATATTTGGAATTACATAACCGCCGTTTGGCTTGGATGGCGGCTGCACAGCACACTTTGCAAGGCTTCGATGCCATGGTGTGTCCCACAGTTCCGCTGGTAGCGCCTTTGGTCGAGCCCTTGCTCACCGACGATGAAGCTTTTTTCAAGTTGAACCGCTTGCTTCTGCGCAATCCCTCTGCGATCAATTACATGGATGGCTGTTCTTGGAGCTTGCCATGTCACGAGACTGGAAGCTTGCCCGTCGGTGTGATGTTGTCCTCATGGTCGGGCCAAGACGCCCCCTTAGCCAGGGTGGCTTTGAGTGTGGAAGACTTCTTGCAAAAGGACTCAGTGTGTCATCCGACCCATGGGGTGGTGCGTTAAGTGACTATCTTGTAACTCTGTGAGTTCACTATGAAACGATTTCCCGTCATCTTGGCATGTCTTTTGTCTTTTGCGATGGCAATACCAGCTCAAGCGCACGGCGTCAGCCATCGGGCGGGGTTTAGCGCGCAGCATCACGGAGGCCACGGTGGTCATGCCAGCTACGGCTACGGTTATCGGAGTGGGTGGAGCCACAATTGGGTGGCGCCGGTGCTGGGCGCTGCGATTGTGGGTAGCGTCATTTATGCAGCAAGCACACCCAGTTACGCGATGCCTCCCACCGTCGTGGTCCAGCAGCCCTACATCCCACCTAGCCGTGTGGCTTATTTTTGTCCCACGGCGCAACAGTATTACCCTCATGTGCCCACTTGCCAGGTGCCGTGGCAGCCGGTGAGTTATTAAGGTAAAAAAGCCGGGCTAGCCCGGCTTTTTTTATTGGCTATCAGTCGTTCAAAGTGTCACGACTTCCTTGTGACCTTGGCGGTTGGAGTAACGAACTTTTCCGCCTGTGGTTTCAATTTCGACACGGGCACTCCGGCCTGCGTACACATGGTGCTTGAGCCACTCGAGTTCTTGGGTCATCTCAGCAGCGCCAGCCACGACGCGTGTCCAACAGCGCAGCTCTGCAGCCCAACGGTAATTGCGCGCTTTGAGCTTGTCTTTGGTCTCAAAGGGGGAATTGATGGCATACACCTTTTGCTGCGGCTGGTTCAAGGTCAGCAGCACGGTCAGCAGTGCCGTTTGCTGGCTTTGTGGCAGCACTTGATTCAGCAATTCCAACAGAGCCCAGCAATCGGCTTCTGCCCGGTGGGCTTCATAGAAGTAGCCCTGGGTACTGAGTAGGTATTCCAACTTGGCTGAGCCGAATCCCTCTTCTTTCCAGTCAATGTCTTTGATGCTGCATGCCCAGTCCATCTGCGCGAAAAGGGGCCAACGGGCCTCGACGAAAGGACGGTCGAAGGAGGCATTGTGAGCAATCACCACTGACGCATCTTTCACAAATGCAGCGACACGTGCATCGTCGATGTGTTGTCCTTTGACCATCTCGTCAGTGATGTGGTGCACAGCGATCGTTTCCGGGGGGATAGGGAAGCCTGGGTCTTCCAATTCGTCCAACACGTCAGTGACGCGGTAGACCATGCCCGTGACAGGATCGAACTCAAAGGCCAACATGCCGAGTTCAATCACGCGGTCGCTGGCGACATTCAAGCCTGTGGTTTCAGTGTCCAGCACGATGCCTTTGCGTAGTGTCTGACCTGGGGCAGGGGTGTTGAAGATGCGTCCCGGCACGAGGCGGCGCAGCACGCGGTAATCAGGATGCTGCTCGAGTTGTTGGGCAAGTTGTTCGATGTGTTGTGTCATGACGTAATGTTAAGCGTGGTCCGCTTGCGTCGCGTTTCGTCGCGCAAGGGCGCGAGCAAAAAAAGTCCCGAGTGCCACGACGCAGACAGCCACAGAACCGACCACGACACGTGAGTCAAATTGACTGATTAGCGCAGCCAACACCAACACACCCAAGGATTGACCCAGGAATAAAAATCCTGCAAACAGGGTCACGCCAGTTCCACGCGCGGTGGGGGCCATCTGGGTTGCCTTGGCTTGCATGGTGTTGTGAAACATAGCAAAACCAAAGCCAGCCATGAAGCAAGACGGCAGTGCCAGCTGCCACCAGGGGCAAAAAGCGACAACCAAGAACGCGAGACCAAAATACAAACCGCCTGCACGAGCCAAGCCCACCTCGCCAAATCGCCTGATCACAGACTTGGCAGTGGCCATGTAAGCCATGCCACCCAAGCCAAACAAGGCCGTGGTGCCGCCGGCCAAAGTGAGCGAAATTTGGTGTGTGTGATGCAAATGCGAGGCTGTCACCGCCAGCAATCCAAAAATCATGGCGCCTTCTACCAAGGCGATGCCCAACAGCGTGCGTGCCCATGGATCGTGTGCCACTTGAAGGAGTTGTTTGATAAAGCCCGTCGAGGAGTGGTGCGCGTGTGTTGTGCCCCCTAAGTGCTTGAGTTGTTGCCATAGCAAAAGGCTGACGCTGCCAAAAATACAGGACATCAACACAAAAGCCCAACGCCACCCCAGTGTGTCAGTGAGTAAGCCCCCCAGCAACTGCCCCGCGGTGATGCCCATCATGGTGCCCAAGCCGACGCGCGCCAAGGTTTCTTGCCTGTGTTGGTAGTGCACCACATCACCCACCCATGCCAGCGACAAAGGAATGATGGCGGCAGCCGTCGCTGCGCAGGCAACACGCGCTATGACCAACGTATCGAGGCGCGGGCTCAGCGCCGACAACAAACAGCCCACGCTACAGCCGAGGGTGGCCCACATCACCACACGGTATTTGCCAAAGCGATCCCCGACAGGCCCATAAAAGAGCTGCATCAGTCCATAAGTGATGGCGAACCATGAAATGACTTGTGAGGTCGCACTGATCGGCGCATTAAAAACAAGCGACAACTCGGGCAGCATGGGATCGCAAATCCGCTGCAGTGCCATGCTGGAAAAGGTGGCAAATGACAACAGAAGAATCGCGCGGCGTGTCGCGGGTGAGAGTTCTTGGGGGCGAGGCGTAGGACTTTTCACAGCGGGCTGACTTTACAGGCAGCGCTCAATCGCAGATGTCACCCTGGGGTCAAACTCAATAAAATATGCCTTTGCGGTTTAGCATCTTGGCAATGAAATGTTATATGCGTAACTCTCTCTCCAAGTATGTTTTGTGTGCATTGGCCTTGTCCACGTCGATGTTGGCACGGGCTGATGCAGACCGGCAGGCGACGGCAGTGACGCCAGGTCTTCAGGTCGAAGTTTTGGGGGTTTACTTCACGCCTCCTGCAGGGGCTGCTGCGGCCATCGTCCAAGCGCTGGATGCCAGCGAGCGAGAAGTGCTGGTGCAAGCGTATGGATTTACACACAACGCCATCGCGCAAGCCCTTGTTCGTGCGCATCAGCGTGGTGTGGAGGTTCGCGTGTTGTTAGATGCAAAGAGCAGTTCGTCGAACCGCTACGTGATGGATCTTTTGTCCCATGCGGGTGTGGGGTTGCGTCTTGATGGCAAGCACGCGATTGCACACAACAAGGTCATGGTCATTGACGAATCGGTCGTGATCACGGGCAGCTTCAATTTCACCAATTCGGCAGCAACCCGTAACGCTGAAAACTTTCTTGTTTTGAAATCCAACACGTTGGCGCAACGTTACAAAACAGAGTGGCAGACGCACTGGAAGCACGGCCATGCAGCGACTGATGAGAGGCTGAAACGTCCGAATTAGTCTGCCGGCTCTAAAACAGTGCGACTCTGGTTTTAACGCTTGATTCTTGCCCACATGTCCCTAAAATAAGCGTCATGCTGCACTGCAACATAAATTGACCCTTGAGGCAGTTTGTTGACCAGTTCACCTTTTTTTAATTTTGGAGATATGACATGACTTTGACCCCTGAACAAGTGATTGCTGCGAACAAAGCCAACTTGGAAACTTTGGTTGGTTTGACCAACAAAGCTTTCTCTGGTGTGGAACAACTCATCGAGTTGAATTTGGCGGCTGCCAAAACAACATTGGCTGATTCACAAAAGCAAACCAACGCTGCTTTGAGCGTGAAGGACGCGCAAGAGTTGTTGGCCTTGCAAGCCAGCTTGTTCCAGCCTTTGGCTGAAAAGGCTGTGGCTTACAACCGCCACTTGGTTGAAATCGCCACCGGCACAAGCTCACATTTCCAAGGTCATATGGAAGCCAAAGTGGCTGAAGCTCAAAAAGCTTTCCACGACTTGGTGGACAACGCTGCTAAAAACGCACCTGCGGGTTCCGAAGCTGCTGTGGCTGCTTTCAAAACAGCGGTGTCTGCTGGCAACAATGCTTTGGAATCTGTCCAAAAAGCCGTGAAGCAAGCTACCGATGTGGCTGAAGCCAACTACAAGAACATGGCTGCCACAGCTTTGAACGCTGGCAAAGCAGCTTCGAAGAAGCGTTAATTTTTAAGGTTCTCTCAACCTTTGCAAGGCTCCTTCGGGAGCCTTTTTCATGAGCACTTCGGGTTCTAATACGGGGAAGAACAGAGGAGAAGCGCGTGGACAAAGTTGATGGTGTGGTGATTGGAGCCGGTGTGGTGGGCTTGGCTGTGGCGCGGGCCCTGATTCATGCGGCACCCACGACTTCGCGTGATTGGTTGGTGCTGGAGCGTGCCGATGCGATTGGCACGGGCACCAGCTCACGCAACAGCGAGGTCATTCATGCAGGTATTTACTACCCACCAGGCTCACTCAAAGCAGCACTTTGTGTCAAAGGGCGCGACATGCTCTACGCCTACGCGGCAGCACGCGGTGTGTCCCACCAACGTTGCGGTAAATTGATTGTGGCGACCCATGAGGACCAGTTGCCAGCCCTCGCAGCGATCTTGCAGAAAGCCCGCGCCAATGGCGTCAACGATTTGCTGATGTTGACTGCCGAGGAGGCCAAAGCCATAGAGCCGGCCTTATCCTGTGTCGCGGCCTTGCACTCGCCCAGCACCGGCATTGTGGACAGCCACGGCTTGATGCTCAGCCTGCAAGGGGACTTTGAGAACCAGGGCGGTATCGTTGCCTTGAACTCCGAGGTGGAAAGCGCTGAGTGCCGTGACGATGGCATCGTGCTGCACATGACGGACGGGTCGGCGTTGTTGGCGCGCACCGTGGTGAACGCTGCCGGATTAACAGCTCCCGGGTTGGCAAACAAGTTTTCAGGCTTGTCCGCAACGCACGTGCCACAGGCCTATTTTGCGAAGGGCAATTACTTCACCTTGTCGGGTAAATCTCCATTTTCTCGTTTGATTTACCCCGTCCCCGAAGCCGCTGGTTTGGGCGTGCATTTGACGCTGGACTTGGGTGGCCAAGCCAAGTTTGGGCCAGACGTGCAATGGGTGGAAAGTCCTGACGACCTGGTGGTCTCCGCTGAACATGAACAGGCGTTTTACAACGAGGTACGCAAATACTGGCCAGCCTTAGGCGAGGGCGCCTTGCAAGCCGGGTATGCGGGGATTCGTCCCAAAATTTCGGGGCCGCATGCCCCCGCAGCTGACTTCTGTATCCAAGGCCCTGGGGTACATGGTGTGAAGGGCTTGGTCAATTTGTTTGGCATTGAGTCGCCCGGGCTGACCAGTGCGCTTGCCATTGGCGACGCTGTGGTGGATGTCCTCTCCTAAGCCGAGGCCATGAACAAACGTCTGTTGCTAAGCCTCTGCGCGACGCAAATGCTGCTCGCTTGTTCCATGCTGCCTCGTCAGCGCGGAACGACTGAACCAAGCGCCAACCATTACCCCAACCAAGCAGCCAAGCGACAAGACATCGTTTTGCAAGCCATGGCCATGTTGGACCGTGGCTACACCTATGGCGGTAAGAAGTTGCACACCGGGTTTGACTGCTCAGGCCTGGTGAGCTTTGTTTACAAAGAGTCAGCAGGCATCGCGTTGCAAGGCAGTGCCGCACAGATGGCCAAGGCCACGCGTCCCATCGACCCATCCCAAGCCCATCCGGGCGACTTGGTGTTCTTCAATACCTTGGGCAGTGCGTTCTCTCACGTGGGGATCTACATTGGTTCGGGCAAATTCATTCATGCCGCCAACGAAAAAACCGGTGTGAGGTCCGAGCGCTTGGACAACGCTTATTGGGCCAAGCGCTTTGAGGGATATCGCACCGTATTCGCCTGATCAGGTCTGATCAGGCTCGGTCACGAATCGCTTGCGCGGCTTCTTTGACGAGTGCTGGGCCTTTGTAAATCAAGCCGGTGTAGATCTGCACCACATCCGCACCTGCTTGAATCTTGGCCACGGCATCGGCGCCACTCAAAATGCCACCTACCCCAATGATGGGAAAGTTCGGGCCCATGGCGGCTCGCAATTGACAAATCACGGCGTTGCTTTTCTCGAACACCGGCGCGCCTGACAAGCCCCCCGTTTCTTCGGCATGCGCCATGCCCTGAACGGCATCCCGGGCGATGGTGGTGTTGGTGGCGATCACGCCCCACAGACTTTCGGCGGCTGAGGTGCCTTCTTGCACGCAGTGGCGCTTGAGGGTGGCTGCAATCACGGCAACTTGATCGGGGTCTAAGTCAGGTGCGATCTTGATGAAGACGGGCACTTGCTTGTGGTGCTGCACGGCCAATTCGGCGCGACGTTTGGCGAGGGTGCCAATCAAGGCATCCAGTGCTTCGTCGCTTTGCAATTCGCGCAGGTTTTTGGTGTTGGGGCTGGAGATGTTGACCGTCACATAGTCGGCATGGGGGTACACGCCGTCGAGGCACGTCAGGTAATCGTCTGCGGCGTTTTCGATGGGGGTGGCTGCATTTTTGCCAATGTTCAGTCCCAGCAACATGGGGCTATTCGACTTCTTGCGGAACTGAGCCAGTTTGACATTGGCCAAGAAAGCATCCAAGCCGTCGTTGTTGAAACCAAGCCGGTTGATCAAGGCCTGTGCTTCGGGCAAGCGAAACATGCGCGGCTTGGGGTTTCCTGGCTGACCTTTGGGCGTGACGGTGCCGACCTCGACAAACCCAAAACCCATCGCGGCCAAGCCATCGATGCAGTGTGCGTTTTTGTCTAGGCCCGCTGCCAAGCCGACGCGGTTGGGAAATGTCAATCCGGCCAAGGTGATGGGGTCGTGCACGCGCGCTTGGCAATAGGCCCAGGACAGTGGCGTGTTTTGGGTGCGCGCCAGCATGGAAAGGGTGTGCTCATGGGCGGTTTCGGCATCCATGGCAAACAGAAAAGGGCGGGCAAGCGAATAGGGCAACAACGACATGGATAATCTCAAGCTTTGATCAATACAAGCTTGGATTTTCGCCCATGAGCCACCCCGCCTCAAACGCCGCCCTGACACAAGACGAACTGAAGACCTTGGTCGGTCAAGCCGCCCTCCAATACGTGGTGCCAGGCGAGGTGGTGGGCGTAGGCACGGGCTCAACGGTGAACAAATTCATCGATGCCTTGGCCACCATGAAAGACCAAATCAAGGGGGCGGTGTCGAGCTCGGTGGCGTCGACCGAGCGCTTACAAGCCCTGGGAATTCCTGTGTTCGAAGCTGCGGACGTGGAGAGCTTGTCGGTCTACATCGACGGTGCTGACGAGATCGATCACCAAGGCCACATGGTCAAAGGCGGCGGCGCTGCATTGACACGCGAAAAAATCGTCGCCGCGCAATCCAAAAAATTTGTCTGCATCGCCGATGAAACCAAATTGGTTGAGGCCTTGGGTGCGTTCCCTCTGCCGGTGGAAGTCATTCCCATGGCCACCGCCCGGGTGATGCGCCAGTTCGCGGCGATGGGGGGCAGCGCCAAGTTGCGCCTGAAAGCCGGTCAACCTTTGGTGACTGACAACGGCCAACACATCGTCGATGTGACGGGACTCACGATTGCCGACCCCTTGCAGTTTGAATCCGAGGTCAGCCAGTGGCCTGGCGTGGTGACGGTGGGCGTGTTTGCACACCAAAAAGCCCAAGTGTGTTTGCTGGGTACATCGACGGGCGTGAAGACGTTGACGTTTTGAACAGCCTCGGGCCGTCCTACCGTGCGTTGGTCTTGGGTGCCTCGGGCGCACTTGGGGCGGCTTTTGTCAGAGCGCTTCAGGCGGATGCTGCCTGCACCGAAGTGGTGGGCTTGTCTCGCCACACGTCACCGGCTTTTCGCTTAGAGGATGAAGACAGCCTGGCCGCCGCTGCGGCGACGTTGCAGGGCCCGTTTCAGCTCATCCTTGATGCCACAGGGGCACTCACTCTGGATGGGCAGGGCCCCGAAAAACACTTGGGAGCCTTGAACGCTTCGCAGTTGGCGCGAGCGTTTGAAATCAACACCATCGGTCCTGCGTTGCTGTTGAAACACTTTGTGCCTTTGCTGGATGCCGAGCAGCGCTGCATTTATGCCAAGCTGTCGGCGCGGGTGGGCAGCATCAGCGACAACCGCAAAGGTGGTTGGTATGGCTATCGCGCAGCCAAGGCAGCGTTGAACATGGTGTTGCAAACCGCCGCCATCGAAGCCGCGCGCAAACGCCCGAAGCTGGTGGTGGCGGCGATGCAACCCGGCACGGTGGCGTCACGCTTGTCGGCACCCTTTGTGGCAGCGCAAGACTGCCTCACGCCTGCGCAGTCAGTCGCAGGCTTGCTGCAGGCCTTGGATGTTTTGCCGGCGCAAGCCGCGGCACACTTTGTGGATTACCAAGGCCAGACCATTCCTTGGTAAGCGCCGCTGGCTTGGTTGCTTAGGCCATGCCTTGGTGGCGCAGCAAGGCATCGAGCTGCGGCTCGCGTCCGCGAAATGCTTTGAATGACTCCATGGCAGGACGGCTGCCACCCACTTCCAAAATCGTTTCGCGGTAGCGGCGGCCGGTATCGACGCTGGGCTCACCATCGTCACCTGCGGTTTCTTCGAACGCGGCATAGGCATCGGCGCTCAACACCTCGGCCCACTTGTAGCTGTAATAGCCCGCCGCATAGCCGCCCGCGAAGATGTGACTAAAAGTGTGGAGCGTGCGGCCCCAAGCGGGGCTTTGCAGGACAGCCACTTCCGCTCGGACATCGCGTAGAACTTGCATGAAATCTTGGGCTGCTGAGCCTTCGGTGTGCAAGCGCATGTCGACCAATGAGAACTCGATTTGGCGCAGCGTTTGCAAACCGCTTTGGAAGTTTTTGGCTGCCAACATTTTGTCGAACAACGCGCGAGGCAAGGGTTCACCGGTATCCACATGCGCAGTCATGTGGCGCAGCACCGACCATTCCCAGCAGAAGTTCTCCATGAACTGGCTGGGCAACTCGACTGCATCCCATTCGACGCCACTGATGCCTGACACATCGCGCTCGTTCACTTGCGTGAGCATGTGGTGCAAGCCATGGCCACATTCGTGGAAGAGGGTGATCACGTCGTCGTGCGTCAACAGCGGCGGTTTGCCACCCACGCCTTCGGCAAAGTTACACACCAAGTGCGCCACCGGAGTTTGCAATTGGCCGGTGTCGGGGCGCAACCAGCGCGCACGCACATCGTCCATCCAAGCCCCGCCGCGCTTGCCGGCGCGTGCGCCGGGGTCGAGGTAGAACTGGCCGACCAGCTGCCCCTGACGTTCGATGCGATAGAACTCGACCGTGGGGTGCCAGACCGGCGCGTTGTCGCGACGGATGCTCACCTCAAACAAGGTTTCCACAATCTTGAACAAGCCAGCCAACACCTTGGGCGCGGTGAAGTAGGGTTTGACTTCTTGTTCACTGAAGGCATAGCGCGCTTCTTTGAGCTTCTCGCCGATGAACGGCCAGTCCCAAGGCTGTGGATCTGGGAGGTTCAAGTGCTCAGCAGCAAAGGCGCGCATTTCGGCGACGTCTTGCTCGGCGTAAGGGCGCGCGCGTTGGGCGAGATCACGCAAGAAGGTCATCACCTCGGCGGGGGACTGCGCCATCTTGGCGGCCAAGGACACTTCGGCGTAATTGGCATAGCCCAAGAGCTGCGCTTCTTCTTGGCGCAAGGACAACATGTCTTGAATCCACGGCGTGTTGTCTTGCGCAGTTTTTCCGGCTTGGACAGCTTCAGATTGGTCGGATGCACGGGTGGCATAGGCGCGGTAGAGTTTTTCACGCAAAGCAGAACTGTTGGCGAACTGCATCAAGGGCAGGTAGCACGGCATTTTGAGGTTCAGCTTGTGGCCGGCCATGCCGTCTTTCTCGGCGGCTGCGCGCGTGGCTTGCAACACATCGTCGGGCACGCCAGCCAACTCATCAGCCGTCACCACGAGGGACCATTGGTCGGTGGCATCGAGCACGTTTTCGCTGAACTTTTGGCTCACGTCCGCCATGCGCTCTTGAATCGCCGCAAACCGTTCTTTGGCCGCGCCCACCAGTTCTGCACCGGACAACACAAAGTTACGCATCGCCAAGGTGTGGGCGTGTTGTTGCTCGGCATTCAAACTGGCCACAGGAATGGCTTTGTACTTGGCGTACAAGCGCTCATCTGCACCCAAACGCGTATAAAACTCGGTCACGCGGGGCAAGGCTTCGGTGTAGGCCGCACGCAGCTCGGGTGTGTCTGCCACCGAATGCAAATGGTTCACGGCGCCCCATGCACGGCTGAGTTGCTCGGTGGCCACATCCAACACGCTGGCAATCGCAGACCACGCGGCGGGGAAGTCTGCCGCGGTGACCTTTTCAAGCGCTGCGTCTGCGGCGGGCAGCAGTTGATCCAGCGCCGGTGCAATGTGTTCAGGCCGAATGGCATCAAACAGCGGGTGGTCGGTGAAGTCGAGCAGCGGATTGGTGGCGTGTGTCATGGGGAATTTCTAGGGGTGCTTGGGTAACTCAGTGTGACTCAGATAGGGCGCGTTGCGCTGATTCCAAGGTGTTAACCAACAACATCGTGATGGTCATCGGTCCCACACCGCCGGGCACTGGGGTGATGTGGCTGGCGACTTCTTTGACGCCGTCAAAGTCCACGTCGCCGCAAAGCTTGCCTTCGTCGTTGCGGTTCATGCCGACATCGAGCACCACGGCGCCGGGTTTGACCATGTCGGCCGTCAACACATTGCGCTTGCCCACGGCGGCCACGATGACGTCGGCTTGCAGCGTCATGGCTTTCAAGTCGGGTGTGCCGCTGTGGCAAATGGTGACCGTGGCGTTTTGTTGCAACAGCATCAGCGCCATGGGTTTGCCCACGATGTTGCTGCGGCCAATCACCACCGCATGTTTGCCTTTGAGCTGGTAGCCAATGCTCTCGAGCATCTTCATGCAGCCGTAGGGGGTGCAGGGCCAAAAGCCGGGCATGCCCGTCATCAGGGCGCCGGCGCTGGCGATGTGAAAACCATCGACGTCTTTGGCAGGGCTGATGGCTTCGATCACTTTCTGTGCATCGATGTGGGCAGGCAAGGGCAGTTGCACCAAGATGCCATGGATGCTGGGGTCGTTGTTGAGAGCCTCCACACGAGCCAACAAGTCGGCCTCGCTCATGCTGGCCTCATATTTCTCGAGCACCGAGTGCAAACCGGCTTCCTCGCAGGCTTTGACTTTGTTGCGCACATACACCTGGCTGGCTGGGTTGTCACCGACCAAGACCACGGCGAGACCTGGCGTCAAACCCTGAGCTTTGAGTTTGGCGGTGTCCGTTGCCACTTGCGTGCGCAGTTGTTTGGAGAGTGCGTTGCCGTCGATGAGTTGTGCGGTCATGGTGTGTATACAAGTGAAGCGAAGAATTGAAAACGCCCGTGAATCACGGGCGTTGAAGGGGGGTGTAAAACGCGAGTATCTGGCGAGGCTTAGGCCTTGGCAGCGGTTTGTCCGAGTGCTGTTTTCAGCAAGTCGGCGACGGTGTTGGCATTGAGCTTTTCCATGATGTTGGCGCGGTGGGCTTCCACAGTCTTGATGCTGATGCCCAAATCGTCGGCGATTTGCTTGTTCAAGCGGCCCGCCACGATGCGCTCCAGCACTTGCGCTTCGCGAGTGGTCAGCTTGGCCATCAAAGCGTCGCGGCTGGCAGCTTGCTGGTACTCTGCGAAGGATTCGTTGGCTTGGGTCAACATGCGTTCAACCAAACTGACCAAAGCCACTTCATTGAATGGCTTTTGAATGAAGTCCATGGCGCCTTTTTTCATGGTGTCGACCGCCATGGGCACGTCGCCGTGGCCGGTGATGAACACGATGGGCAATGGCGATTTGCGTTCGACCAATTTGTCTTGCAGCTCCAAGCCAGTCATGCCACCCATGCGGATGTCCACGATCAAGCACGCCACTTCGCGTGGGTCGTAACGGCTCAAGAATGTTTCGGCGGAGTCAAAGCAACGAACGCGGTAGTCCTTGCCTTCTAACAACCATTGCAGCGAATCGCGAACGGCCTCGTCGTCATCAACAACATAGACCGTGCCTTTTTTGGGGATCAAACTCATCAAAAAAACTCCAACCTAGCGGACCGGTATCCAGAAGGAAAAGCGGCAGCCCGTTATTTCCTCGCCATTGTAGAGGTTCTCGGCTTTCATTCGCCCCTGGTGGGATTCGACGATGGAACGGCACAAATTGAGGCCAATCCCCATGCCTTCCGACTTGGTCGAGAAGAAAGCCTCAAACAGGCGCTCCATCACTTCAGGGGGTAAGCCGCGCCCTGTATCGGTCACCGAGAACTCTAGGGCGGCTTGACCCTCTTCTTGACGTGGAAGCACTTTCAGTTCGACATCCCGGCGCGTCAGCGGACGTTGCGCCATGTCGATCGACTCGGCGGCGTTGCGCAGCAGATTCACCAATACCTGTTCAATCAAGATCGGGTCGACATTGATGCTGGGCAGGCGGGCCGCGACCACTTGGGTCAGTCGCACTTGGCGGCGGCGCATTTCAATGCCCGCCAGTTCCACGGCTTCAGCCACGATGGCGCTGACATCCGATGACGAGCGGTTGGGCTCGCTGCGTTTTACAAAGCTGCGGATGCGTTGGATGATTTGCCCCGCCCGTTGGGCTTGGTGTGCTGTTTTCTCGAGCGCCTTGAGCAGGTCTTCCTGGTTCAGGTTGTTGGCTTGGATGCGCGACATCATGCCGCTGCAATAGTTGTTGATGGCGGTCAGCGGTTGATTCAATTCATGTGCCACGCTGGACGCCATCTCACCCATGGTGATCAAGCGGCTGGCAGCCTGCGCCCGTTCCGCTTGAACCTGGGCTTGCTCTTCGGCTTGTCGTCGAGGGGTGATGTCGGTGGCAATCACCATTTGCGCCAAGCGTCCATCGACCCAGTTGAGGTATCGCGAGCGCACCTCCAACCATTTGTCGAGTTCGGGCACATAGACCTCGGCGTTCTCTGCCTTGGTCTCGGTGATTCCGTCGGTCGGGAGCCCCATCAACCCATCATCTTGATCTCGGGCATCGTCGGTTGCGGCCTCGCTCAGCGAGGCGGCGCGGGGCTGACCGGCTTGTGTCACGAGGCTCAGGTGCCCCTGCGTGGTGGCGTCAAACCATTGGCGGTATAACTTGTTCGCAAATAACAGCTCTTGGCTGCCCAGCGGTGCCACAGAGACCGAAGCATCTAAGCCTTCCAATACCGTCGTGAAACGGTCGTGCGCAGCCGTCAATTGTTCACGCACACGGTTGGGCTCGGTGATGTCGGTCATCGATGTCATCCAGCCCGTTTGTTGTCCGTGCGCATCGACCAGCGGCGATACATACAAACGTGCGTCAAACACGGTGCCATTTTTGCGTTTGACCCGCACATGAAAGCCGCTGGTGGTGGTTTCCCCTTGCAGCTCTTGCTTTAGTTTTTGTTCCAGCGTGTCTCGGTCTTCTTCGGGCCAATAGGGAAAAGGGGGCATGCAGCCCACCAATTCGTCCTCGTTCCAGCCGGTCATCTGACAAAACGCCGCGTTGACGTAAGTGATGCGCCCCTTCATGTCCATGGCGCGCATGCCGGTGAGCACGGAGTTTTCCATGGCACGTCGGAAGTTGGTTTCAGCGATCAGGGCCTGTTGTGCTTGCACGCGGCGACGGGTGTGGCGCCAGGTCCCGATCAACATCCAAGCGGTCATGGCGCTCAAGACAGCGACCAACCAAAACACACCAGTGCCAATCAAGCCTTGCGAGGTGCGGTAAGTTTGTGCATGGAGCGACAAGGCGTAGCCCACAGGGGTGATGGGGACTTCATATTCGTTGGTTTGTCGCAGCCACGGCAACACTTCGGTGACTTTGGGGCGCACTTGGCTGACTTGACCAGCCAAGACCAGGTTGTTGGCATCGCGGAGTGACACGGCGTATTTGCTGCTGATCTCTGTCGGCACAGCGTAACGCAGCATGCCTTCCATGGTGTATTCCACCAGCAGCACACCTTCGAACTTGCCATGGCTCACGATGGGCACATGCAGTTGCAGTTCGGTGAAAGTTTGCGCGTTGGCACGTTTTTCAATGATGGGTTGCGAGTAAACGGGTTGCAACAAATCGCGAGTGAGTTCAAAGGTGTGCGTGGTTTCTGGATGCGTCAGCAGCTCGTTGGCTTGGGCATTGACGTTGGAACTGGTGGCACTGCTGATATAGCCGGCGCGAACCCGCGCTCGGGCATCCATCCAAGTGATGCTGGCTATCTCTGGACTTTGGTTAATGACGGTCTGAGCTTCACTTTGGAAGTCGCGTAAGTTCAACTCACGGTTGGCAATGGCGCGTGTCAGACGCACGATTTGCTCTTGCTTATCCAGCAGTCTGAGGCGCAAGCGTTGCTGTGCGTATTCCACATCTCGACGCACCACTTCTTGCTCGCGGTCCAGTTCCTCGTAACGCAAATACCAAAACGCGGTCGTGATGGCGGCCATGAACAGCACCACCGCCGCGAGTGGCGCGATGAAGGCAAAGCGGTCTTGGCGGTTCGGGGTTTGGGCGCGCCACCAGGTGCGCCACCGGAAGGTCAGCGGGTGCAGCGGTGAGCTCGAAGGTGTGTCTTGCATGTGTTCTGAGTTTATGTCGGCCCCAATGACGATCCCCTCAAATAATTATTTAATTTCATAATAAGAAATCAATAGTCGCTATTTGAAATTTATGAAATTTGTGAGAAACTCCGTACATTCGAGTGATAACAGTGCAACAAGAGGAGACAAACATGTCAGCACAACCGAACGATCTGCGCACCGACGTGGACAGCCAAGAAACGCGTGAATGGATGGACGCGTTGTCCGCGGTGATCAATGCAGAGGGCCCAGAGCGCGCCCACTTCTTGTTGGAGCAACTGCTCGAACACGCACGCGAGAGCAGCATCGACATGCCGTTCTCTGCCACAACTGGTTACGTCAACACGATCGAACCCGATCAAGAAGCCCATTGCCCCGGCAACATCGAAATTGAAGAGCGCCTGCGCGCTTACATGCGTTGGAACGCCATGGCGATGGTGGTCAAAGCCAACCGCCACAACCCCGAAGACGGCGGTGACTTGGGCGGCCACATTGGCTCCTTCGCTTCCTTGGCCCACATGTTTGGTGCCGGCTTCAACCACTTCTGGCACGCTGAAAACGAAAACCATGGTGGCGACTGCTTGTATATCCAAGGCCACGTCTCCCCCGGCGTGTATGCCCGTGCGTACCTGGAAGGTCGTTTGACCGAAGAGCAGTTGCTCAACTTCCGTCAAGAGGTGGATGGCAAAGGTTTGTCCAGCTACCCGCATCCCAAACTCATGCCTGAGTTCTGGCAATTCCCCACCGTGTCCATGGGTTTGGGCCCCTTGATGGCCATTTACCAAGCGCGCTTTTTGAAGTACCTGCACGCACGTGGCATTGCCAATACCGAGAACCGCAAAGTTTGGGTGTTCTGCGGCGACGGCGAGATGGACGAAGTGGAATCTTTGGGCGCCATCGGTTTGGCCGCGCGCGAAAAGCTCGATAACTTGATCTTCGTGGTGAACTGCAACTTGCAACGTTTGGACGGCCCAGTGCGCGGCAACGGCAAGATCGTGCAAGAACTCGAAGGTGAATTCCGTGGGTCTGGCTGGAACGTCATCAAGCTCTTGTGGGGCAGCGAGTGGGACAAACTCTTTGCCCGCGACAAGGACGGCGCACTGCGCAAGATCATGATGGACACCTTGGACGGCGACTTCCAAGCCTTCAAAGCCAACGACGGCGCTTATGTGCGCAAGCATTTCTTCGGTCGCGATCCACGCACGCTCGAAATGGTGTCGCACATGAGCGACGACGAAATCTGGGCCTTGAAGCGCGGCGGCCATGACCCACAAAAGGTGTATGCCGCTTACCACCAAGCGGTGAATACCAAAGGCCAACCTACTGTGTTGCTGATCAAAACTGTGAAAGGTTTTGGCATGGGCAAAGCGGGTGAGGGCAAGAACAACGTGCACCAAACCAAGAAG
>JACCDY010331722.1_pt1 | contig 29628 bp, 27 predicted proteins | sample 7446391 | NCBI WGS metagenome assembly JACCDY01 (sample SAMN15323451, study PRJNA562643) | freshwater metagenome | isolation source: river surface water | place: USA:Blue River Watershed | collected 2017-08-18 | reverse complement strand
TTGATTTTGCATATTCAAATATTCAATTGAATTCAAGAAATTATTTTTCATTAGCTTTTCTGCATAACTCGCTACAGGATCTCTTCTTTTCCAATCCAGAAATTCAGCTTCAGATCTATAGCCTATAGTGTTGTCGTAATTCGGCCCGCAATGCTCTCGCCAGCGATATGTAGATAACTCCATAAAGTATGGCCCCTTACCAGAGCGTACAAAATTAATAGCCTTTTGCGCAGCCTGATAGGATTTTTCGACGTCATTTCCATCGGCGTGCCCAGTTGTTAAGCCCATTGCAGCAACCATTTCATAAATTTTTCGGCCAATTGGCTGACGCACACTCAGAGGTGAGTAAACGGAATATAAATTATTCTCACAGACGAACAGCACAGGCAAATTACGAACTATTGAAAAATTAACTGCCTCATAAAATGCACCTTCTTCTGTGCTGCCATCTCCAAAAAAAATCACACTAATATCAGTAGACTTCTTAAGTTGCAAAGAAAGTCCTAAGCCCACTCCAATCGGAATTGAGTTACCAACAATTGCAGTACTCCCAACAAATCCAGCAGAGAGATCGATTAAATGCATAGAACCACCCCGACCTTTTGAGCAGCCGGCTGCTTTTCCGTATATCTCCGCAAGCATCGCTTTTAAGTCACCACCTTTTGCCAAGTAATGTGCATGCGCCCTATGAGTACTAATAGCGAGATCGGTAGTTCTTAGAGCCATAGCTACGCCAATGGCTGCTGCCTCCTGCCCAATTGACAGATGGGTTGGGCAACGCATTTGCCCTTGTGGGTAGCGATGAGCAATTCCCTCCTCTACCCTGCGTACAAACTCCATTCCACGCAACAACTTAAGAGAGAGCTCTTTATTGAAAATCACGGCATAAACCAGTAGTAATCGCCCTTATAGCCCGCCTCCTTAAAGAGCGCCCTCCATTCATCCACGTGCAGAATTGTTTTGGCAGTCAAATTCCAAGCAAACATTCGCTCTTTTTCAGCCTCATCCCTATAAGCATCAATGGTAATAAAACTCCCCTTTCGCGACACCCGATCAATTTCTCGCAGGGCCTTAATAAGTTCATCGCCCTCCAGATTATGAATAGTGGTGATAGAAATCGCCACATCAAACGACTTATCTGGAAACGGCAGCTCCACAGCCGAGGCGACCTGAACATTGGATCTCATATCCTCAATTGCATTCTCAATCGCATAATTTGATACATCAATCCCTTTGACTGTAATACCAGGAATTAATTGTGCAAAGTCATGCAACATAAACCCTTTGGCACATCCAATATCTAAAACAGAGCTTTCAGAATTTAGATCCCAATGATGCTGAAATGTAGGGATAACCGGCTGCCAAAAACGCGGATGATAGTTAAAACCACCATACCCATGAGACCGATCACCATCAAAAAATTCTTTCTCAAATTTACGCGCTAAGTCTCTATCTTGCTCTGTTTTAGAGGCGCCACGCTCCTCTACATTACGCTTAGATTTAGGATACAAAGCCATTAAATCGATTTCTTGACCCATCATTTACCTTCACTGAAAAATTGTTTAATCACATCAACAATATATTGAACTTCGTCATTTCCTAATTCTGGATAAATAGGTAGGCTAATCATCGATAAAGCATAGCGCTCAGCATTTGGAAATGCTCCTTTTAAATATCCAAGATCTTTAGCCGCCGCTTGCAAATGGATTGGAATCGGATAATGAATTCGAGTATCAACCCCATGGTCTTTTAAAAACTGCATCAGTTCATCACGATACTCAGTGCGAATAACAAAATTGTGGTAGACGGACTCCTCCCAATCTTGATCTATAGGCACTTCCACAAAATCCTTAATTCCATTTCGATATTGAGAGGCGATCTCACGACATCTGTGGTTCCATGCATCTAGTCGCTTTAATTTAATACTAGCGAATGCAGCTTGCATTGCATCAAGACGAGAATTAAAACCCCACATCTCACATTCATCACGATTTTTTAGGCCGTGATTTCTTAACTTCCGCAGTGCCGCATTCAGACTTGAGTCATTGGTAGTTATAAGGCCACCGTCACCATAAACACCCAGATTTTTGAGTGGGTGCAGACTAAAACCTGCAGCCAATCCAAGCGACCCAACTCGCCTTCCTTTATATTTGGCACCGATTGCTTGCGCAGCATCCTCCAAAACGAAAAAATTGTGCTTTTGCGCCAAGGTATTAATTTCGTCCATTGGGGCTGGCCTACCAGTTAGATGAACTGGAATTATTGCTCGCGTGCGTGCAGTGATTGCTGGAGCAATATTTTCCTCATGTAAATTCAAGTCATTGCCAACATCCACCAAAACCGGTTTTGCACCGGTAGCTGCAATAACCCATGCCGAGGCAATAAAAGAATTGGTGGCAGTAATAACCTCATCTCCAGGACCCACCCCCATTGCTTTCAATACCAGAAAGAGGGCATTTGATCCATCTGCAACACCAACAGCAAAGGATGTATTACAAAATTTGGCAGCCGCTGATTCAAACTCTTCTAGCCTTTCCCCCATAATGTAAACACCGCTTCGGCCCACCTCTAAAAACGCCTCTGTTAACTCGCCCTCAAGCCCCACAAATTGCTTAGCTAAATTCACGAATGGAATATTCATCCTAAGCATAAAATGCCTTAATCAATTGAATCACGTAATCTTGTTGTTCACGTGTAATAAATTCATGCACTGGTAAAGATAATGTTTTTGCTGAAATACTCTCGGTAATGGGAAAATCTCCGAGCTTATGATTTAAAAAGTGGGCTGCTGGCTGAAGGTGCATTGGCACAGGATAGTGCGCCTTAGCATCCACCCCATTTTTAATTAGAAATTCTTGTAACTCATCCCTCTTCTCGCACATGATGGAATATATATGAAATACCTGATCGATATCTTCCTCCCTGTGCGGAATTTTAATTTGACTAACTTTATCTAGATTTTCATCAAAGTAATGGGCATTACTTATCCTTGATTGCGTGATGTGATTAATCTTATTTAATAAATGACGAGCTACAACTGCTTGTACAGTGTCCAAACGAGAGTTATAAGCAAAAATACGGCACTCATCCCTGCCCACGAGCCCATGATTTCTTAACAAGCGCAATTGGTCTGCCAGCGCATCATCATTTGTGGTGATGATGCCTCCATCGCCCCATACGTTTAAATTTTTGAGTGGGTGGAAGCTAAAGCATGAAATAGTTCCGAGACTCCCAGATAACCGCCCCTTGTATTTAGCATTAATTGCGTGGCAAGCATCACTGATAACCGGGATTTTATATTTCCGCCCTAGCGCTTCAATAAGATCCATATCGCAGGGCTTTCCAGACCAATGGACTGGCATGATCGCCTTTGTATTAGAAGTTATCTTAGATTCAATTTGTGAGGCATCAATGTTGTAATCCCAACCTGCGTCACAAAAAACAGGTTTTGCGCCTGCAGTAACTATAGCTCCAATGGTGGCATAAAAAGTAAATGGCGTAGTGATGACTTCGTCCCCCTTTTCGACACCAATTGCTTTTAAGCTCAAAAAAAGGGCATCTGTTCCACTCCCGACGCCAATTGCGTGTTTCGCCCCTGCAAATACAGAATATTCCTTCTCGAGCTCATCAACTTCAGCCCCAAGTGTAAAGTCACCCCTAACGACAACTTCTCGTATTTTTTTCCAAATCTCTTCGTGATCAGAAAATTGCTGAGTCAAGTAATTATGATTAATGCCAAGCTGATTTGTTTTGCGATACTGCTCTGGTAAAAAATTATTAACGGTCATTTGTTTATCCCTTTATGCCTTATGGATGTATCCTAATTGCGAGCCTCGAATCTCATCCAAAGAAGCCTTAACCCAGAGAATAGTTTCATCCACACCCCTCTCAAATGAATACTCCTCATTCCAGCCCAACTCTGTACGAGCTTTACTTGAATCCATGAGATAGGCCTGATCTTTTGCAGGCCTATCTGGAGCGATTTCTACCACCGAAGAAAAGTCAACATTTAGACGCTGACAAATTAGCTCTACAATTTTACGAATACTGTAAAACTTTTCAGAGGAAAAATGATAGATTTCTCCTGGAGATCCGATGTTTGAAGCCCTAATGATTCCATCAGCAACATCTGAGCCGTGGATAAAAGCTCTTATTGATGTACCGCCCCCATGTAGCTGAAGTTTTTTACCAAGCAATGCATTAATAATGGTGCGAGGGACAATTCGATAAAGCTGCTGTCCGGGACCATAAAAATTTGCAAATCTTGTAAAAATTACTGGGAATTGATACTGCTGATGAAATGCCCTTAAACTCATATCAATCGCAGCATGGGATACCGCGTAAGGAGTGCTTGGATTAAATTGCCAAGTCTCTCTTAATAGGCTCTCCTGGCTGCCATAAACCTCCGGGGTAGAAATTCGTATATATCTTTTCAACCATTTGGCTTGACGCAGTAAATTATGGAAGCGAACCTTGGATACGATATTAGTTTGATACCACTGCTCCGGATGAATCCAACTTTCAGCCACCATTCCTTGCCCAGCAAAATCGACAACCACGTCGGGCTGAAAATCATCTAATGCCTCAAAAATTTCCGGTAAAGATTGATTAAGATCGGCACAGATAAACCGATAATTCCCGCTGAAGGGGGTATTTTTATACGGTAAAAATATATCTGAACCTTCAGGGGATCGATTGATCCCAATGACTTGCTTATTGCATGCCACTAGCTTAGCAACCAATGAGGCACCTGCATATGAATTGCTACCAATCACTGCAAAACGTTCAAATTCCATTTATTTTTTCTTCATTTAACGTATTGGGTTGCTCACTTAGACTGACGATAAAGATATTGCATCAGCATATGACCAACAATCAGCTGCAGATCCTCCGAAATTTGCATATCATTAACAGGAAAATGAATGGATACATCAGCCAAATCCTTACACCTTCCGCCGTTAAAGCCTAAAATGGCGTAAGACTTGACGCCAATTGCTTTTGCTTGTTCAATAACACGCACAATATTTGGTGAATTTCCGCTTCCGCTCAGTGCAATCAATACATCACCTTCTTGAGCTTGAACTGCAAGTTGTTCGGAAAAAATTGACTCGTACCCTACATCATTTGCTAGACAAGTCATGACGGCTGAATTAGCGGAAAGAGCATGAACCCTTAATCCTCCGCCCGTCTTTTTAGCAACTCCATACAAAAAATCATTAGCCAAATGAATGGCGTTGCCAGCGCTACCGCCATTACCGCAAAAAAATACTTGGCGTTTTTCTTGCCAACAGCTAAACATGTCTTGCGCTAACAAATCGACATTAGACCAGTCAGAGCTAGCAAGTACTTCTTGCAATCTTAATGAGTAATCAATAATCAGATCTTTAGCAGACGAGTTTTTCATACTCAAGCCACCTTTGCTAAAACGGCTTTTTCCATCCAGCGTAAGTTATAAAAATGATCCTCATCTTTCAATATACCAGTGTGATACTGTTCAATAATTTCACGAATAGCATCTTCAACCGTTTTCTTTGGTCTATATCCTGTGGCCAATAATTTATCCGAATTTATGCGGTATGACCGAGGGTCATTAGATTCAGTAACCGCTATTTCCACCGGTATGAATTTAGTAACTGATTTAGCAATATCCATGATTGAGATATTTTCAAAGCCAGCGTTATAAACTCCAGTTACCTCAGGATGGTCAATCAGATGTAAATACACATCAGTAATATCATCAATATGAATATTAGGACGCACTTGATCGCCGCCAAATACCGTGATCTTCCCCTTAGATAAAGCTTGCATAGTCAACAAGTTAACCGAAACATCCAAACGCATACGAGGTGAATATCCACATACAGTCGCCGGGCGCACAATTTGAACTACCATATCATCTTGATAACTCAATAAAACACGCTCACCCACCATCTTAGTCTTGTTGTATTCCGAAATTGGCTTAAGCTCTAAATCTTCGGTCACTTGAGCCTCTTCCTTTACGCCATATACACTGCCTGAAGAGGCATAAATAAACCGCTTGACCCCCATTCGCCTAGCCTTATCGGCCAACTGCATGGTCGCTAACGCGCTAACCTCCCAAGTTAATTTAGGATTTAAATCACCGCATGGGTCGTTTGCAATGGAGGAAAGATGAATGATGCAATCTACACCCTCCAATGGAATCGCATCTATATCACGCACATCACCCTTAACCACCGTTAAATTTTTGTGAGGCGTAAGAAAATTACCAAACCATTGCAAATCAAAGGCAACAACTTGGTAGCCTCTTTTCAGAAGCTTTGGAACCAAAACATGGCCTTTATATCCACAAGCACCAGTAACAAGAATTTTCATACAATATTCGCCTAAATTAATATTTTTTGATAAACCTATACTGCGTAGTAATTCCGGTACCACTTTATAAATTCTGATACGCCATACTTAATTGATGTATTTGGTTTAAAGCCAATCCACTTTTCCAGCGCCCGAGTGTCGGCGGCTGTTTTTAAAACATCCCCTGGTTGTAAGGGTAAGTAATTTTTCTTTGCCTTTATTTCAAGCTCATCTTCGATTGCTGCAATATAATCCATCAAAACAGTAGGGCGACTATTTCCTACATTAAAAATTCGATAAGGTGCATCGCTTGTCATAGGGTCAGGGTTAGCGTGATCAAATTGCTGATTAGATGTGGCAACCTTATCTATTACCCTTATTACTGACTCTACTACATCGTCAATAAACGTAAAATCACGAGTCATATTGCCATTATTAAAAATATCAATTGGGCGACATTCTAATATTGCCTTTGTAAATAAAAATAAAGCCATATCAGGGCGCCCCCACGGCCCAAAAACAGTAAAAAATCGGAGGCCAGTTGTTGGCAGCTGATATAAATGGCTGTAAGTATGGGCCATCAATTCATTAGATTTTTTTGTAGCTGCATATAAACTTACCGGGTGGTCAATATTCTGCTGCTCAGAAAAAGGTAATGATGTGTTGCTGCCATAAACGCTTGAGCTGCTAGCAAAAACTAAATGCTCTACTGCTGATTGACGAGAAACCTCGAGAATATTCAGAAAACCCTGCAAGTTGGCATCTAAATAAGCTTGTGGATGAGTCAGTGAATATCGCACCCCTGCCTGTGCCGCCAAGTGTAGAACTCGCGTTGGTTTTTTATTCGAGAAAATCGGCAATAATTGATCTAACTTAGAAATATCAATTTTGTGGAATTTAAAATTTGGGTACTGTTGTAAGCGTAATAGACGAGCCTTTTTTAAATTAACATCGTAGTATTCACTTAAGTTATCTATCCCAATAACATAATCACCACGCTTGAGCATTTTTTCAGCAACGCTCATACCAATAAAACCTGCTGCACCGGTAATTAAAATATTCATCTATATTGAACGATTATAAGTCATCGCCAAATAGATCCCGAGAATACACCTTATTCACTGAGTCATTTAACTCATCAACCATTCTATTTGTTATTATTAAATCAGATCGTTTTTTAAACTCATTTAAATCATGAAGGACTTCAGAACCAAAAAAATCACCCTGCTCAAGAATGGGTTCAAAGACCAATACCTCAATTCCCTTGGCTTTAAGGCGCTTCATGATCCCCTGAATGCTCGAGGCACGCCAATTATCGGATCCGGCCTTCATTATTAAGCGATAAATTCCAACAACTTTTGGATCGCGCTTTAAAATGTCTTGCGCAATAAAATCCTTACGTGTCGCATTAGAGTTAACAATCGCCTGCATCAAGTTCTGCGGCACATCTTGATAATTGGCAAGCAACTGCTTAGTATCCTTCGGCAAACAATAACCTCCATAACCAAAAGATGGGTTGCTGTAGTGGGTCCCAATGCGCGGGTCTAGGGCGACTCCGTCAATAATTTGACGTGTAGCCAATCCGTGGATCACAGCATAAGTATCTAACTCATTAAAGTAAGCGACGCGCATGGCCAAATATGTATTTGCAAACAGCTTAATCGCTTCTGCCTCAGTTGGATTGGTAAGAAGAGTTGGTATCTCTTTTTTAATGGCCCCTTGCTTAAGCAAATCCGCAAAGACTTGAGCTCTCTCCGACTGTTCACCCACAACAATACGCGAGGGATGTAAATTATCGTAAAGAGCTCTACCCTCTCGCAAAAACTCAGGGGAAAAGATAATATTATTACTACCTATTTTCTTCCTTAGTTGCTCAACAAAGCCTACTGGAATGGTTGACTTAATAACCATCACCGCCGCAGGATTGATCCTCATCACATCGCGCGCCACCACTTCAATAGAGTCTGTATTAAAGCAATTGGTGATCTCATCGTAATTAGTAGGGGTTGCAATAATTACAAATTTAGCACCAAGGTAAGCCTCGTCCTTACTCAGCGTTGCTTTTAAGCTAAGGTTTCCTGTTTTAAGATACTCCTCAATCTCCAAATCTGCTATGGGAGAGACAAGGTTATTAATTAGATCAACTCGAGAAGAAATTATATCTAAAGCAACAACTTCATGATGCTGAGAAAGTAGCACTGCATTAGACATCCCAACATAGCCAGTTCCAACAACTGCAATTTTCATGCGCACTTTCTTTCGATAAATGGTGGTATCTTTTTAACTACTCAATACTAAAATATATCAACGAAAATTTATTACCCAAAAACCGGTTCAAATTAGCAATAAAATTAAAGTAATCTTAGCCTCTTTTTTCAAATAATTTCCTCGTCTATATTGCTTTCTTAAAATAAGCAATCGTCTCTTTAAGACCATCTTCTAAATTGACCTTAGGCTCCCAGCCAAGCTTTGCTTTAGCTAGTTCGATATTCGGTTGACGCTGCTTAGGATCATCTGATGGCAGTGGTTGATGAATGATCTTCGATTTACTGCCAGACAGTCTCAGAATAGTTTCGGCTAACTGCAGCATAGTGAATTCACCAGGGTTACCAATATTGACCGGTCCTGTAAAACCCTCTTCAGAGTTCATCATTTTGACCATCGCATCAATGAGATCATCGACATAACAAAAGCTTCTGGTTTGCTGGCCATCACCATAAATGGTGATATCTTTGCCTTGTAATGCCTGGACAATGAAGTTACTCACTACGCGCCCGTCGTTGGGATGCATGCGGGGACCATAGGTATTAAAGATGCGTACTACCTTGATATCTAAGTTATGTTGACGGTTATAGTCAAAAAAGAGGGTTTCAGCACAGCGCTTGCCTTCGTCATAGCAAGAACGAATGCCAATCGGATTGACCTTACCCCAATACTCCTCTGGCTGAGGATGCACTTCAGGATCGCCATAGACTTCACTAGTCGATGCCTGCAAGATTCTTGCGCGTGTACGCTTTGCTAAGCCCAGCATATTAATAGCGCCATGCACGCTCGTCTTGGTGGTCTGCACTGGATCGTACTGATAGTGCACAGGAGAGGCTGGGCAGGCTAAGTTATAGATCTGATTGGCTTCTACATAGAGCGGGAAGGTCACATCGTGACGCATGACTTCTAAATTGGGGTTACCCAATAGGTGGGTTAGATTCTGTTTGGTGCCTGTAAAGAAGTTATCTACCACCAGAACCTCATTACCCTCTTTGAGGAGTTTTTCGGTGAGGTGTGAGCCCAGAAAGCCAGCACCACCAGTAATGAGGATTTTGTTATTCAAAAGATTCTCTATTTTTTACTTTAGAAGCATAAAGCCCGCTAATGTCCGGTAGCGTGCCCTCATTTCTACTGGAACCGTAACTTCCCGCCACCGCTTTTGAGATTGAAACACAAACTTAGACAGAGTAGCACTAAAGGCATTAAGAAAAATGCGGCAGTTAATCCGCTAGCAATAACCAGTTTTCTCCAAGATTCTTGCGCAAAATTGACGATATACAGCAGAGATGTTTCATTCTCATCCTTTTGGAGTTTTTGATTAATGGCATCTCGCACTTGTCACCCGCTTCTTTAACCGTTCTAATTTATATATGTATTGTAACTTCATTAGAATATGGGGCGGTGGTGAGGGTAGACTCTTGATACTGCTATTTCTATTGATAGGTCAATATCCCACTACCTGATTTCACTATACAAATAGCCCGTGGTTAATATAAAAAATACTGGCTAAGGCCTACGTAGGGGGCATTTTCGGATCGCTACGGATGAGGGACAGCCCGCCACCCCAACTGATCCAAAAAATCAGCGCAGCAAAGCTGACTGTAGCGGAGACCTCAGTTGTAGCCCAGAGCATGAGATTGGATACTAAGGACCAGAATATTAGCGGCCCCCAGGGATCAAAAACCGCCCTACTCAGCAAGATAGCGCCCACTATGGCCCCTAAAATGCAAAAGAGGCCCGGAAATCCAACTGCTAGGGTGACATCGAGCCAGCCGCTATGACTATGAGAGAGATTAGAGTGGACCTCCGGCCAATGGTATTTGGCCATTTTTTTGAAGGAATCCTCTACGAGCCCATACCCCAAAGGGGCTTGCACTGCTAGTTGCACCCCCGCCTTGAACCAGGCAGCCCGCTCGTAAGTAGTGACTGAGACCATGGCTCCAAATTCATTATTGGGATAACCCTGAGTTCCAGCATACTTCCACTGCGGGTATTGATCAAGCTGGGAAGCAACCTTGATGTCGGCTATGAATGCTCTCCAGGTCTGATTTTTTTGACTGTGCAGGTAAAGAGCAGTTGCGAAGATCGCTGCACCAATAACAACCACTAGAGCCTTGCGGCACCATTGACCTGGGTACTTAACAAAAAATAAAGTAGCAAATAGTGCCATACAAAGTGTAGCGTAGGCCATGCCATTCTTAATATCCTGGATAAAGAACAAGAACAGGGTTGCCACAATGCTAGATAGATAGACCGCCAATGCAAAGTACTGTCTCAACTTAAGAAAACTATGACCCGCTAAAAGAGAGCCAATTTGCCCCAGGGAGATTGCCAGCACTGGCAGGCAAAAGGCAACATAGTCCGTTTTGGGAACGTAATAAGTGGTAGACCCAAAGTAAATTCGGAGGTAGGGTGGAGTATGGACCCCCAGGGAGGGTCCATAGATTGTTAATATGTATTTGAGCAAGTAGGTGAGCACGGGTAGGCATAACCCCAAGTAAATAGCTGGCCAAAAGGATGGCTTAGAGTCTTTGAAGGCAGCGGCATTAGCTAGGGATAAGCCCAGCCCTAAGGCAAAAATACCGCCTATGGCAGCATATTTCCAGATGCGCCGGAATTCCATTAGCTGTGTGGCATAGTCCTGAGACAGGAAAAACAAGTGAAAGGTCGCCCAGGCAAATAATCCGACTATCATCCAGATTGGTATCGCCCTCTTTTGGAAAAAGTAGGATCGGTACTGATAGATAGGATAGAGGCCAGCCAAGGCACCAACGACCAAGGCAGTATTTCGAAATCCCACGATTTCCGGAAGGATCCAGAATTCATAGAGCACCATAAAGGCAATGCACTGAACCCAAATTAAGGGTTTTGGGATATAAATTGAAGGGTTAGTGGGCAAGAATTTTGGCATAGGCTTGGACTGCGACTGCGACTGTGTTTATTCTAATCTCTATAACCCAACCGAAAATCTTTTCGGCCCCCTTTATGCTTTGGGTTATGCCTATTTTTCTGCATCAGTTGACGCTCTTACCCCCCCACAGATCTCACTCATATCAAGCATAAATGACTCACCCATCCTACCGCCCCGACATAGATGGCCTTCGCGCCATTGCCGTCTTATCTGTGGTGGGTTTTCATGCTTTTGGGGTCCAGGCTGGGTTTATTGGGGTTGATATCTTTTTTGTCATTTCCGGGTATTTGATCTCATCCATCTTATTTGGCGATATGCTAAAAAATCAGCTCAGCATTGTGGATTTCTATCGCCGTCGAATTAAGCGCATTTTTCCTGCTCTATTAACCGTCTTGGCGTTCTGCTTTGCACTCGGTTGGTTTACCTTACTCGCAGATGAATTTTTAGCTCTTAACAAGCACATTGCTGCTGGATTGGCATTTGTTTCCAATCTTGTTTTACTTGGTGAAAGCGGTTACTTTGATAGCGCATCCAATAACAAAATTTTGTTACATCTTTGGTCGCTTGGAATTGAAGAGCAGTTCTATATTTTTTGGCCTTTACTACTCTTACTCTTTTGTCGTTTGGATGGTGTTACCAAAGATGGAGTGCGCCACATTGGAGCATTACTTTTCATTTTGCTGTGTGGCTCCTTTTTCCTCAATATTGCCTTTATCTACAGCCATCCCACTGCTACTTTTTACCTGCCAGTTACTCGCGTTTGGGAACTCTTAATTGGCGCAGCGCTAGCCTATAGATCTGTTGTGCAAAATCGATCCTTGATGTTGTGGAACTCCCCCAATCTCAATGCTTGGCTTGGTTTTGCTTTATTGGTGGTCGCCAATATTTTCATTAGCGATAAAAGCCCCTTTCCTAGTTGGTGGGCACTGCTACCCACCCTTAGTGCCGCACTGCTCATATCTGCTGGGTCATCAGCTTGGTTTAATCAGCATGTGTTAGGAAATCGATTTTTAGTTTGGTTTGGCTTAATCAGTTACCCGTTATACCTATGGCACTGGCCCCTACTAACCTTTGCCAGAATTTTGGATGGCGGTCGACAGCCCTCAAGCTCGATAAGGGTATTCATGGTGTTGCTAGCCATCCTCTTGGCGTGGTTAACCTATCGCTTCATAGAAAAACCCATTCGGTTTAATAAGAATTCATTTTTTACGCCAATACAACTTTTCATCTTAGGTGTGGCGCTCTTTTGCATCAGCAGTTTTGTCTATCTCAACGGAGGGCTACCCAATAGAGCTGCAGCTCAACTCAAGATCCTGAATGCAGGCGATATTGGACATGATGAATTTAGAACCTACTTACATGCGCAACCCAATTATTGCGAATACAAGGATGCCACCCCAAATAAATGTAATGAGCAATTCTTAAAATATAAGCGCGTGATTGCTGTGGTGGGTGATAGTCATGCAGAACATGTTCTTTTAGGCTTAACGGAGAATATGCCAGACACTGGCTTCATGTTATTTGACACTAACCAAACTCTTCCATTCATCAGCAGCAAATTATCAAATCATTTTTTTGATGTGATTGATGCCAATTCCAAAATTGACACGGTTGTTTTGGTTGCCTACTGGCACCTGAGAAAGCAGCTTATTGCTCCTGGTAGCAGCTACCTTCAGGAAATTAAGCCTACGGCGCAGAAATTAACCGCCCATGGGAAAAAAGTATTTCTGATCGATGGCACGCCGAACTTCAGTTTTTTGCCTACTAAATGCAAATACGATTGGCCATTCCTACGAGTACAGCAATGCACTGAATCTAAGTTATTTGAAAAGCAACACTCCCAATACCTCCCTGATTTCGTGGAGGCCACGAAGCAATCTCCAGTTGAGCTAATTGAATTAAGTCAGTTATTTTGCGATCAAGGCACTTGCGCCATGGCTAAAGATGGGCAGCTTTTCTTTAGAGATGACAACCACCTCAATATGAATGGCTCACGATATATTGCCAAAGAAATTCTTAAGGCGGTTCATTCAGTCTACATGCGTTAAAAATAGCTCAGATTCAAGCTTCCTGCGAGCCCAATCCCCCCATAAATACCCACCAGCCCACCTTATAATTACTCTGTTGCGCCCCAGTTAGGGCATTAAAGACTCTCACGCTTCATGTTGATTGGAAACTTGTGCAAATCGTTATTCCCATGTCAGGTTTTGGCGAGCGCTTTCGTCGCGCTGGATATACCGTTCCTAAACCTTTAATTGAGGTTGATGGTAAACCCATTATTGGGCACGTGATCGATCTATTTCCTGGGGAAACGGATTTCATTTTCATTTGCAATGAAGATCACCTCGCCAACCCCGACTATCGCATGGCGCAGATTCTTCAAGAACTGTGCCCTACCGGTCGAGCAGTTGGCATACCAGCACATAAGCTAGGCCCCATTCATGCAGTTCGCCAAGTTGAGCATTTGTTAGACCCTGCTCGCCCTGTCATTGTGAATTACTGCGATTTCACTTGCTACTGGAATTGGGATCACTTCAAATCTTTTGTTACTGATACCGCTTGCGCTGGTGCCATACCGGCATACAAAGGATTTCATCCACACACATTAGGCACCACTAACTACGCGTACATCAAAGAAGCTGCCGGTGAAAATTCAGAGCAAGTTGTTAGTAGTAATAGTAGTGAGAGCGGCAGTAGTGATAGCCGTAGCGTCTGGGCATTAGATATTCAAGAGAAGCAACCTTACACCGATAACCGTATGGAGGAGCTTGCTTCCAGCGGCACTTATTACTTTGCTAGCGCAAAGATCATGAGTGATGCGTTTAAGCAAACCATGGATCAAAACATTCATGTTGGTGGCGAGTACTATGTCAGCCTAGCTTATAAGCCAATGTTTGCCAAAAATGAAAAAGTGGCAGTCTACCCATTACAACATTTCATGCAATGGGGTACCCCGGATGACCTCCACGAATACAACTCATGGTCAGATACCTTTAAACGATTAATTGCTCCTGATGTTGAGTCCAGTCCTGCTGGTTCTTTAGTCATCCCAATGGCAGGCATGGGTAAGCGCTTTGCTGATGAGGGGTACACGCTAACTAAACCCCTCATCCCTGTTTCAGGTAAAGCAATGGCAATTCAGGCTATAGAGGATTTACCCAGATCCAAATATCAGTCTCTCGTTCTACGCTCTGATATGCCAGGTTTAGCAGATATACAAAAAGAAATTAAAGAGTATTTCCCCCATTCAGTTATTACACTGGTTCCACACGTCACCGAAGGTCAGGCATGCACCGCTCTCATTGGCTTAGATGCTCTTGAAAAATCCCTTATCTGCAATAAGCTCGATGATTTAGCACCCATCACTTTTGGCGCATGTGATAACGGCGTACTATTTAATCAAGCGGCATATCAAGCACTTGTTAATAATCCAGAGGTTGATGTCATTGTTTGGGGTGCGCGTGGTCATACTAATGCTGTACGTAAGCCAGAGATGTTTGGCTGGATTAATGCCAATGCTGACGGACGTATTAATACCATCTCTGTAAAAACCCCATTAGCATCACCAGCAACTGATCCTATTGTGATCGGCACCTTTACTTTTAAAAACCCAAACGATGCTAGACGTGCCATCGACACCCTCATCGCTCGCAATGGCCGAATCAATGGTGAGTTTTATCTGGACTCCTGCATCAACGATGCAATTGACCTAGGATTGCGCTGTCATTTATTTGAGGTCGATAGCTTCATCTCTTGGGGCACCCCAAATGATCTCAAAACCTTTGAATATTGGCAGTCATGCTTTCATAAGTGGCCACATCACCCTTATCGCTTAGAGCTAGATTCTCGAGTTGAGCGAACTGCCTTAGAGGATTTGTCTCAGCGCTACGCTGCGACCACGCCAAAGATTCCAAAGTAATCCAATTAATCAAATGACCGCACCCATCAAACGTGAATTAGGCATTTTTTTAATCGTTGGCTTGTTGACTGTTGGGATTGATTTTTTAATCTATCGTAGCTTTATTTATCTGCAGCCATTTGGCCTAGACAGCATCAATATCGCTAAAGGCTTTAGCTTTATTAGCGGAACCATATTTGCTTACTTTGCCAATCGTTTTTGGACTTTCAATCAACAAACTACAGGTGCTGGCAGTGTCTTAAGATTTGTGGTGGTCTACATCCTAGGCTTAATCGCCAATATTACGATCAATTACCTGTGTATCGAATGGTTTAGTAGTCCCACTCTAGCCATGGAATACACCCTCTTGATTGCTTTCATCCTAGCAACTGGTGTTTCTGCCTCATTCAATTTTATTGGCATGAAATTTTTCGTCTTTACCAATCTTAAGAACCTTTAATCACTTAATCCTTTAATACTTTCCACTCTCGTGAAACTATCTCTCATCATCCCTTGCTATAACGAAGCCGCTAATTTGCCTCTGCTTTTAGATGGATGCGCTTCACTAGGTGGAAATCATAATATTGAAGTCATTCTGGTGGACAACGGCTCCACTGACAATAGTTCCGAGGTATTACACAGTCTTTTGCCTAACTACCCACATTGCCGCAGTGTTCGCGTGCCCATTAATCAAGGTTATGGCTATGGCATTTTGTCTGGGTTGCGCGCTGCGACTGGTGAACTATTGGCCTGGACTCATGCAGACATGCAAACAGACCCTAAAGATGTTTTGCGAGGCCTGGAAATATTTGCTCAACATGGAAGCAGAAATATCTATGTCAAAGGCCAAAGAATCAAACGCCCCTTGGCAGATGTTTTCTTTACCATTGGTATGAGTGTTTTTGAAACCCTATTGCTACGTACCCGACTTTGGGATATCAATGCCCAGCCCAATATGTTTTCAAGGAGCTTCTTTGAGTCCTGGGACAATTCACCGCACGACTTTTCCTTAGATTTATATGTGTATTTCACGGCAAGGGCTCAAGGCCTATCGGTTTATCGCTTTCCCGTAGAATTTGGAGAACGAGCTCACGGTGTTTCGCATTGGAATGTCAATTGGGCGGCCAAGATAAAATTTATCCGCAGAACCATTGACTTTAGTTTTGAGCTGAAAAAAAGGCTGTCTAAATGAACTTCATTTCTCATCGACGCAATACCATCGAAGAGCTTAATGCAACTCCAACTGAGTATGGCGTTGAAGTAGATATTCGCTCAGATAATGGCAAGCTCATAATCCATCACGATCCTTTTGCTTCAGGAGATGATTTTGAAGAGTGGATCCAGCACTATCAGCATGGCACTCTCATTCTCAATGTAAAAGAAGAGGGATTAGAGGCTCGCTTGATTGATCTCATGAAAAAGTATGGCCTTGAGAATTATTTCTTCCTAGATCAATCTTTTCCGTTTCTAGTTAAATGGTCAAAACTAGGTGAGCGCCGTTGTGCAGTGCGCGTATCCGAATTTGAGTCAATTGAAACTGCGCTCACCCTTGCTGGAAAAATTGATTGGGTATGGGTTGATTGCTTTACCAAGTTTCCACTGAGTGGTGAAGATGCTAAACGGCTGCAAGATGCCGACTTTAAACTTTGCCTCGTCTCTCCCGAGCTCCAAGGTCGCGCTGCTGAAATTGCCATTCCTGAGTTAGCAAAACTACTAGCTGAGCATCAGATAGCAGCAGATGCTATTTGTACCAAGAAACCTGAGATCTGGAAAGAATGTCTATAACTATGTCGACCCTATCTCTAAAGTGTTTACTTGACTTCTGTAAAAGCCCGCTCTTCTTGTTAGGCCTCGTTCTGCGCCTGGGCCTAATCGTGGCCATTCTGCCAAATCCTGTTGGTCAGTGGTATGTACCCTTTCTTAACAACAGTATTGCCATATTTAGCTTAGATCCATGGCAAGCATGGTTAAGCCAAGGGGGCACCGCAGTTGCTTTTCCTTATGGCTACGCCATGTGGCTATTCTTACTGCCCTTGAGCATGTTATGCAAGCTGCTTTCGATTCCATTGGCATTTGGGTATGGCCTGAGCTTAATAGCAGCTGACTTTGGTTTATTACTCATTCTGCGCAAACTACTGAAGACTAAAGATTGGGTATTGCTAGCCATTTACTGGCTCTCACCCATCAGCCTGATTGCCAGCTATTGCCTTGGGTACAATGACATCATTCCCGTATTTTTATTAATGAGTGCCGTTTACTTTCTGAAAGGGCATAAGCTCCTTCTATCAGGAGTCTTCTTGGCTGCAGCTATCTCCGCGAAGCTCAGTATGGCTCTAGGATTACCCTTCTTCTTAATTTACCTCTTTCATAACGGCAATCTTCGCCAAATTTTGCGCCTATTTGTCATTGGCCTTGCTATAGGCGCCGGTATTTTCTTTTTGCCGTTTTTATTTTCTCAAGCCGGTATTGGGATGTTGGCGAGTAACCCAGAAGTTGAAAAGATTTATCAACTTTCGATTAATCTTGTTCGCGATACAGCAGTCTATCTAGTGCCCTTAGCCTATCTCTTGATGCTTTATGCAGCCTGGAGAATCAAGCGCATGAACTTTGAGCTATTTCATGCGATCCTGGGCATGGCATTTTTATTGGTTGTGCTACTGACTCCAGCATCGCCAGGATGGTTTATTTGGATACTGCCACTATTGGTCAGTTATCAGGTGAGTGGTGATCGCGCAGCCATCTATATCACCTCGATCTTCTCAATACTGTACGTATTAAGCGCCGCTCTGTTTGCAGGAAGCCAACTCGAGGCCATATTGCAAGCCTTGAATATACAAAATATTGTTGGCGATGCTCAGCTAATCAATGCGCGTCTGGCCTCCCTCACCCATACCGCATTAGTCGCCACAGGCATTGTTCTAGCAGTGCGCATTTGGCGTGAAACCATCATTCGCAATGATTTCTTTAGGTTGAGCCGAAAGCCATTTGTAATAGGTGTTGCCGGGGACTCTGGTGCAGGCAAGGATACCTTTGCTAATGGGATTGCCGGCCTGTTTGGATCTCACTCGGTAGCTGCCATCTCGGGTGATGATTACCACCTCTGGGATCGCCATCAGCCGATGTGGCAAGTGATGACCCATATCAATCCTGCAGCCAATGATTTAGAAAGTTTTGCCAAAAATTTAGTTTCTCTGACGGATGGCAGATCAATTGCTGCATGTCATTACGACCACGATACCGGCAAGATGAGCAGGCCATTTACCGTAAAGAGTAATGACATCATTATTGCGAGTGGTCTACATGCACTGTATTTGCCAATCTTACGCGAGTGCTATGACCTGAGCATCTATCTGGATATTGATGAAGATCTGCGGACGTATTTCAAAATCCAGCGCGATGTTAATAAGCGGGGTTACACCATTGAGCGCGTGTTAGATTCATTAGCTAAGCGCAAACCTGACTCAGAAAAGTTCATCCGTCCACAAGCTGCTTTTGCCGATCTTATCTTTAGTCTGCGACCAATTCATTCGAGCTCCCTTACAAATGCCAGCGAGGTAAACCCGCCTCGCCTGAAATTGGTTGTTAAATCGCGACATGGCTTTAATGAGCTATCACTAAAAAGAGTGCTTATTGGAGTTTGTGGTCTCCATGTCGATATGAGCACTAATGCAGACGTATCTGAGGTCGAAATCAGTATTGAGGGCGAAGCCAGCGCAGAAGATATTCAGATGGCAGCGCAGTTGATTTGCCCGCAAATCTTCGAATTCCTAGACCTACAACCTCAGTGGCAAAATGGGGTTTTAGGATTAATGCAGCTAGTTACTCTTTCGCATATCAACCAAGCGCTAACAAGACGATTCATATGATCCAGATTTCTGACCAAAGTCGCTTCTTGCGCATGCCTGATGCCGTGTTATTTGATACCGATAACACCCTCTATCCATATGATCCTGCGCATGCTGCCGCACAGCAAGCCGTTAAAGAAAAGGTGATGACTACCTTCTCCATTAGCGGAAAGGACTTTGATGAGGCCTTTAATGAAGCACGCAAGCAAATTAAGATTCGACTGGGACATACCGCTTCATCACATAGCCGCTTACTCTATCTTCAACGCATGCTGGAAATTATGGGCTTAGGTTCCCAGGTTTTGCTTGCGCTCGATTTTGAGCAAACCTATTGGCGCACCTTTTTAGCCAATGCAGTTCTATTTGACGATGTCAAAGAGCTTTTGGATGATTTGCGTCTATTGGGCATACCAACCGCAATCGTGACTGATTTAACAGCGCAGATTCAATTCCGTAAGGTGGTGTACTTTGGACTAGATCATTACTTCAATTACATCGTTACTAGCGAAGAGGCTGGGTTTGATAAGCCTCATGCAGCCCCTTTTCAAATTGCACTAGAAAAAATGCAACCCAAAGGCGATTGTATTTGGATGATTGGCGACAATCCCATTAATGATATTCGTGGCGGAAAAGAGAAAATTAACGCAGTAACGCTGCAAAAAATTCATGAAGGTGTTGAGCTTGGAGAGGGGTCTAATACTCCAGATGCTAGCTTCAAGCAATTCAAAGAGTTGCGCCATCTATTGGTGAAACTGAGTGAGGGCAACTAAGGTAAATCGTATGAGCAATACTCATCACTCCATCAGTCAAATGTGTGCCAATCTTGGGCAAGATCGACTCCTCGTTCAAGGTGCCGGCGGCAATGTTTCATGGAAGGAAAATGAAACTCTTTGGATTAAGGGCTCTGGAGCATGGCTTGCCAGTGCTAATCATGAAGATATTTTTGTACCAGTTAACTTAACGCATCTTCAAGATGCTTTGACCAAAAATGACTTTGAAGTAAAACCACTGTTGATAGGTGAGCACGCCTTAAGGCCATCAATTGAAACTGTGCTGCATGCACTCATGCCGCATAGGATTGTGGCGCATTTGCATGCAATCAACGCCTTAAGCCACTTGGTGACCCAAGACTGCATTCAATTTATTCAAAAAATTTGCCATAAAGCTTCTATTCATGCTGCTTTTGTTGATTATCAAAAGCCTGGTCCTGAGCTCGCCGAAGCAGTCAGTAAAGCACTGCGGAGCAAGCCTGGAGCCAACATTATCTTTTTAGAAAATCATGGCATCGTAATTGGCGCAGATTCGATTGAGAATATTTATTCTCTTCTCAACACCATTGAAGCGGCTTTTCCCCCGCTAGCAGTGCCCGCTAGAATATCGCGCGCACTATCTACCATCTCCCCCTCGCCTACAGGAGACTACATACCCTTTTATTATGCTGAGGTGCAATCGCTAGCTTTTAATCCTGAACTGCTTAAGCGGCTACATCAAGACTGGGTTTTATTCCCAGACCATGCCGTATTTCTCGGCCCCAAAGCAAACATCTACCCATCATGGGAAGACTTTCACAATCAAAATGCTAGCGAAACACATGAACTCATCTTTATCGAGAATGCTGGCGTCTTTGTAAAGCCTAATTTCAGTAAGGCTAAAGCAGCCCAGTTGCTCTGCTATTTTGATGTGATTAGTCGTGTAAGACCTGAAGCTTGCCTAAAGCCCCTTACTAAAAGCGCTGTTCATGAGCTACTGAATTGGGATGCCGAGAAACTACGCCAGCAGATGTCCCAAAAGCAATAAATAGCCACCACAAATAGTACTTAAAAAATAACTATTTCAGTAAGCTACGTCTTACGTATACGTAGATATGGTTGGGACAGTAGCCTTCATAGCAAGTATCCCCCGTTGAAGTGGTGGGCGATACGAACCCCCTCTCTCGCAACGACTCATAATGTGAATTACTTTGTAAATGCGCCAGAAATTCTTCAAAGTTAGCTTGTCCGTGGGCATTTTGAAGAAGAATGACATCGAACTTATTGTCATCAATATCCCGATCAATAAGCCTGATTTCTTTTGGAAACAGCGAAATCTTGGTATGGTACCAAAGCGGATAGTGCAAAGGTGGTGCGCTACCAAGCTCTGCATAGATAGGCGTTAACTCGCTGATATTGAGGACTTTTAAAGGTACATTTGGATTGGATTTGGCGATTTCTTGAAGTTTCTCAATCATCACTATCGAATCATTTGAGCCCATCACATTCTTAAAATAAGGCATAGATTCCGGATAGGCCTGAACAGGTCTAGTGACGTATACATGCCTAAATGAAAATGGCTCTGCCTTTGCCAGCACAGTGGTTTGTACCAAGCGGTACAAATATTTTGCTGGGAATGCAATACATGTCATAACTGCCAACACCAGCAGTACTGATACCCATCCTTTTTGCACAATCCTCTTATCGCTAACCGTCTGCACCAGCAGAGGCAAGAATAAGAAGAAGAAGAAAGCGGTGTAATCCAAGCCACTGGTACTTGAGACAATGAAAGCGCAAATGAAGAAAATGCCCGCAAATAATAAGTCCATCCGCATAGTGCGATAGGCAAAATAAAACGCAATGCAAGCCGGTAAAAATAAATTTCCATGGTTAGCAAAATCCCAAATATGAATCTTGCGAATTTCATGGGGTGGTTGCCCATAATTAAACCAATAGAAAAACTGAGAACTATCTACAGAATAAATAAAAGTCACTATTGGTAAAACAAAAAATGCTAAGAACAAAATACCTGCGCCAACAATTGGTTTCAATTTCTGCAAATCTCTTAAGGCAGAAAATTGGAAGGCGATCTTACGGTAACGGCCATTTTGCTGAGATTGAGTCAAAAGGATTACTAGGGAACCAAGGCAGAGATTCATCACACCATAATCTTGCTTAGCCAAAAAGCAGATACCGGCCATAAGGCCTGCCGCCATCAGAGATAAGTAGCTGGTGCCTAGCAGTAACACCATAGAAGCCAAAAAAAATAGGAAGGCGCCAGAGTTATACCAAGGGTGTGATAAAAATACTAAATAGAGAAATGAGAAGCAGGCTATCGCCTTATTGATATTGACCTGTGTGAACTGCAAACGCTTTAACAATTGATATGCCAATATTAGCAATAAAGCATTCTCAAACATCTGCGAGAGCTGCATAACAAACCAGCTTGGCGAGAATAGCTTGAAGAAAACTGCTGGAATCAAGAAAGATGCCGGGCCTACTGGGGTGCCAAAATCAGTATATGGAATTTGCCCCAAGGAAATGCGATAGGCACCTTCCCAAAGAATGGAATAATCCCTGAATAGCAGGAAGTGTCTTTGGAAGAAAAAGAGATTTACCAGTGCGAAACAAATAACTATGAAATAGTCATTTCTGATGACTAACGATTGTTTCGCTTTAGATAACAAAATATGGACTTATCACTTAGAGTGGTTTTTAAGAAAGTCGTTGTACGCCTGCTTCAATCCAATGCGTAGATCGACCTTGGCTTGCCAGCCTAATTTATTCAGTCGACCGGAATCCATCCACTTACGAGGAGATCCATCTGGCTTGGTCGAATCAAAAGCAATTTGACCTTGATAGCCCACAGCAGTGCCAACCTCCTTGGCCAACTCCGCAATCGTGACATCACTACCATAACCTACATTGATATGGCTTTGCATGGGAGAGGTGTGTTGATCATATATGTCTTTGGCTAAATCCATCACAAATACGGATGCTGCAGCCATGTCATCCACATATAAAAATTCACGCTTTGGAGTTCCCGTACCCCAAATCAGCACCTCAGGAGAATTGACAATTTTTGCCTCATGAAATCTTCTAATGAGCGCCGGAATGACATGGCTATTTTCAGGATGATAGTTGTCGCCTGGGCCATATAAATTCGTTGGCATCACAGAGCGGTAATCAGTTCCATGAGAGGCGCCATATTGCCGGTTATAGCTTTCACACAATTTAATTCCAGCAATTTTGGCAATCGCATAAGGCTCATTTGTTGGCTCTAGCGCCCCAGTCAATAAAGCATTCTCAGCCATGGGTTGTGGAGCTAATTTAGGATAGATGCAGCTAGAACCCAAAAAGAGTAATCTCTTTACGCCACTTGCAAATGCCTGATGAATGACATTAGCCTCCATCATGAGATTTTGGTAGATGAACTCAGCAGGAAAAGTATTATTTGCATGAATGCCACCAACCTTGGCTGCAGCTAAATACACCTGAGCCGGTCTTTCTTGATCAAAAAAGGCTTTAACTGACGCTTGATTACATAGATCTAACTCGCCGTGGGCTCTAGTAACAATATTAGTGTAACCCTGCGCAACCAAATTACGAACAATGGCCGACCCCACCATACCGCGATGACCAGCAACATAAATCTTTTGATGAAGATCTACGGACATTACTTTTCAGTACCTACTGAAACGTTATGTCCGTGCTTGAGCAATAAAGCATGTTGTTTAGCTTTATCCAAATCATTTGCCACCATCTCGACGATCATTTGATCGAGCGTAATTTCTGGAACCCAACCTAGTTTAGTTTTTGCTTTTTCAGGATCGCCCAAGAGAGTCTCTACTTCAGTCGGACGGTAATAGCGCGGATCAATTTGTACAATCACGTCTCCTACCTTTAAGGCTGGGGCTTTGTCACCTTCAATAGCGATAACAGTCGCTTTTTCATTTTCTGAATCACCCGCAAATGCGAGGGTGATTCCTAACTGCTTTGCACTACGGGCAATAAATTCACGAACAGTAAATTGCACACCTGTCGCAATCACAAAGTCCTCTGGCATCTCTTGCTGCAGCATCAACCACTGCATACGCACATAGTCTTTAGCATGACCCCAGTCACGTAGCGCATCGATATTGCCCATGTACAAGCACTTCTCCAATCCCTGAGCAATATTAGCTAAACCACGAGTTACCTTACGTGTTACAAAGGTCTCGCCACGACGCTTAGATTCATGGTTAAACAAAATACCATTGCAGGCATAAATGCCATAAGCCTCGCGATAGTTCACAGTAATCCAGTAGGCATACATCTTGGCCACTGCGTATGGACTACGCGGATAAAAAGGGGTAGTTTCTTTTTGTGGAGTCTCCTGAACCAAACCATAGAGCTCAGAGGTCGATGCTTGGTAAAAACGGGTTTTCTTCTCCAAACCTAAGATTCGAATCGCCTCTAGCATCCGCAGCGGGCCAATCGCATCTACGTCAGCCGTGTACTCGGGAGATTCGAAAGATACGGCCACGTGTGATTGCGCGCCCAAGTTATAAATCTCGTCAGGCTGACACTCTTGAATAATACGTACCAAGTTGCTGGTATCAGTTAAATCACCATAATGCAAAATTAAATCGCGATGATCAATATGGGGATCTTGATAGATGTGATCAATACGATCAGTATTAAATGAAGATGAGCGGCGCTTAATACCGTGAACGACGTAGCCTTTTTCCAATAGAAATTCGGCGAGGTAAGAACCATCTTGCCCGGTGATGCCGGTAATGAGCGCTACTTTTTGTTGCTGGTTTGGTTGATTTTTCATAGCAATTTAATTTCTTCCGTATGTATCTTCGAAACGGATAATATCGTCTTCACCCAAATAACTGCCTGATTGCACTTCAATAATTTCCAATGGAGTGGCGCCTGGATTAGACAGGCGATGGGTTTGCCCTTTTGGAATATACGTACTTTGATTTTCAGTGAGCGTAATCACCTGATCGCCGTTAGTGATCTCCGCAACTCCCTTCACCACAATCCAATGCTCTGCACGATGATGATGCATTTGCAATGAAAGACTTGCACCTGGTTTTACCTGAATGCGCTTTACCTTAAAGCGCTCGCCTTCATCAACACTATCATACCAACCCCATGGCCGCGCCACTTTGCGATGGAGGTTTTTCTCCTCACGCTTTTGCTGCTCTAGCTGACTCACAATATGTTTTACATCTTGACTCTTGTTTCTGTCGGCAACCAGTACTGCATCAGCCGTTTCGACAATAATTAGGCTATCAACACCAACAGCACTCACCAATCTTCCACTCGAATGAACGAGCGAGTTTCTCGAATTACTAATAATCGCATCACCAGTGGTGACATTTCCATTCTCATCTTGCTTGCCGACTTGCCATACAGCATCCCAAGCACCTAGGTCATTCCAACCGGCATTAAGCTCAATCATCCGCACCTTAAGCTGATTTGACTCTGGGCCTTTTTCAATCACCGCATAGTCGATCGATTCACTAGGTACAGTTTTAAAGATTTCCTTATCGGGACGGATGAATGTAGACCGCCCGGCTTGGTCAACCGTTCTTGCAATCCAGGAAGTTTCGATGGCGCCAAAGATATCAGGACGAAATTCCTTTAAAGCGGCTAGCCAAGTGCTAGCGCGCAATACAAACATACCGCTATTCCATAGATAATTACCGTCTGCCAAATACTCTGCTGCGGTTTTTTTATCAGGCTTTTCAACAAACTTCTCAACCAAATATTCCTGGTTTATTCCCTTTGAGCCTTGGCGCTTTATGTAGCCATATCCAGTTTCTGGTGCAGTTGGTGTAATACCTAAAATAGCGATTGTTCTTTTAGATTGATCCGCATTCACTACCGCGACACAATCCCTCAAGGCTCGAACAAAGGCAACTTCATTCTGAATTGTTTGATCTGCTGGAGTAATGACTAAAATTGGATCGATGTCTTCTGCATCCGCCTTTTGATCTCCATTTTTTTTGCCATCCTTTGCTTGCAAAGCCGCTAGAGTGAGCGCTGGAGCAGTATTGCGACCTATTGGCTCAAGCAGTAATGTCGCATGAATATTTTGTAGCTCTCGAAGCTGATCTAAGGCTAAAAAACGATGCTCTTCATTGGTAACTATTAAAGTGGAGCCGAGATCAATATTGATTTCTGAGCTTTGACTATTTTCCCCAAGGGCATTAATTCGTTTAATTGCTTGCTGAAATAGACTCTGCTGAGAATCATCTCCCGATAAAACCAGAAATTGCTTAGGAAATCCGGAGCGAGATAAAGGCCAAAGGCGAGTTCCCGAACCACCACAAAGAATGACTGGGGTTACCTGAACTGCTGGTTTGTTCGAATTCGCGATACCCATAATCGAAATAATTAGGCTCTTATATTTTTTGTAAATTAATCATAATTTTAAAGGCTTTATGGCCTCATCTAGGCATTATTAAGATTTAGACGAATTTCTCTAAATTTATTAGAATTAATGACGCCATACGTAGAAGATGGCAACCTTTAGCCCAACATCCAAATAATGTTGGATTTAGAACCACAATTATTGGAGTCAATGATGTCTACAGACAATATCCCTAAAATCAACGTTCGCAACTCAGTAAAAGAATGTGCTCAATCCCTTAAAAAAGAAAATGCTGGCAAGTACCACAACTATGGCATCAAGGATTGCATAGTCTCCATTGCTGCAACCAAGCAGAAATAGACCAAAACTTTCTTAATTAGGCCTATTGGGGTAGCGTTTACCAGTCAAATTGCTGTAAACCGCCCCAGCTAAGACTAAAAGGATCGAATCCACCATTACCGGGAAGAAGGCATACCGGTAATGCATGACATGTCCCAGCACCACTATCAAAGAGACTGCGGCTGCAGGTGGATGCAAGCAACGCAGCAAAAACATTCCCAAAATAGATAAGCTAGCAGCTAGTGGCATTGCCAAAAGGGGGCTATTGACAACGTGAATAGTTGAGATTCCAACCAATGCTGAAAGAGTGTTTCCAGCAATAACCGCCCAGGGTTGAGCCATCGGGCTTTGCGGAAGCGCAAAAACCAGCAAGGCACTGGCACCCAATGAAGCCATTAACCATTCATCAAGACCACCAATCTCACCAAGGTACTTGGCGGTAGTAAGCACTAACATGAGGCCAACAAAAGCACCAAAAACAGAGCGAATTCGCTCCATCCAAGTGACATATGGCTGGTCACCACCCAAGTAAAAGGAGTAGTGCTTGAGATAGTTTTTTAATGTGCGCCTCATCTTGCGCAGATGATAAACCTCTGAATAAATCAGCAACCAATCCGATTAATAAAAATGCCACCCTAAGGTGGCATTTTTATCTGCCCTCCCAATTAGGGAGAACATCTAATACCGAATGGCAATTAAGCCTTCTTAGCATAAGCAGAGCACCAGCCTGGGCCAGCAACTTGCTTACCAGCAAATAGTGAGCAACCACCAGCAGCAGAGCCAGCCTTACCTTGATACAAAGCGCAGTTATCGCACTTTTGGCCGGCAGCATATTTTGGAAACTTTGCTTTATCTACTTTAGAAGCATCAGCCTTGTAACCCAAAGCAGCAGCTTGTGGATCAGTTTCAGCAACCATTGCTTGAGCTTGAACTTTACCGTTCAACGCCAAGGTGCAAGCACCAGCAGCGGACAAAATCATAAATTGGCGACGACTATTTTTCATATGAACTCCAGTGATTGAGGTAGAACAAAATTTGCATCTAAATGGATCATAGAGCAGATGGAATTACTCCACCATAAGTCATGTAAAGCATTGATTTATAAAGTTTTTTACTTGAGAATTGTTCTCAAAGAATAAATTACTGGTGAGGTAGTGCATTTCGGCAGAATTTAATACCAGCCTTTGAGATTCATACAGTTAATCCGCTGCCTTATATGAACCCCAGATCCAGATTCTGGATAAGACTGGGCGCAGTCTATGGCATCACGCTGAAAAGTCGCTTTATTGTTCTTAGAGGGGTCTTTATTAACATCTGGATAGGCGGAGCACCCGAACATCAGGCCGAGTGCACAAGCTCCAATAGCGCCTCTCAAGATGACTTGACTGAATATCACCCCTTACCTTTTCTCAAGAAGAGACAAAAACTCTCTACGCAAATTGGAGTCCTTTAAGAAAGCCCCACGCATCACACTATTTACCATCTTCGAGTCACGATCTTTTACACCGCGCCATTGCATACAGAAGTGATCGGCATCCATCACGATGGCAACACCGATCGGCTTGATTTTCTTCTCCAGCATGTCGGCCAACTCAACTACTGCCTCTTCCTGAATTTGTGGGCGACACATAACCCATTCAGTTAAGCGTGAGTATTTTGACAAACCAATGAGAGCGGATTCTTTGCTTGGCAACACGCCAATCCAAATGCGCCCCATGATCGGACAAAGATGATGCGAGCAAGCACTACGAACAGTAATCGGACCAATGATCATCAACTCATTGAGGCGGCTGACATTCGGGAATTTAGTCAGCGTTGGCTGCTCAACATAACGCCCATTAAATACTTCCTTCACAAACATCTTAGCTACACGCTGGCTAGTATTTTTGGTGTTGTGATCACTCTCTGTATCAATCACTAAGCTTTCTAAAACAGCCTGCATTTTTTCTGCAACTTCATCCACCAAGCCTTCTAACTCGCCAGGCTGAATGAATTTAGAAATATTGTCATTCGCATGAAAGCGCGCCTTTTGCGCCTCAATGCGTCGACGAATCACTACAGACAATGGTGTCCCAGCATCGCTCTTTTTTGGAGTGGATTTTTGAGTGGCATTCTTGGCAGACTTAACGCTAGAGGTTTTCTTAGCAGGAGCCTTGGCAACCGTCTTCGTAGGAGTTTTTTTAGTGGGCATATCTATTAGTTATCTCGATGAATTTTGTAAGCTAGTTTTACTCTATTAAATCTGGAAGAAGATTGCCACTACGCAAGCCAAGCCGGCAAGCCACACAATGGATCGAGTAGTTGGCCAATCTGCTACATAGCAAATTAAATAGGCAATACGTGCAGCAACAAATCCGATTGCCAATAAATCAACCCTAGCTTGCGGTGCGCTGGCTACAGAGGCAATGATCACGGCAGCAAAGAATAAAGGGAGGGATTCAAAAAGATTGGCTTGAGCGGCATTGGCACGCGCCCGAAATCCTGTCTGCTTTGCTAACCACTGACGAGGTGCGGCGTTGTCATAACCTTCAAATCCTTTTTTAGCAATCCCAGCAGCAACATAGGGAAACAATCCCATGAACAGCACACACCAATAAGCAATGGTCATGATTGTTCTTTCTTCTTAGAGCCAATGCGACTTTCTTTACCGTTGATAAGATTGTGAATATTGCTGCGATGGCGCCAGATCAGCAAAAGACAAACTGCAAGCAGTGCGATACCCATCGGCTGGAAGCCAAACAAAAATACAAAATAAATTGGGCCAAAGACCGCAGCTGCTAAAGCAGCTAAAGAGGAGTAGCGCATGAATGCCGCCACAATAATCCAGGTGCCTAATGTAGCTAAGCCCAGAATCCAATTGATACCGAACAAAATGCCGCAAGCTGTTGCAACGCCCTTACCACCTTTAAAACCGTGGA
>JACCDY010572792.1_pt1 | contig 29638 bp, 24 predicted proteins | sample 7446391 | NCBI WGS metagenome assembly JACCDY01 (sample SAMN15323451, study PRJNA562643) | freshwater metagenome | isolation source: river surface water | place: USA:Blue River Watershed | collected 2017-08-18 | reverse complement strand
GGCGAAGCAAGAAATGTCACCAGGGACATTTCTAATCTCAAATAGTTTTGTAGTGCCGAACGTGACGCCGCAGCAGACGCTTGCGGTCGATGACGAGCGGAAGACGATGCTCTACGTTTACCGGGTCTAACTCAGCTTACTTAGCCTTTGGCGATATAGGCGTTCAGTGCTGACTTCAGCGTGGGGCTATCCCACATCACCAGGCAGTTCTTCGCCTGCGCAGGCGTAATCTCGATATCACGCAGCCGCTTCACGAAGTTCTGGTGAACGGGCAGAAATAAGTTATCCGGGGGCGTCAGAGGCCCTACTGGAACGAGGCAGAGTATCCATAGGTCACGCATGTGGGAGTCATAGGTCTCTCCCGTGTGTTTCATCTGGAGCGCCCGGTGGACCATGGCCTGGCACAGGCGCGTCGGGTCGACCAGTTTGTAGTTGCAGACATTGACGAGTTCAGCGCCAACGGTCTTTTTCAGATCCTTGCCGGTAGAGAAGTCAAAGCCAAACTCACCGAAGTCGAAGATGTAGTTGGTCACAATCTCTGCGATCTGCTTGGCTTTATCCCCATGGGTCTTGCGAAACTGGTCACGAAGCCCTTTTTCAATGGCGGTACGGGTCTCGTAGACCAGATCGTTCTGTTGCGCCATCGGATCTTTGGATTTGGATGACTTGCTACCAAATAACCAGCCAAAGAGTTTCTTAAACATAGTCGTCCACCTTTCGTATCGGGGATTTTATTCCGGGGAGGCCTGGATGATCTGGGGAATCCGCGGCGTCTCAAGGGGTGGTGTGCTCAGCGTTGCCGCTGTTGGGGGCGTCGAAGTCCAGTCGGACCGGGACGCCTGGATCGCTTCTCGACGACTTAACTGAGTGGCCTGCCAGACCGCTTCACAGAAGATCAGGAACTTTGCCTTAATGTCGTCTCGCCCGGAGGTAACGATGTAGTCTTTCTGATAGAGCGACTCAAACTCTTTGGATGCGGTCACTGGTGGCGTGAGCAAAAATGGCACCGGGAACCGTTGCGCCGACATCGAATCGAATTTGCGCTGAAAAGGGTGGATCTTATTTGGTGCGATCAGCACTTTTGGTGAGCGAGGACGATCAAGAGCAGGCTTTAAGTCGCGCAGTAGGGCAATGGTTGATAGCAGCTCTAGTTCAGAAAGCGACGTCGGAATAATCCAAAGATCAAATATTTCCAGCAGCTCATAGCCAACGGCAGGTGACCAGGTCACGTCCGTGATCACCACATCGTGCAGGTTCGAGGCGTCTCGAATATGGCAACGGGCGTTAAAGATGCCGAGCCGGTTATTGCCTTGAATCAGATGGCTGGCATGGTCGAAGGCCAGACGTTCGTTATGAACTGCGTTTTTAATCCAGGACGACGAGGTGCCCTGGCGATCAAGGTCGATCAGCAGGGTGTTCATCTGGCGCTCGTGGGCGAAGTAGGCCGCGAGGTTTGCGCTCAGCGAACTCTTTCCAACACCGCCCTTTTGGTTACTGACGAGGATCTTAAGCTTTGGCGAACTGCCAGGTTTCACGCAGAGTCCTTACGGATAAACGAATTCATGGGATTTTAGCGGTAAACCCGGTTGCCCTAGAATAACGGTTTTGGGGCGGAATCCGCCCCTTGTCACGTTCCGAGGCCCCCGTGTCGTTTAGAGTCTATACCCCCGAACTTGACCTCAAGGTCATTGAACAATTCAAAATGCAGCCCAAATCGGCTGAGCGCCTGCTGGTACGCGAGTTCAGCTCTGGCGTGACCGCTGGGCTTATGCCATTAAACGACCTGAGCAAGCGGCTTGCCTTGCGCTGTATCGAGGCCGATCCCTTGCTGGGACTCACGTTTTCCCTGCCCGAGGGGACAGAGGTCCCCAAGGAGATCAAAGAATCTCAGCACCTTTGGGTCGTGATCACCTCGGACCAGTACAAACTGCAGTTTATTGCCCCCAATATCAAGTTTGGGGTCTATGACACCCTGACCTCTGACTTTCCAGGCGAGGTCGTCGCCGTTCAGCGACGGGAGAGCTTCCGGGTCCTGGCGCCGAACGATCGATCGCTGGATCTGGTGATCTCGGGATCGTTTAGTTCAGTCGTGACCCCCAGGCTACTCGACATCGGATTTAAAGGGGTCGCCTTGGAGTTCAATGCGATGCCGCCCGTCGCCCTTGGGTCGATCTGGTCGAACTGCTACTTTGCGAAGGGTAAGCGTTCATCGGAGAAGTTCATGCTTCAGGTGGTCAATGTGAGCGAGACCTATAACCTAGATCACTTCCGAGTGGGCTGCGTGTTGCTGAGCCCATCGCCTCAGAATCTGACCGACTTTGAGACGACACGAAACAGTATCCAGAATTCAAGGGTTGCAGGCCAGCCGCAGCGCTGGCACCTAAGCGTGAGCTGGCTGTCTTAATCGACGCTCGCACGAATCGTCTGCCAGAGCGATAAGCGTCGCGCTGACGCGTTGTTGCTCTCCACCGCTGCGCGAACATTGCAGCCTGGCTCATGGTCATGATGGCAGTTAAAGAACTTGCATCGTCCACGTTCTTCCTGCGCGGCTCGCCACTCGGGAAAGCCCAGCGCCAGTTGGCTCTCGGACAAGTGATGCAGGCCGTAGAGCTGAAACCCTGGCGTATCAATCACCCACGACTCGGGCGCGAGTGCCACCATCTGGCCTGCAGTCGTCGTGTGTCGTCCAGTTTGTAGCGCCTCGGAGATCTCTTGGGTCTGGGCGTTAAACCCTGGAATCAGCGCATTTAAAAGACTGCTCTTGCCCATCCCGGATTGGCCCATGATGACGGTGGTCTTGCCCAAGAGTGATGCACGAAATTCTTCGAGTGACGCCTCAAATCGAAACCTTTCTGGATCGCCTTGATCAAGTGTCTTTGGTTTTACGGCGAGCTCAAAAATCGGCCAGCCTAACTGATCGAGTGCAGACTGAAAGGGTTCGAGCTGTGCCCGTGCTCGGGCGACATCGTCTTTGAGATCCCCCTTATTGAGCACGATCATGCCGGAGATGTCTTCGGCGGCACAGGCGCAGATCATACGGGCAAGCAGCTCATCAGAAAACGGGGGGCTTCCCGCAATCACGATCACCGCGGCATCGACATTGGCCGCAAGAATTTTGGAGCGATGGGCTTCGCTTCGGATGAGCTGGTTACGTCTTGGCAGGATCTCGGTGATCACCACAGGGTCTGTATCGGCATCGATCAGCACGTCATCATTTGCAGCAGGCTGATGGTCCCGCCCCTTATAGACACAGAGCCGGTGCTGGCCATCTTGGTCGATGGCCCAGGCTTGGCGGCCATGGTGGCTAAGGATTCGTGCGCGCATGGCGCGAATCATAGCCTGTGAGATGATTGGGCACTATGTCAAACGTCAACGAACTCAATCTGGTCTGGGTCGATATGGAGATGAGCGGGCTATCTCCAGAGCGCGATCGTATTCTTGAAGTTGCGCTGGTCATTACTGATCCAGAGTTGAATACGCTGGCCATAGCGCCTGTCATGGTGATCCATCAGCCGGATTCAGTCTTAGACGCCATGGATGCCTGGAATAAGGGGACTCACGGCAAGTCTGGACTGATCGATAAGGTCAAGGCGTCGACAACAACCGAGGCGCAGGCCACCCAGGAACTCTTGGAATTTCTGAAGGGATATGTTCCCGCAGGAAAATCACCGATGTGTGGCAACACGGTGCACCAGGACCGACGGTTTATGCAGCGGTATATGCCAGAACTCGAGTCTTTCTTTCACTACCGAAATGTTGACGTCAGCACGATTAAAGAACTCTGCCGACGTTGGAATCCCGAGATCATGAAGGGCTTCGAGAAGCGTGGCGCCCATACGGCGCTCGCCGATATCCAAGAGTCAATCGACGAGCTACAGTTTTACCGTCGTCACTGGATTGAGAAATCGTCGGCGCAATAACATCGCAAGCCCTGAGCAGGTCAGCACGAGACCCGCAATGGCCGCAGTCCAAAACCCTTGCGCTGCGGGGGGCCCTGGCGTGAAGACCATATTGGCCAGAATCCAGCCGCCTCCCACGCCGACGCCCCACATACCAATGCCGTAGACCACCATCGGGGCAAAGGTAATTCTCCAGGCGCGCAGTGCGAAATACAGCAGGCACTGTAAGGCATCGAGCAGGTGGTAGCCGGCAACGAACAGGATGAGCATCTTGGCGTTCTGCTGGACGACCGGGCTTTCTGCATAGAGCTTCGCGATCGGCTCGTTAAATATCAACAGCACGAGCGAGATCATGACGGCAATCCCCATGACCAGCTTCAGACCCGATCGAATCCAGGCGCGGGCGCGTGGCTCATCTTGGCTCCCGAGAGCCTGCGCGGCAAGAATGCTTGTCGCATTGGAGAGGGCTAGCGGCACCATAAAGATCAACGACGCCAAGTTCGCTGCGACCTGATGACTCGCGCTGGCAATCGTGCCAAATCGGCCGATCAAGAGTGCCATCAAGGTAAATGACGTCACTTCAATCAGATAACCACCGCCAATGGGAAGACCGATGCGAATCTGCTCAAGGATCTGGGCGCGATCCGGTTTGCGCAGACGGACATGAAACTCGCGGTAGCGTCGATCAACGATAATCACCATGACACCAATGCCGAGCGATACCCAGGCTAGAACCGCGGTAGAGACGGCACAGCCCACGGCACCAAGTGGCGCAAACCAGCCTTCTACCCCATTCATAAAGACTAGGTTTAACGGCCACTTCATGGCAAGCGCGGCGAGGTTAATGGCCATTGTGACCTTCGGCCGAGAGGTCGAGCTGTTGAGCGTAAAGAAGACGCTAAACAGCAGCGTTGCCGGCAGTGCGATCGCGGTGACCATGAGAAACGCCTGGATCGATGGCTTGAGCAGCGGGTCTGGCTGAATCAGCGCAAACCAAGGGTCGATCCACAGCAGAATCGGAATCCCGACCATCGATAGCACCAGGGCCACCCAGACAGCCTGGCCAACATCGTCACCGATTGCAGAGAGTCGGCCTGCGCCAAAGTGTCCTGCGGCAATCGGCGCAAGGCCCATTAACACACCGCGAAATCCAACAAAGATACTGATGTAGATACTGACGCTTAAGCCCACAATCGCAAGATCTGCGGGTGAGCGTTGGCCCGCCATGACGGTATCAATGACTCCATTGCCAAGCACGGCCAGCTGCCCAATCAGAATTGGCCAGCCGAGTCGCAAGACATCACGTGATCGAGTCAAGGGGCGGTTTTCTCAAAAAGAACAAAGCGATCGCGACGTCGACGCTCTTCAACGCTGCTCTGCCAGATGATGGTCCATTCTTGTCGTGACGTTCTGCCGGGATTGGCGATAAGTCGCCAGCCACAGTCTTTCGATTCGCTGATCGGTAGGCGTGTCATCGCGATGGCCAGCGCATCCAGGGCTGGACTCTGCCCTGAGAGGGTGACGCAGTAGGGCGCATCGACCTTGCGTGTAACAAGCATTTGTTCCTGCCGCACGAGCGCAGGACTGATGCGTCGATTGTCTGCGGCCGATTTCACCCACGCATCTTCAAGTGCCCGTGCAATTTCTTGTTGTCCCTGCAACCGGTCAATTGCCGGAAGCCACAGGGTCATCAGCAGGACCCACGCGAGCGTCAGTCCGCCCGCGCTCAGCACAACAGGGCGCCATAGCCGCGGTTCACCGCGTCCGATGCGCCAGACGACTAAGGCAATCCAGCCAATCGTTGCGACTAATCCGAGTGCGACCTCATAAAGATTTGCATTTCCAATGAGTCCGGGCGTCAGAATGGCCACACGGGCGGCAAGCGTCTGTGGGAACCCGAAGTTCAGTGCGGTCCAGTAGAGCCAGATCATGACCGCGAGCACCGTAAAGAGCACGACCGCAAACCAGTCCACTAGATTGACTAAGGCGCGCGGTAGTGACAGCAATCCAAAAGCCGCAATCAGACAGAGCGGAATAACCGGAATCAGTTGCTGAAACTTCCATTCAAATGGTCCGAGTAGTCCAAGTCCAACCAGACTGATGAGTGAGACCAACGGTACGGACCAGTGCGGGGCTTTTAACCAGCTGAGATGACGAGCACGCCACAGTCCAAAGAGCACAATTGGCCACAAGGGCCACCAGCGCCAGAGGGATTCTCTAGCCCACGCCCATAGGCTCGAGAATGCCCCGAGATCACCGGTGAGCAGGCTCACGATCCACCACTGCCCCAGGCTTAGGGCCCACCACTGTCGCAGCACGCTAGAGGGAAGAGCGATCCACGTTGCGAGAGACCAGATGCCCACCATCACCAGCATGAAAAGGCTAAAGCGTCCGATGAACTCACGCGAGACCAGTCGATAGGGCGCCACCCACCGAAAGACTGCAAGGACAGTGACGAGATGCGCGACCGCAAGACCGATCCCGTGGGTGAGGAGCGTGGCAACGATGATCACCGCTAGTTGTGTGGCTGCACGTCGTGGTGTCTCAGGGGCCGTTGCAAGTGACCATAACAGCAGCCCCTGCAGTAGAAAACCAATCGCGGCGGATCCCGACTGGTGCCAGGGAACGACAATGCCAAGTGTGGAGATCGCGAGTAATACCGCACAGTCACCCAGGGTCTTACCGAAGTCCTCTGATTTGGGACCAACTCCTAAGGGATCAATCGGCTGCGCTTCACGCCGGCGGGCGAATCGATCGGCCGCCTTCCAGATCACCAGGTAACCGACCGCCATGCTGATCGCTAAAGGAATTCGCGCGATGTCATCCATCAGGTGAATAGCAAGCGGTGTCTGTGTCACCAGTGCATAGAGGTAGACCGGCGCCATAAACAGGGCGAGCACCAGAATCCATAACGGGCCCTGCGTTGTCCAGAGCGTCTCAAAGCTTTGTGGCAGCAGAAGCACTGTCCAGTCACCGCGAACGAATAATGACTCCAGTGTTGTGCGGGCGAGTGCAGTGTTGATCAGGTCGTCGCCACGCCAGGGGACGCGATCAAATAGCCCGTGTGAGATATAGAGCAGGATCAGTAAGACGATCGCCCAGCGGGGGAGGCGATTTGCGGCGCTGGCCGCGAGTCCAGGCAGGGGAGCCGCGGCAGGTGCTCCCTGAAATGAAAAAGCAGCCGGTTGGCTGCTTTTTTCGCCTGCGCTCATCGACAACGATTAGCCCGCTTTTGCGGTGCTCTTTCCTGTCTTTGCGCCGAATTTCTGGCGGAACTTCTCGACACGACCTGCGGTGTCGACCAGTTTCTGTTTGCCCGTAAAGAAGGGGTGTGACTCAGAGCTGGTATCCAGCTTGTAGAGCGGATACTCTTTGCCGTCGGTCCACTTGATCGTCTCTCTCGTCTGAACAGTCGAGCGGGTGATGAATTTGAAATCGTTCGACAGATCGACGAAAACGACCTCGCGGTAATCGGGGTGAATGCCTTCTTTCATGATTTTCCTTTTAAGTGCTGGTCGCCGGCAGGCCTGCTTTTTGCCCTGCTACGTGCCTAAACCTTTGAATTATATACAGATTTGGGGCCGACTGGGAAGCCGGCTTCAGCCGCCGCGCTTCATCATGTCGAAGAACTCAGCATTGTTCTTGGTCTGACGCATCTTATCGAGCAGGAATTCCATGGCCTGGAGCTCGTCCATATCGTGGAGCAGCTTGCGCAGGATCCAGATTTTCTGAAGCAGGTCGGGCTTGATCAGCAGTTCCTCGCGACGGGTGCCCGACGGGTTGATATTGATCGCCGGGTAGACGCGTTTCTCAGCCAGACGGCGGGCCAGGTGGACTTCCATGTTGCCGGTGCCCTTAAATTCTTCGTAGATCACCTCGTCCATACGGCTGCCGGTATCAATTAGGGCGGTGGCGATGATGGTCAGTGAGCCACCTTCCTCGATATTTCGTGCAGCACCGAAAAACCGCTTGGGACGATGCAGGGCGTTGGCATCCACACCACCGGTCAGCACCTTTCCGGATGTCGGTACCACGGTGTTATAGGCGCGGGCTAAACGGGTGATGGAGTCAAGCAGGATCACCACATCTTTTTTATGTTCGACCAGGCGCTTGGCCTTTTCGATCACCATTTCAGCTACCTGAACGTGCCGCGTGGCGGGCTCATCAAAGGTCGACGCCACAACCTCGCCGCGCACCGAGCGCTGCATCTCGGTCACCTCTTCAGGGCGCTCATCGATGAGCAGCACGATCAGGGTGACTTCGGGGTGGTTGGTCGTAATGGCATGCGCGATATGCTGCATCATCACGGTCTTACCGCTCTTAGGCGATGCGACCAGAAGACCTCGCTGACCTTTGCCGATGGGCGCGATCATGTCGATCACACGGCCAGTAATGTTTTCCTCCCCCTTCATGTCGCGCTCAAGGCGAATGGGTTCATCCGGGAAGAGGGGGGTCAGGTTTTCGAAAAGAATCTTGTTCTTAGACGCCTCGGGCGGCTGGCCGTTGATCTTATCGACCTTCACCAGCGCAAAGTAACGCTCGCCTTCTTTGGGGGTGCGGACTTCGCCCTCTACCGAGTCTCCCGTGTGCAGGTTGAATCGGCGGATCTGAGAGGGAGAAAGATAGATGTCATCCGTGCTGGCGAGATACGAAGACTCAGGCGAGCGGAGGAACCCGAAGCCATCTGGCAGTACTTCAAGGACGCCATCTCCAAAGATCTGTTCACCGAGCTTGGCCTTCTTTTTCAAGATGGCAAACATCAGTTCCTGCTTGCGCAGCCGGCTGGCGTTGTCGATCTCGAGCGTCATGGCGAGATCAACGAGTTGAGTGACGTGGAGAGCTTTTAATTCAGAGAGATGCATGTGGCTTAGCGGGTTTCTCGCCGATCTCGCGGCGGTTAAACAAAGGAAGGGGGTGGGAAGTTGGAAACTACAGAAGAGGGAAACTGGCGGCGTCTTGGTCTTGCGCCACCAGTCGTGGTGTCATTACAGGCTGCTATCAATCCAGGCGGTGAGTTGGGACTTGGCGGCGGCGCCTACTTTCTGCGAGACCACCGTACCGTTCTTAAATAGGATCAACGTGGGGATGCCGCGGATACCGTGCTTGGCAGGAACTGCAGCGTTCTCATCCACATTGAGCTTCGTGACCTTCAGGCGACCCTGGTACTCAGACGCGATCTCTTCAACGATTGGGCCGATCATCTTGCAAGGACCGCACCACTCTGCCCAGAAGTCAACGAGCACAGGCAGATCAGATTTCAGGACTTCGGTCTCGAAAGACGCGTCGGATACAGCAAGGACAGATTGGGCCATTTGAGTGTATTTGGGGTTTTTATTAGGGCGGGGTCAGATAATGAGCCTGCCGTCTTGTCTTGTTTTACTTGGAATTCAAGACTTAGTGAGAAGAAAAGATAGCATAAATCCCGTGAACGCCCAATATTTCCATGCGGACTCCGCATCAACCCTTGTGGAATCAGTGGTTTCGGCGATGCGTCGGCTACCCCCTGATGGCCCGTCCCCGGCGTTGGTGGCGGAGTCATCCCTTGCTGCGCAGAGCCTAAAGCTGGCCCTTGCGGGGGCGACCTGGCCTGGGCGAGACGCTGGAGCCCCGATGCCCTGGTGCGGCACCTTGGATCAGGCGGTTGAGCAGCTGATCACTGCAGCAGCAGTCATCGAGCCAGACCAAGGGATCGATTTTGCGGCGGGGCCTCGTGCGGTGGCGGTACGCCGGGCGCAGTTGGCGCAGCAGCTTTTAGACCGACCAGGTCTTCGTGAGTCGCTCGGAGGTTCCGCGCGGGCAGCGCTCGGACTTGCAAGCCAGTGGATTGAGCTTTTTGAAGGCTGGGAGTGGCTCGAGGCAGGTCGAGTCAAAAATGCTTCTCAAATGAAAGGGTCTTCAGTGCTGAGCGGGGAGACGAATCAAGAAGTCTCCACGCTTCGACTACTGCACGATCAGAACCGGTCTCTGCGTGACACAACGGCTTTTGTCATGCGGCTTCGGCAGCACCCCCAATGGCTGCAGGTCTCTCAGCAGCTGTTTTCAGGGCACCCATTTTTTCAAGCCAATCAGGTCTGGTTCTGTCTTGCCAGAACGCCAACCCCCCAAGAAATGGCGATAGCCCAGTCAGTCTGGTCGCTTCCCCCCGAGAAGATTTCAATCTGGAGACTATCTGCACCGACGCTGCCGACTGATGAGCCGCGTCGATTAATTAGTGCCCAGACGCTAGAGGAAACGGCATGGGTTGCTGCCCAGACCATTCTTGAGTGGCGTAGAAGCGGGATAGATGACATCGGTGTTGTGGCCCTTGATCGGAAAGCCGTGCGGCGTCTGCGTGCGTTACTGGAGCGCGCTGGGGAGCCCTTTAATGACCGATCCGGCTGGGCCCTAGACACGACTGTCGCGGCAAGTGCAGTGACAGGTCTTGCCGAGATGCTCACGGGCCGCGCGACCACTCAGTCGGTCTTGGAATGGATTCACGGCCCCTTTGTCGCGACGGCGTTGGAGAAGGTCTTTGATTTTGGATTTGAGCAGCGTCGATCGACAGATCGAGCGTTACGCGAATTCGGTCGGATTGCACCAATTAGCTTTGCAACGTTACGAGACGCCTGCGGTTTTCCAGTCGATCAGGATCGCGGGGTCGCGCCTCGACCGCGTCAGGCCATTCGTGTCTGGGCAGCACAGCTGCTTTCGGCGTTGCAGTTTTATGGCGTTGATCAGCGGCTTTCTGAAGATGCCGCTGGGGCGGCGGTGCTCTCGGCATTGCAGCGACTCGCAGAGGAGTCAACACAAGATGAGGCGGAGATCTCTGCAACACTCTGGCATGCACTTTTGGCAGAGGAACTTTCGCGCGGCCGATTCTCAGAATCTACCCCTGATGCGATGGTCCGAATTTGCTCAATCGGTTCTCTGATCTGGCGTCCCCCGAAGGCGGTGATGCTGGTCGGCGCGGATCCGAGTCGGTTTCCGGAGCGGATGACAGCGCGTTTTTTTGAACCGAAGCGATTTGCCGAGATGGGACTAGCGCTCGATCCCGATCAGGAAGAAGCGGAGCTTTATGCACGTTTTCAGCTCATCTGGTCAACCCCGATTCCGTTGGTGGCGATTGCCCAGAGTGAATCATCCGATGCCCAGGCCGAGTTTTCGCGATGGATTGCATTGGCCGCACAGCAGGGCAGTGCGCCAGTCGAGCGAGTATCGGCCTCGGAGGTGATTGCGCGGTTTTCGGTGATTGACGCTGCGGATATGCCTGCGCTTTCGCAGGGACATGATTTCGAATCGCCCGTCTGGCCGTATGCGTTGCCATCGTCGTTGAGCGTTTCAGCGTTGCAAGAGATCAAGAACTGTCCTTATCAGTTTTTTGCGGGACGTCTCTTGCGGCTTGATCAGGTCTCGGATCTCACGGAAGAGATTGCACCTTCTGATGTCGGGTCTTGTCTTCATCTGTTGCTATCCCGGGCGCCAAATCGACGCCAAAGCAAGGAAGACTGGCTGAATTGGTGTCATGAGGAATTGCATCAGCTTCTGGCGGGCGATCGTCAGTCAATATTTTCTAATCCGACTGCCTTGACGCAGGACTTAAGAACCCAGGTGCTGGCGCATTTGCCATCGATTGCCCAGTGGCTCTCTGAACGGCCAGAAGGCCGTGTTCAGACGGAGCGAAGCGTCGAGCGGGAATTGGCCGATCTAAAGATCCGGATCAAAGGTCGTATTGACCGCTGGGAGACTTCTGATGATGGTCAGGCGGTTCTGATTGACTTTAAGACAACCGATCCGAAGACCTTGGAGAAGCGGCTTCGCGATGAGGATCGAGACCTGCAGCTAGCGGCCTATGCCTGGCTGATCGGCGCGGATCAACCCGTGCAGGATGCGCGCTATGTTGCCTTGCGTCGCGATGGGGTGACCGAGATAGGCCTGCTTTCAGAGACCGCCGAGTCGGTCATGGATCAGGCGGAGCGCCAGATCTCAGAAGTGACGCACAGGTTAATCGCGCTAAGAGATCAGTCACCGATTTCTCGTGACGGTCTTCATGCCGGGGCAGAGGTCTGTGACTACTGTGCAATGCGCGGGGTCTGTCGACGTGATGAGCTTCTTTTTGCATCCGGTGACGACGATATTGATGAGGACAGCGCATGAGCCTTGATATCGCCCGCGCACTTGATACCACCCGAAGTGTTGTCGTTGAGGCCTGTGCCGGTAGCGGGAAGACCTGGCTGTTGTCGTCTCGTATCGCTCGTGCCCTACTCGAAGGGGTTGCACCGAGATCGATTCTCGCGCTGACCTTTACGAATAAAGCGGCCGCAGAGATGCGTCTTCGTGTCGTGAAGCATCTTGAAGAGATGGCGCATGCCAGTCCGTCTGAGCGCGTCGAAAAGCTCTCGCAATGGGGTCTTACCGGTGATGCGCTGGATCGCGCCAGGGAAGCGGCCCCGACGGCGCTTGCTCGGTTTCTGTCGGATCCGCAGCCCCCGACGATTGCGACGTTTCATAGCTGGTATATCCAGCTCGCAGCGATGGCGCCCTTATCAACGGCGGGCTGGGCAACACTTGCGCTTTCGCCTCAGCGTTGGGATCTGATGCGGCGTGCCTGGCAGCGATTTTTTGCCAAGCAGGTTGAGGCAACCCCTTATGCCGATCTTGTCGCGATGCTGGGGTCATCTGCGACTCGTGATGCAATGAACGCCTGGGTGCAGATGCGGATGGAGTGGCGCGCGTTTGGGTCGGGTCAACAAGAGACCCACGCTTTGTCGTTTGCTGAACTAAGACAACAGATCGATCAAGACGTGACTCATTTTTACGCAGAACAGTGCGATCGTGCTGCGTTGTTGGCGAAGGCCTATCAGGGTGCCTCAAAGCGTGAGGCGGTGATTGCCGCGCTCATGGATTGGCGCCCCGACAATATTGATGCGCTTTATGACGCGGTGACATCCCCCATTTCCGTTGAGCAGCAGCTTGAGTCTCCGAACGGTCCAATGTTCCGCCCGAAATGGAATGATCGGTTTATTCGCAAGGAAGATCTCACGCGATGGGGGCCGCAGGCCGAGTCGATTCGAGACGAAGTCAATGCGCTGATCGCCGCCCTGTGCCTAATGCGTGAGCGTCACACGCGGAAGAAGGCAAGGTTTAGGGAGTGCGCGCTAGGCGTCTGTGGCATGGCGCTCGCTGAGTGTCTGGATGAGGTGATGGCCCAAGGGCATGAGGTGGACTTTTCGGTATACGAATCGATTGCCTGGGAGCTCATGGTGGGTCGTTTTGCATCTGATTTCCAGGCGCGTCTGGATACGCGCATGACGCATATCCTGGTCGATGAGTTTCAGGATACAAACCCAGTGCAGTGGGGCATGCTCAAGGCATGGCTCTCGGAATACCTCCAGGATGATCCCTCAGTCATTGCGGCGCGGCCGAAGGTGTTCTTAGTCGGAGATCCCAAGCAGTCGATCTATCGGTTTCGACGGGCAGATCCTCAGCTTTTTCGGATTGCCTGTCAGTGGCTGTGCGAACACTTCCAAGCGGATCAACTTGTCACCAACACCACGCGTCGTTGCTCGCAGGCGGTTGTTACGCTGCTGAATAAGGCCTTACCAGACATCGCAACGAATGGAATCTATCAGGCACACGACACCCTCTCGCCAGAAGATGGCTTCGTTGCGAGGCTTCCATTAGTGCAGCCAGCGTCTGGTAATTCGCGTCGAGAAGAGGGTGATCAGATTGCACGTGCACTGATGGCCCTGCGGCAAAAGAATCCCGCGCTGCGCTGGTCTGAGGTTCGGATTCTGGTGCGCAACCGCACCCATATGGAAGACTATGAGCAGGCGCTTGCCGACGCCGGGATTGCCTTTGTCTCGGATCGCACCGGAGGTCTGTTGCATGAGCCCGAGGTGCTCGATGTCATTGCCTTATTACGGTTTCTTGCTTATTCGTGGTCGGACCTGGATCTGGCGCAGACGTTGAAGAGCCCCATCTTTGGGCTGCGAGATCCGCAATTGATTCAGATTGCCGGCATGGGGGAGCCAACGAATTCCCTCTTTGAGAAACTTTTATTGTGTGCAACCTCTACGGGGGATGATCAGATACGGCAGGCCGCGCGATGCCTAGAGGACTGGAGACGCTGGTCCGATGCACTGCCGATTCATGATCTCTTAGATCGGATCATTCATCATCAGGACCTACTGCCGAAGATGGCCCAGCGATTCTGGAGAACGCGCGGCCTGCAGAGCCTTGCCAATATCGAAGCCTTTGTGGGCTTGGCACTTGATCTAGATACCGGAAAGCTGCCCAGCCTGCATCGTTTTGTTCAGGAACTCGCGCGCTGGCAGCAGGCGCCCACGGCCGACGCGCCCGGACCTGGCGCGATGCCGGCGACCAACGCGGTGATGTTGTCGACCCTTCATTCGGCGAAGGGGCTTGAGTCGGATGTGGTGGTCCTTGCTGGACTCAAGGACAGGCCAAATAGCGATAAGGGCTTTCGTTGGATTCTGCGATGGAACGACTCTCGTGATGAGATTCTTGCCGCATCGGCTTGGAAAACGGGTGAGCCCTTAACCCAAGATCTGGCCGATGCCCTGATAGAAGAGCGTGCACAGATGGAGCAGGAACGATTCAATCTGCTCTATGTGGGCATGACCCGGGCCAAAAAGATCCTCTTACTGAGTGCCACCGGACAGACCAAAGACAAAGACGACGATAAGCCGATCGCAACGCGTGACTGGTATGACCAGCTATCGGCTGCGCCGCTCTGGGATCCTGCGGCTGACACCGAGTCGTCGATGTTGACTCAGGAAGATCACCAAGGGTTCACATGGCCTGGTCTGCGGTTTCCTGTTTCAACGCCTACACCGCAGATCAGTCCTGAGTTTGAATCGCTCGCGATTCGTCAAGGAAAGGCCTTGCACCGGCTACTTGAGTTTGGGCCTCGTCTGCAGCCGCAGGCTGCAGGCCGTCTGCTGGCAGAGTTTGGTCTGCCGAAGGATTCTGTTGAGCGTGTCATGAAAGCGGCCCAGCGGGTCGGCGCATCTGAGATCGCGGCGATCATTTTTGATGCCCATCGACTCGCCTATGCCGAGCAGGAGTGGCCGACGCAGGCGGATGAGTCGCTGCGTGTATTGCGACCGGATCGTGTGGTCCGCGTTCAGACCGATCCCGAGGTCTGGTGGGTGATCGATTTCAAGTGGAAAGTACTGCCCTCGGAGGCGGCTCGGTATGCGGCGCAGCTCGCGAGTTATCAGCGTGAATTTCAGCGACTTCGGCCACAGGCCTCGATCTTGGCAAGAATCCTCACATCCGATGCTGAGATCTGGGATCTAGAGGGAGACTTTGGACAGGAGCGCTTGGTACACTCTGTTTAGGCGGGCCGCCCCGCATTGGGAGTCGGCATACCTGGTCAGGTCGGGAACGAAGCAGCCAAGGTCGAATTTCTCAAGTGCCGGGGGTCCGGCTCGCCCCCCATTTCCAAGGACCCATGACTGACGCCCTTTTTTCATCCGACGATCTGCCAGTGCCTGCAACAGACGCAGGCGGTGCTGTGGTCTCTGCGCTCGGGAGTTCTGCGCCAGTGGTGCTTGCTCGTAAATGGCGCCCAAGGCAGTTCGCCCAGGTAGTCGGTCAGGATCACGTCGTCGCAGCATTGAGTCACGCGCTTTCTGCCAAACGACTGCATCACGCCTATCTCTTAACCGGCACCCGTGGAACAGGAAAGACAACCCTGGCCCGTATCCTGGCCAAAGCCCTGAACTGTGAGCAGGGAATTACTGCCACGCCCTGTGGGGTCTGCAGCAGTTGCACACAGATTGATGGCGGCCGATTTGTGGACTACATCGAAATCGATGCGGCCTCGAATCGTGGCGTGGGAGAGATTCAGCAGCTGCTTGAGCAGGCGCAGTTTGCGCCGACCGTCGGACGGTTTAAGGTCTATGTGATTGACGAGGTGCACATGCTCTCGAATCACGCCTTTAACGCGATGTTAAAGACACTGGAAGAGCCGCCGGCAGACGTGAAGTTTGTTCTTGCGACCACCGACCCGCAGAAGATTCCGGTCACGGTGTTATCGCGTTGTCTGCAGTTCAACCTAAAGAATGTGCCGCCCGATATTCTGGTGAAACACCTGGAATGGGTGCTGGCGCAAGAATCGATTGCAGCAGAGCCCAATGCCCTGAGCTGGATTGCATCGGCGGCACATGGCAGTGTCCGCGACAGCCTCTCGCTCACGGATCAGGCGATTGCCTATGGCGCAGGCCAGGTGACCGCTGCGGGTGTGCAGGCCATGCTGGGGTTGGTACATGAGACGTTGTTAGCAAAACTCTTGCGTGAGCTGGCCGAGCAGCAGCCGGTTGCCGCATTTGAGACCTTAGAAGAGCTGATGACCGCGGGGGTCTCCGCCGATGCACTCTTAGCAGAGATGGCGCGTTGGTTTCATCAGGCGGCCACACTCGAAACACTAAAGATCGGTGTCGATCGTGATCCAACTGGCACGATCGAATTTCTCGCACAAGCGATGTCTGCTGAACTTTTACAGCTGAACTATCAGATCGCTGTCTTGGGGCGTCGCGACCTTGACCTTGCGCCAGACGAGCGCACGGGACTGGAGATGACGCTCCTTCGCCTGTTTGCCTTTCAGCCCACTGCAGACGCACCGGCTGCGCGATCCGAACGGCCCCGGGCGGCGCCGCTTGTAGCAACACCGAAGTCGGTTGCCGCAAAGCCTTCAGGGCCGAATGAGTCGCGAGAGCCCGCGAGCGGGCCCGCTGAGGGACCTTCCTCGAGCGGCGCTGTTGCCAGCGCTGCGACATCCTTACCCGCCGTGTCGCTCACCGCTGAACAGTGGCCGACCGTGTCGCGTCGCCTGACCGCCTCCGGCCTAGCGAAGCAGTTTGTGCAACAAGCCCAGTTGATGTCCTGTGAAGATGCCGGGCGTTCAGTGAACTGTCGATTTCGTGTCTCGATTCCTGCGTTGACCGAGCCGTCGGTCGTGGTGAAGGCGCAAGATGCCTTGGCAAAACATTTTGGAAAGCCTTGCCGGATCGAGGTTGAGCTTGGCGAGGCGGATCGCCCCACGGCGGCATCCGAAGACGCAGATGCGGCCGCCCAGGCGCAAGCAGAGGCAGAGCGACTCATTCAGTCCGATCCGCTGGTGCAGACAATTCTTTCTGACTTTGGGGGCAAGATCGTCCCCGGGTCAATTCGATCGACGAAGTAAGGCATCTCTTTGAAAGGGTTCATAAGATGATGAAAGGTCAGATTGCTGGACTGATGCGTCAGGCACAGCAGATGCAAGAAAAGATGAAGCAGACCCAAGAGTCGCTCGCCCAGGAAATGGTCGAGGGTCAGGCGGGTGCCGGGCTTGTAAAGGTCGCGATGAACTGTAAGAACGAGGTCAAGTCAGTGACGATTGACCCGAGTCTGATGTCATCGGATGCCGATGATCGTGAGACCTTGCAAGATCTTTTGGTTGCCGCATTAAACGATGCGCATGCCAAGGCTGAAGCGGTCTCACAGCAGCGGATGTCGGCGGTCACCGCTGGCCTGCCTTTGCCCCCTGGCCTAAAACTTTTTTAAGTTAAATCACCTCGGCGACCTGTCTCATTGAAACCGTCTGTTGCCACTCCGCACGCGCTTGATGCTCTAACCGAGGCACTGCGCCGATTGCCGAGCGTTGGGCCGAAGACCGCCCAGCGCATGGCGATGCATCTCTTGCAGCATGACCGTGCCGGCGCGGAGCTGTTAGGTCAGTCTCTACTGCATGCTGTGGCCTCGATTAAGCACTGCAGTCGCTGCAATACGTTCACCGAAGAGGACCTCTGTCAGGTCTGCGCGAATCCCGGCCGTGATGCATCGATGCTCTGCGTGGTGGAGTCGCCTGCGGATCTGCTCGCTGTGGAGCAGAGTCACTCCTGGCGTGGGCTTTACTTTGTTTTGATGGGACGGCTATCCCCGTTAGATGGGATCGGCCCACGCGAGATTCATATGGATCGGTTGATTGCGCGGGTGGGTCAAGAAGAGGTCAAAGAAGTGGTGATCGCGACCAACTTCACGCCAGAGGGCGAAGCCACGGCACATGCAATTGAGACCTTATTGAAGTCGAAGGGTCTTGGCGCCACAAAAAAGATCTCTCGATTGGCGCGCGGCGTGCCAGTCGGGGGCGAATTGGAATACATTGATCTGGGCACGATTGCCCAGGCGATTCGAGATCGGAGATAGCAATGACCATTGCCATGTGGTGCCTATTGATTGCCGGCTGGCTTCCGATTGTCTGCGCGGGTATCTCGAAGTGGGGCGCATCGGATTACGACAACAAGTCGCCGCGCGAGTGGCTCGCGCGACAAGAGGGCCATCGCAAGCGTGCGAATGCTGCTCAGCAAAATAGCTGGGAGGCGTTTGCCTGGTTCGGCATCGCCGTGCTGATGGCCATGGTCAACAAGGCGGACCAGAACTATTTGGATGGTCTGGCCGTCTTCTTTGTCGTCGCCCGAGTGCTCTACATCTGGTTCTACGTGGCCAATCTCTCAACCCTTCGAACGCTGGCCTGGCTTGCCGGCTTTATCACCTGTATCACCATTTTCGCTTCAGGCGGTTAGGCCGTATAATCGGTAAAATTCCAGGAGCAAATCTTGTTTAGCCAGTCTTCGACCGTGGCTCCGGCTCTGCTTGCGCTCGCCGATGGCACGGTGTTCCAGGGTCAGTCAATTGGTGCCAACGGTTTGTCGGTAGGAGAGGTCGTTTTCAATACGGCCATGACCGGCTACCAAGAGATCCTGACGGACCCCAGCTACAGCCGTCAGATCGTCACACTGACCTATCCCCATATTGGTAACGTCGGCACGAATGCCGAAGACGCAGAATCGGACCGAGTCCATGCGGCAGGTCTGATCATTCGTGATCTTCCGGCGGTCGTGTCGAACTTCCGATCGCAGCAGAGCCTCTCCGATGCGCTAGTGTCGGCCGGCGTGGTGGGTATTGCAGGCATTGATACGCGCAAGCTCACACGTATTCTTCGCGAAAAGGGTGCGCAAAACGGCGCGTTACTCGCTGGCAAGCCGGGTGAGTCCTTAGATCCCGCAAAGGCGATTGACGCCGCCCGTCAGTTCCCGGGACTTGTCGGTATGGACCTTGCGAAAGTGGTGTCGACTACCAAGTCTTATGACTGGACCGAAGGGAGCTGGCGCCTGGGTGAAGGACATATTGCTAGCAAAGACTTTCGGTTCCATGTGGTCGCACTCGACTTTGGCGTGAAGTGGAACATTCTTCGTATGCTCGTAGACCGTGGCTGCAAGGTCACCGTGATGCCTGCACAGACAGGCTTTGCTGAGATCGAGGCATTAAAGCCCGATGGTCTATTTTTATCGAATGGTCCCGGAGATCCGCAACCTTGTGATTACGCGATTGCCGCCGCCAAGGCTGCAATGGACAAGCGACTGCCTGTGTTTGGAATCTGTCTTGGCCACCAGATCATGGCGTTGGCCTCAGGCGCAAAGACATTGAAGATGAAATTTGGGCATCACGGGGCAAACCACCCGGTGCAGGACATGGACTCCAAGCGCGTGTTTATTACGTCCCAGAACCATGGTTTCGCGGTGGACCCAACGTCGATGCCTGCCCATTTGCGAGTAACGCATGTCTCACTCTTTGACCAGTCGATTCAGGGGCTTGCCCGAACCGATGTGCCGGCGTTTTGTTTCCAGGGTCCCCCCGAGGCAAGCCCAGGTCCGCATGACATTGGCCCACTTTTTGATCGGTTTATCGATCTGATGACATCGAAAGGCAAGGGAGGTCAGCATGCCTAAGCGCACAGACCTCAAATCAATCCTGATTATTGGGGCAGGTCCGATCGTGATTGGTCAGGCCTGTGAGTTTGACTACTCCGGGGCGCAGGCCTGTAAGGCGCTCAAAGAAGAGGGCTACAAGGTCATTCTGGTCAACAGTAATCCTGCGACCATCATGACGGACCCCGAGACCGCTGATGTCACCTATATCGAGCCGATCACCTGGCAGGTGGTCGCCAAGATCATTGAAAAAGAGCGGCCTGACGCACTGCTGCCCACCATGGGCGGGCAGACTGCATTGAACTGTGCGCTCGATCTTGCGCGTAACGGCGTGCTTGAAAAATTTGGTGTTGCCTTAATTGGTGCGAATGAAGCAGCAATCGAGAAGGCCGAAGATCGTCTGAAGTTTAAAGACGCCATGACGAAGATCGGTCTGGACTCTGCGAAATCCGGTATTGCCCACACGCTTGATGAAGCCTGGACCGTGCAGCGCGAGATCTCGGCGATCACTGGCGGCAGCGGCTTTCCGTTGGTCATTCGTCCCAGTTTTACCCTCGGGGGAACCGGCGGTGGTATCGCCTACAACGCTGAAGAGTTTGAGACCATCTGTAAGCGTGGCATTGAGGCCTCGCCAACATCCGAGCTCCTCATTGAAGAGTCGTTGATCGGTTGGAAAGAGTTTGAGATGGAAGTGGTTCGCGATCGTGCGGACAACTGCATCATCGTCTGCTCGATTGAAAACTTAGACCCGATGGGGATTCACACCGGCGATTCGATTACTGTAGCGCCGGCGCAGACGCTGACCGACAAGGAATACCAGGTCATGCGAAACGCATCGATTGCGATTCTGCGTGAGATTGGTGTGGACACGGGCGGATCGAACGTTCAGTTTGCGGTGAACCCCGAAAATGGCCGTCTGATCGTGATTGAGATGAACCCACGGGTGTCGCGTTCGTCTGCTTTGGCGTCCAAGGCTACTGGATTCCCGATTGCCAAGGTCGCCGCGAAGCTTGCGGTTGGCTACACCCTTGACGAACTGAAAAACGATATCACCGGTGGCGCAACCCCGGCATCGTTTGAGCCATCGATCGACTACGTCGTGACCAAGGTCCCGCGTTTTGCGTTCGAGAAATTTCCGCTCGCTGATTCTCATCTCACGACTCAGATGAAATCAGTCGGCGAGGTGATGGCCATGGGCCGCACCTTCCAGGAATCCTTCCAAAAGGCGCTGCGTGGCCTTGAAGTGGGCGTCGATGGGATGAACCAGAAGACGACTGATCGTGAACGGATCGAGGAAGAGCTTGGCGAGCCAGGTCCTGAGCGGATCTGGTACGTGGGCGATGCCTTTGCAGAAGGCTTCACGATTGAAGAGGTCTATCAGCTCACCAAGATCGACCCCTGGTTCCTGGTCCAGATCAAAGAGATTATCGATATTGAGCTTGAGCTCGATAAGCGCACCTTGGCCGACCTTGATGCTGAGACGCTGCGAACACTTAAGCGCAAGGGATTCTCGGATCGTCGACTGGCATATCTTCTGGATACCACCGAAGGCGAGGTGCGAAAGCTTCGTCACTCACTGAATATTCGTCCGGTCTATAAGCGTGTCGATACCTGTGCGGCAGAGTTTTCAACGAAGACGTCATACTTCTATTCCACCTACGAAGAAGAGTGCGAGTCACAGCCCACTGATCGGAAGAAGGTGATGGTCTTGGGCGGTGGCCCCAACCGGATCGGCCAGGGTATTGAGTTTGACTACTGCTGTGTCCACGCGGCGATGGCGCTGCGTGAAGATGGCTTTGAGACCATCATGGTCAACTGTAATCCTGAGACGGTATCCACCGACTATGACACCTCCGATCGACTCTACTTTGAGCCGTTGACGCTCGAAGATGTGCTGGAGATCGTCGATAAAGAGAAGCCGATCGGTGTGATCGTGCAGTACGGCGGTCAGACACCGTTGAAACTCGCTAAGGCGCTGGAAGCCGCTGGTGTCCCGATTGTGGGGACGTCGCCTGAATCCATTGATATTGCTGAAGACCGTGAGCGATTCCAGAAGCTGCTCATGAAGCTTGAGCTGCGTCAGCCGCCTAACCGGACGGCGCGCACCGAGGAGGAGGCGATTCGTCTGGCACAAGAGATCGGCTACCCCTTAGTAGTTCGCCCGAGTTATGTCTTAGGTGGGCGGGCGATGGAGATCGTTCATGAGCAGCGGGACCTTGAGCGCTATATGCGAGAGGCCGTCAAAGTCTCAAACGACTCGCCTGTGTTACTGGACCGTTTCTTAAACGATGCCATTGAGGTGGATGTCGATAGCCTGTCTGACGGTAAGCGTGTATTTATCGGCGGGGTGATGGAGCACATTGAGCAGGCCGGGGTTCACTCAGGGGACTCGGCCTGTAGTCTGCCGCCGTTCTCGTTATCTCCTGACATGATCGAGGAGCTAAAGCGTCAGACGGCCCAGATGTCTCGGGCCTTGAATGTAGTGGGTCTGATGAACGTTCAGTTCGCGATTCAGAACGGAACGGTCTATGTGCTCGAGGTCAATCCTCGTGCCTCACGGACGGTTCCTTATGTCTCGAAAGCAACCGGTATTCCGTTAGCCAAGGTTGCTGCCCGGGCCATGCTGGGAAGTAGTCTGGATGCTCAGGGCATTGGCGCGGAGATCAATCCGCCGTATTACTCGGTGAAAGAGGCGGTCTTCCCCTTTGTGAAGTTCCCTGGGGTGGACACGATTCTTGGCCCTGAAATGAAATCCACCGGCGAGGTCATGGGCGTGGGGGATACGTTTGCCGAAGCCTTTGTGAAGTCCCAGCTGGGCGCAGGAATTCGTCTACCGACCAAGGGCAGTGCCTTTATTAGCGTGAAAGCCGCGGATAAGCCAGCGGCGGTAGAGATTGCCAAGATGCTTGCTGATCTCGGATTTAAGCTTCTCGCCACGCGTGGCACTGCTGCCGCCATTTCTGCAGCCGGCATTCCGGTCACGTCGGTGAATAAGGTGACGGAAGGCCGCCCGCATGTGGTGGACATGATCAAAAACGGTGATGTACAGTTTGTGATTAACACCGTTGAAGAAAAGCGCTCTGCAATCGCAGACTCCCGGTCGATTCGAACGACAGCGCTTGCTTCTCGTGTGACCACCTACACCACGATTGCTGGGGCGCGTGCAGCGGTCGAGGGCATTCGCCATCTGTCAGATGCGTCGATGTCGGTGATAGATGTGCAGTCAATGCACAAGAAAATAAAGGCTTTGTCATGAGTACAACCCCATTAACCGTTCGTGGTGCAGAACTGCTGAAGGCAGAGCTCAACCACTTAAAGCATGTGGAGCGTCCCGCAGTGATTAATGCGATCGCCGAGGCGCGTGCGCAAGGGGATCTTTCAGAGAACGCTGAATACGATGCGGCCAAGGAGCGGCAGGGCTTTATCGAAGGCCGTATTGCTGAGCTGGAGTCGAAGCTTTCCCATGCCCAGATCATTAACCCCGCCGAGATTGAACGGGATGGCCGGGTGGTCTTCGGGACGACGGTGGAGCTCACTGAACTAGATACCGACAAGCAGCTGACCTATCAGATCGTTGGAGATGACGAAGCCGATCTGAAGCAAAATAAGATTTCGATCTCCAGCCCAATCGCCCGAGCCCTGATCGGTAAGTCGGTTGGCGATGTCGCCACGGTCCACGCGCCGGGTGGGGCGCGTCAGGTTGAGATCCTTGACGTCCGCTACGAATAAGAAGAACAAGTTCAACCCGCAGTGGATGCACATGCATCTGACGGACCCTTATGTCCGTCAGGCGCAGGCCAGAGGTTATCGATCCCGCGCCGCCTTTAAGCTGTTGGGAATCCACGAAAAAGATCAGCTGATCAAGCCAGGAATGACGATCGTGGACTTGGGTAGTGCGCCGGGAAGCTGGTCGCAGGTAGTCCGCGAAATTCTCTCCGTGAAGCGCGGGGACGATCCCGGTAAGAAGGTGCTGGGGCGGATCATTGCGCTCGATATCCTGCCCATGGAGCCCATTGCAGATGTCGAGTTCATTCAGGGTGATTTTCGTGAAGAGTCGGTTGCCAAGGATCTTGGTGATCGCCTCGGCGGAGAAAAGGTGGATCTCGTGATCTCCGATATGGCCCCGAATCTTTCTGGCGTGGAATCCGCGGATGCGGCCCGGGTCATGCATGTCTGTGAACTGGCGCTCGAATTCTCGCTCAGTCACTTAAAGCCCGAGGGCGCGCTTCTGGTGAAGACCTTTAATGGCAGCGGCTACAGCCAGTTAGTGGAGCTGTTTAAGCGACACTTTGTCTCGGTTTCCCCGAGAAAACCGCCTGCATCCCGGGCTCAGTCGTCTGAGACTTTCTTGCTGGGCCGGCGACTAAAACCTCAGAAATAGGCTAATTCCGTCGTTTGGTGAGGGCTTTGCCCTTGAAAAACGGCGAACTGACGCCATTTGACTGGGGTGGGAAGAAAAAATCTCATTGAGGAAACTTAGCCTCAGGCATAGAATCCAAGTAACTCCCTGGGGCTTTTAGGCCCCGGCTTTCATTGGTTTTTTTAAGGAGCAGTCCTTTGAACAACATGATCCCCAAGGCAGCCATCTGGATGGTGATTGCGCTGGTCCTGTTCACGGTGTTTCGACAGTTCGATACCCGTCAGGCCCGGGGTCCGGAAGTTCCGTATTCCCAGTTTATGGAAGATGCTCGTCAGGGCCGGATTAAGTCCGCCATCGTCGAGGGTCGGACTGTTCGTGCGCTGACCTCGGATGAGCGCCAGATTACGGTCAATGCACCGCAAGACCTGTGGATGGTCTCTGATCTCATGAAGTACGGTGTGCGTGTCTCTGCAAAAGCAGAAGAAGAACCATCGCTGCTCATGAGCATTTTTGTGTCCTGGTTTCCGATGCTGCTCTTGATCGCCGTCTGGGTATTTTTTATGCGTCAGATGCAAGGTGGCGGTAAAGGCGGCGCATTCTCCTTTGGAAAATCGCGTGCCCGCATGCTCGACGAGAGTACGAACGCAGTGACCTTTGCTGACGTCGCAGGCTGTGATGAGGCAAAAGAAGACGTTCAGGAGCTGGTGGAATTCCTGCGGGATCCGTCAAAGTTTCAAAAACTTGGCGGCCGCATTCCTCGCGGTGTTTTGATGGTCGGTCAGCCGGGTACCGGTAAGACCCTCCTGGCGAAGGCGATTGCAGGCGAAGCCAAAGTCCCTTTCTTTTCGATCTCTGGTTCGGACTTCGTTGAGATGTTTGTCGGTGTGGGTGCAGCGCGTGTCCGTGACATGTTTGAGCAGGCAAAGAAACACGCCCCCTGCATCATCTTCATCGATGAGATCGATGCCGTTGGTCGCCAGCGTGGCGCTGGCCTTGGTGGCGGAAACGACGAGCGCGAGCAGACGTTAAACCAGATGCTCGTCGAGATGGATGGCTTTGAAACCGGCCAGGGCATCATTGTGATTGCTGCGACTAACCGCCCCGATGTGCTGGATCCTGCGCTTCTGCGCCCCGGTCGCTTCGACCGTCAGGTCGTTGTCAGCCTGCCCGATGTTCGCGGTCGTGAGCAGATCCTGAACGTTCACATGCGCAAGGTGCCGATTGCTGCCGATGTCCGTGCGGATATTCTGGCGCGCGGAACCCCAGGATTCTCGGGTGCTGATCTCGCAAACCTCGTAAACGAAGCCGCGCTCTTTGCTGCTCGCCGTAACGGTCGCGTTGTTGAGATGAACGATTTCGAGAAGGCCAAAGACAAGATCATGATGGGCGCAGAGCGTCGCTCGATCGTCATGCCGGAAGAAGAGCGCAAGAACACGGCCTATCACGAATCCGGTCACGCGCTGGTGGCGCGCATGCTGCCCAAGACAGACCCCGTGCACAAGGTCACGATTATTCCGCGTGGTCGCGCGCTTGGCGTCACGATGCAGCTACCCGAAGGCGATCGCTACAGCATGGACAAAGAGCGTATGTTGAATACGATCTCAGTGCTCTTTGGTGGACGTATTGCTGAAGAGGTCTTCATGAATCAGATGACGACTGGCGCCTCAAATGACTTTGAGCGTGCCACGGCGCTGGCCCGTGACATGGTGACGCGTTACGGAATGAGCGACACGCTGGGTCCGATGGTCTATGCCGAGAATGAAGGCGAGGTCTTCTTGGGTCGCTCGGTCACCAAGACAACCCATGTCTCGGAGAGCACGATGCAAAAGGTGGACAGCGAAATCCGCCGAATCATCGATGACCAGTACGCAGTGGCTCGCAAGATCATCGAAGAGCACAAGGAAAAGATGCACGCCATGGCCAATGCGCTTTTGGAGTGGGAAACGATTGATGCCGACCAGATCGACGATATCGTTGAAGGCCGCCCCCCACGTCCGCCAAAGCAGGCTGGGTCGGGTAACACTCCGAACTCCGGTCCTGGCCCGACAGGCGTTGCACCGAATGCTGCTGCACCAGCCTAAGTCGGGGCATCAGTTGCAATGATGCAGGCGACCTTCGTGGCGCAGTCAAAACCGGCGGAAACCCCGCCGGTTTTTCTTTGTGGGCGCAGATCGTTTGATCTTCGACGGCCCTTGGTCATGGGCATTGTCAACACGACACCGGATTCCTTTTCAGACGGCGGGCAGTTCTCTGGCGCTCATCAGGCGATCGACTATGCCAAGCGGCTTGTCGATCAGGGGGCAGACATTCTGGACGTCGGTGGCGAGTCCACACGACCCGGTGCGGAGCCTGTCTCGGTCGAGGAGGAGCTACATCGGGTGCTACCGGTGCTGGAGGGGCTGAGTGACCTCGGAGTACCGGTGTCCATTGATACCCGACGACCTCAGGTCATGCGCGAGGCCTTAGCCATCGGGGTTGATCTCATTAACGACGTGAATGGCTTTCGGGATCCAGAGTCTTTTTCCATTGCGGCGACATCCAATGCGGCCCTGTGCATCATGCATATGCTCGGTGAGCCCAAGACGATGCAGCAGACCCCTGTCTATGCCGATGTGGTCGCCCAGGTAACCCAGTTCCTTTTGGCCCAGCGAGACGCCTTTGTTGCGAAAGGCGTCGATCGGGCCAGGATCGTCATTGACCCCGGATTTGGTTTTGGTAAGACGTTTGCCCACAACTTAGCGTTGATGCAGGCAATCCCTAATCTATCGGCCCAGCAGACCACGCTGATCGGCGTCTCTCGAAAGACCATGATTGGGCACCTGATTGATCCACAGGCGCCTCCTGTGCCCGTTGATCGCGTGGCAGGCAGCGTTACGGCCGCCTTGTGGGCCGCAGAAAAGGGTGCCCAAATTCTTCGGGTGCACGATGTCGCTCAGACTGTTCAGGCGCTCAACGTCTGGAATGGTCTTTCAGGGCGCAGCACGTAAAATCCCCCCATGGCAAGAAAGTATTTCGGAACTGATGGAATTCGAGGCAAGGTTGGCCAGGCGCCGATCACCCCTGACTTTGTCCTTCGTCTAGGCTTAGCCGCGGGCAAGATCTTTACCGGTCACGCCGAAAAAGGTGCGGGGCACCCCACGGTACTGATCGGCAAGGACACGCGGATTTCGGGCTACATGCTGGAATCCGCGCTGGAGTCTGGCTTTAGCGCTGCTGGGGTCGATGTGCTCCTGGTCGGCCCGATGCCCACGCCTGCGGTGGCTTATCTGACCAAGGCGCTTCGTCTGACCGCCGGGATTGTCATCAGTGCCTCGCACAATCCGTTTGATGACAACGGCATTAAGTTCTTCAATGGCCAGGGCGAAAAGCTCTCTGATCTGATTGAGGAAGAGATTGAAGCCGCAATTGATGGCGCCTTATCGTGTGTGAGTTCCAGTGATCTAGGGAAGGTTCGTCGATTAAATGACGCATCAGGCCGATACATTGAGTTTTGTAAGAACACATTTCCTGCACACCTTTCTTTGCGCGGGTTAAAGCTTGTAATTGACTGCGCCCACGGGGCGGGCTATCACGTTGCACCACCCGTGTTTCATGAATTAGGGGCAGAGGTGATCGTGATCGGTCATGAACCGGATGGCTTCAATATCAACCACGGGGTCGGCGCGACCCATCCGCAAACGCTCGCTCATCGCGTACTGGCCGAGAAGGCAGACTACGGTATCGCGTTAGATGGCGACGGTGACCGTCTGATCATGGTCGATCGCACCGGGTCTATTTTTGATGGGGACCAGCTGCTCTTTGCCATCATTCGTGACCGGATTCAGCATGCGGGGGTGAATGCCGTCCCAGGGGTGGTCGGCACACTGATGACCAACCTTGGGTTTGAGCGAGCCTTATCTCAGATGCACGTGGATTTTCGTCGCTCGAAGGTCGGCGATCGCTATGTCCTTGAAATGCTCAAAGAGACAGGCTGGACGCTAGGGGGTGAGTCTTCTGGCCATATCCTCTGTTTGGACCAGCATACGACTGGGGATGGCATTGTGAGCGCCCTACAAGTCCTAGCATCGATCGTTCGCGCCAAGCAGCCCCTTGCATCGCTGGTGGCCGATTTTGAGCGTTATCCACAGACGATGATCAATGTCCCTGCACGTCCCGGGCTGGACTGGCAGAAGATTCCTGCCGTCGTCGATGCCTGTAATGCGGCCCTTGCCGCGCTGGATCAGAAGGGAAGAATCCTGATTCGCCCCTCTGGGACAGAGCCGGTCGTGCGGGTTATGGTCGAGGCGGTGGACGCCGCGATGGCCGAAAAGACGGCCAAAGACATTGCGGCGGTCTTAGCGCAGCACAGCCGCTAGCAACTGTCAAAAAAGCTTCATCTCTTAGTCATGCGATTGTCAATTGCTCAGTGCAATCTGACGGTCCATGAAGCCTCATGAGTCAATTGACTTCCTAGACGAGCGCCGTCAGTTCAGGGCGATATGGATCTCCGATATCCATCTTGGTACACCAGGATGTAAGGCCGAGTTTCTGCTTGATTTTCTTCGGGTACATGATTCTCAGTACCTGTACCTTGTGGGCGACATTATCGATGGCTGGCAGCTTAAAAAGGGCTGGTACTGGCATCAGAGTCATAACGATGTTGTTCAAAAGATCTTACGAAAAGCCCGCAAAGGGACCCAGGTGACCTATGTCGCCGGTAATCATGACGAGGCAATTCGGCAGTTTGTAGGGCTCGCGTTTGGCGACATCCAGATCGTCAATGAGGCCTCTCATCAGCTTCTCGATGGACGGGAGCTCTGGATTGTTCACGGGGATATGTTCGATGGCGTGATTCAGCATGCCAAATGGCTCGCCATGCTGGGGGATGGTCTCTACACAATCATTCTGAAGGCGAACCACTATTTCAACCATCTGCGCCATCGGTTGGGTCTCTCGTATTGGTCGCTGTCGCAGTACCTGAAGCACAAAGTGAAGAATGCCGTGTGCTTCATTAACGACTTTGAGGTGGCGCTGACCAATGAGGCGAAACGGCGCGGATACGACGGTGTGGTCTGTGGGCATATCCATAAGCCCGAGATTCGCGACATCAACGGAACCCTGTACTGCAACGATGGGGACTGGGTAGAGAGCCTGTCCGCATTGGTTGAAACCTATACCGGGGAACTGATGCTTATTCACTGGCCATATCGAAATTCTCTGCACAAGATGGAGGTCCACCATGTCGCACCCGCTTAAGGTCAAGCGGCTCGTCATCGTTTCGGACGCCTGGTCGCCGCAGGTGAACGGCGTCGTGCGAACGCTGAAGAACACCAAGCGCGAGCTTGAATCGAACGGCATTCGTGTCCTGATGATTACGCCAGAGCTATTTGCGACCATTCCATGCCCGACAGATGATGGCATCCGATTGGCGCTCGCGAGTCAGAGACGCATCGCGGAGCTTCTAGATCAGTTCAATCCCGATGCGCTCCATATCGCTACGGAGGGACCGCTTGGGTGGCAGGTGCGAGGGATTGCAATAAAACGCGGCTGGGCGTTTACAACCGCTTATCACACGCGATTTCCTGAGTATTTGAAACTCAGACTACGCATACCAATGCGCTGCTCCACCGCGATTCTGCGTAGATTCC
>JACCDY011360100.1_pt1 | contig 29644 bp, 30 predicted proteins | sample 7446391 | NCBI WGS metagenome assembly JACCDY01 (sample SAMN15323451, study PRJNA562643) | freshwater metagenome | isolation source: river surface water | place: USA:Blue River Watershed | collected 2017-08-18 | reverse complement strand
GATTGTGGGATATTCCTGTGCTTCCAACACGCGCCAAAAGTCCCTTTGGGTTCAAGGACTTTTAGGGCGATATGTTGGGATTGTGGGATTGTGGGATTGTGGGATTGTGGGATTGTGGGACATTCCTGTGTTTCCAACACGCGCCAAAAGTCCTTTTGGGTTCAAGGACTTTTAGGGCGATATGTTGGGATTGTGGGATATTCCTGTGCTTCCAACACGCGCTAAAAAATACCGTATTGTGCTGCGCTGCACTTACTTAGCAGCAGTCTTCACCTTCCGCACAACCTTCTTCACCACCTTGGCGCCCTTGGCATCCATCTCCTTGCCCAGTTCCTCCGCCTTCTCCTTGCGCTTCGTCTCATACTTTTCCCACGCCACCTCAAACTCGCCGAGGTCCTTCAGCCAGAGTCCCTCCAGTGTCATGGCTGCCAGAGCCGCCATGGCCGCCTTTGCCTTCGCAACCTCTTCCTCCAGTTCATGTACGGCTGCAGCCTTCAGACGATCCACACGCATCCGCAGCAGATACTCGTATCCCTTGAGATCGTCCGGTAGATCTGGTGCTGAAATGGGTGGCACACCAATTCGCTTGAGTCCCGCTAGCAGATCCGCATCCTCTGCATTCGCCACGACGAGCCGCTTCTCCACGACCGCCTTCACAAATGCGAGGCGTGCATCCAGCTCACGAATCTCCTCGCGCATGCGGGCCAGCTCCTTCTCTTTGCGCGTTCCATAGGCCGCCAGACGCACAGAATAGAATTCGGCGAGCACCTCGCCCACCGTATCATACCGGTGGATTTTCCCACAGGCATTGAAGGCCACCATGTTGGTAGTCTTGAATGTCGTAGTCAGCTTGAAATGCTCCTCAAACTCCTTGGGATAGGCTCTCGCAGTGTGATAGGCATCCTCATCCAGATACAGAATGAAGCCTGCATCTGTATCATTATAGGCCGGCTTCCAGTCCTTGAGCCAGGGTACAGGCTTCTTCTCCAGCGCCTTGTTCTCCTTGTCAGTGCGATCCTTCTTCTTGCTAAGTGCCTGCCACTCCTTGAGATCTTCCTCCTGCTGAACCAACATATCGTCCAGGAACTTCTTGTAGTCCAGTGTCCAGGATCCCACAGGCAACTCCCTAATGCGCACAGCCGCCGCATCATCTCCCGCAAACTCGTAGCATCCCTTGGTCGTCCAGGTCTTGCCATCTGCGGAAGGCGAGACTGTGCCACGGAATCCAAACCACCAGGGCTGCAGCTGCGTGGCCGCAAGATTTACATCCACTCCTGCTAGCTTGGCCTTGAGCACACGCACAATGTCCCGCGGGTTATAGTTGGGCACATTAGTGCTGAATCCTGTACCAATGCCAACAGCACCATTTACTAGCAGCATGGGTAACACAGGGAGATAGGTCTCAGGTTCCACGAGCTCGCCATCATCCTCCACATACTGCAATACGGCATCGTCTTCACGGCGCATCGTGGCGCGCACAATCGGCTCCAGAGCCGTGAAGATATACCTTGGCGAGGCCGCATCCTTGCCGCCCTGCAAGCGCGTGCCAAACTGACCACTGGGCACAAGCAGGTTCAAGTTGTTGGAACCCACGAAATCCTGGGCCATTCCTACAATCGCTCCCTGTAGCGAGGCCTCGCCGTGGTGATAGGCTGCCACTTCAGACACATAGCCCGCCAGCTGCGCCACCTTGATTTCCGCCGTCAGATTGCGCTTCAGACAGGACCACAGAATCTTGCGCTGGGACGGTTTCAGACCATCCATCATCGCCGGCAGGGAGCGAATATTGTCCGCGTTGGAGAAATGGATGAGCTCATCATGTACGAAGCGCGTGTAGGGAACATGGACACCCCCCGCCTTCACACGAAGGTGCCGCTCCTTAGAATAGGTGCCGAGCCAATCTTTGCGATCATCGGCACGCTTCTTATTGAACGCCAGATCAATAGCGAGATCTGAATCATCATCCCAATCAAAGTCCACAGTGTTCATTTCGCGGAAATACTCGCACGCTTCTTTGGCCGTGGAAGTTCCCAAACCCTTGTAATACTTGACCTTCCAGCCCTTGGCACCTCCATCTCCCATGGACGCTAGCCACTCCTCATACTCGGACTGGGAGTAGAAGCAGAGAGTATGGGCACCCTTTGTCACCTTGAGTAGGGGTGTCATCATGCAGCAGAGGAATCCCAGCTTCAGCAGAGAGGGCCACTCAGTATGAAACAGATTCATAAGGAGACCCTTGATATGCGAGCCATCTACATCCTGATCCGTCATGATCATGATGCGGCCATAGCGTAGCTGTTTTACATCCGTGTATTCCTTGCCATGTTCCAGCCCGAGAATCTGCTTAATGTGTGTAAGCTCTTCATTGGCCGTCTTCTTGGCTGCGGAAATATCCTTCACATTCAGGATCTTACCCTTGAGAGGAAAGACACCATAACGATCAGAACCCACAACCTTGAGGCCGGCAATTGCTGTGGATGCTGCTGAATCACCCTCCGTCAAGATGAGAGTACATTCGGCGGACTTGGCAGTGCCGGCCCACGAGGCATCCTCCAGCTTAGGAATGCCGCGCAGAGTAGACCGCTTGCGTCCATCGGTCTTCTTGGCCTCCTTCTGATTCTTGGCATCTAGGAGCGCCTGGGCCTCATCCAGCAGACCAATCTTTGCCAGCTTGTCCACGAACTTCGGTGGTACTGCAGGCAGTGATCCGAAGTCCTTGGATACAGTAGTTAGATACTCCTTGGCCTGGCCATCAAAGGAGGGATTCACAATCGTAGAGTTGATGAAGAACACCACGGAATCCTTGAGCATGGCCGGTGTAATCTCCGCCATCTTGGCCTTCTTCTTGGCCATCTCGCAGAACGCCGTCATCACCTGCTTCACCACATACTCTACATGCTTCCCGCCACGCCGAGTATTGATGCCATTCACGAACGAGATCTGGCGGTAATCGGCATCTACAGTGCCGTGGAGGTCGCGTGTTAGAATTGCAGCCACCTCCCAGCGCTCACCGGCAGCATCGTAGGCAATACACTTGGCCTTGCGAGCAGTTGCACCAGTAGCCACGCTGCCTGCGCAGCCAGCGCTGCCAGCGCTGCCAGCGGACCCTTCTGCTGCCTCATCAACACCTGAAGTCTCTGGACCCTTATCCTCCTCCACATAGAGACCGACATATTTCTGGAAGGTGTTGGCCGTCAGCGGAACACCATTGAGTGTTACCTTGCAGTCCTTGCCGGCACAGGCCGCCGCATCTACTACACGCGTCTGCATAATGGCCACCATATCTGCAGGGATTGTGGTAGGTGTTGCACCCTCCCACTTGAATCGTGTCAGATCCGGCACAAAGGAGATCTCGGTGAAAGGCTTGCAGGTGGCCTTGGCAATTGCAGGCTTCCCACACTCCAACATATTGCGCCGCCAGACCTGCTTGTAGCGTTTCTGGCGAGTGGCATCCACCGTTTCCAGAGCGAACTCGGTGGAGAAGATATTGGCCAACTTGGCTCCATAGCCATTCATACCGCCCCAAATACGCTCCTGCTTGCCCCCATCCTTATCCTTGTAATTGGAACCAGACAGGAGATTGCCGAAGATCATTTCGGGCACATAGAGTTTGTGGACAGGATGCTCGTCCACGGGAATGCCCTCGCCATCATTGCGCACCGTAATCCGCTCAGGGGTCACAGTCACATCAATGTGCTTCACAGGAGCATCACTACCCTTCTGCAGCAATCGGACGCGGTGATCCAGGGCATTCACAAGCACCTCGTCAAAGAGCTTGAGCAGAGCGGGATTCACCACAACAGGTCGCCAGACCATACGCTTGGCGGCCACATCCCAGATCCAACGCGACTCACTGTGAGTCGTATAGGAACCGACATAGGTATCAGGTCGGAGCATTATCTGCTCATGAAGGGAAAGCTTGTCGTAATCAGTCGCGGACATCTGTAAGGATTGTAGGAATGAACGGGTGTAACACGGGCATGCCAAGGGGGGACCCTGGGTCATTTTTTGCCATTTTAGGGTTCTAGTGGATACCGAATCACAACAACACCAGCAGATCCGTTTCCTCCAGCTCTTCTATTTGTAGTTGGGTGTGAACCTGCACCACCTCCACCACTTCCGGTATTAGATGTAGCACTTGTGCCCGCAGTTGTATTTGTGCCACTGGCAAAACCATCACGGGTTCCACCAGCTCCACCCAGAGTTATAGTAGTTCCACCAATGGTTACTCCTCCTCCTGTAGTTGCAGTTCCTGATTGATAACCACCGCCGCCACCTGCAGCATATCCTTCACCTGTATTGCTTTTAATATAGGATATTGCTCCAGCACCGCCATTGCCATTTATGGTAGTTCCTCCTGCTCCACCACCACCACCCGCTTTTGGAGCTAAACTATCATTATTGTCCGATGTTGATCCGCCAGCATTGGCTTTTACGACATAGCCTGCAATGGAGGACATTGCATTTCCAGGACTTTTTGAAGAAGCATCCCACCAACTTTTACCACCACCAGAACCACCAGAACCACCGTTTGCTGCAGCAGGTCCACCACCACCTCCTCCTGTTGCTGTTATTGTAGTGCTAGCAGAAATTTGCAAACTGGAATCACCACCCTTGGTTCCTTCTGTTGCATTGCCGGTTGATCCTGATGCTCCATTTCCACCTACACCTGCAGTCACTGTAAACCTGGATAAAGATGCAGTTGGTGTTATTGTGACCGTAGAGGAGGTTGTTCCGCTATCAGTCAGATTTGTTACAAATCCTCCGCCGCCTCCACCTCCACCAGCATCTGTTGCTCCACCTCCACCACCACCTACCAGTAAAAACTCAACATTCATGGAATTGAATGCATCAAATGTAGTAGTCACAGAATTAAATGTATGAACTTTATATGTTGTATTACACCGAGCTCCTGTGCAAGATAATCCTGATGCAGTAGGAGTAAAATCCGTAATTGTTCCACCTTCTGCATAATTTTGGTGAGCTCTAAATTTTCTAATTGGTCCATATGCTGGCCCAATTCCATTTCTATATCCAATCATTCTGTAAACATAAACAGATCCTTTTGTAAGTTCTGTTGTTAATGTTAAGCTTGGTGTATCCGAAATAGTTGTTAATGTAGTTTCACTTGGATTTGTTCCGGAACTTGACAGTCTTAGATTTGCATCGTTTGCATTTGTTGAGCCATCTAAACAATATATAAATCTATAGAGTGGATTATTTCCTGTAGAATTATCTATGGATCCTGATAATGTTGTGGTATTTGTTGAAACACTAACAAAATTAGTATTAACAACATGTGTTGGGATAGTGAAAGTTGTTTCAGAAGTATATGCATAGGAATTATCAGTTGTTTTTATATAACCCCGTATATAGTATGTTGTTCCAGGAATGGATGAAATATTAGTGGATGTGGTTGAGAAGTTCGTGGATCCTGAAGGAAGTGTAGCGATTGCATGTACAATGGATTCACCAGAAGGCGGTGTGGATTGTGTAGGTGTTCCTAAAGAGGATGTGCTGAAATAGAATCCACACTCGGAAAGAGTTGGGGTTGCTCCAGATACAGTATAAGAAGCAACCAATATCATAGTTGCTACTGTTGCAGATGCGATGGAAATAGCACCCATGGATAATGTTGGTAATATGAGTTGTGTTGGATTGAATGTAATATTGCTGGAAAATCCGTAATACCCATCTGCATTTTGTGCATATGCAATTACATTATAAGTTCTTGAAGAATAGGAAGTTGGTAAACTTGAAAGAGTCGCTGTAAATTGTCTTGATGAACCAGTGGGTAATGTTGCATTGATGGAATCAATCCCAGTAGGAAGAGAATTTGCGGGAGTTGCAGGCAATGTAATGGAAGATGTGCTGTATAAGAATCCAACACTCGTAATTGATGCATCTGATCCTGGATCTGTGAAACTTGCTGTAAATGTTGCACCTGTGGTTGTTATAGATGATGTTGTTGGTGCTCCTGATATTGATGGGATGCCTGACATTTGATATGTAAATGTCCTCTCATCGCTATATGCATTTCCATCACTGGACAATGCATATGCAATATAATAAATCGTTGGTGATGATCCGGAATAAAAACGGGAGAGTGTAGATATAGCTTTTGTAAAAGAACAATTTGAAGTACAAATTGTAACACCTTCTTTAGTTCCGGATGGAGGGCGATCAGTTCCCATGCTTGTTGTGTTATAATAAAAACCCATTTCAGTAATTGTTCCAGTGCCCATGGTTATGGATCCATTCATAGTCGCACCTCTTTTTGAAAGCACTGTGGCAGCGGATGCAGCCACTGTAGGAGGATTTGGAAATATGGCGGCAATTGCGGCACTCACTGCGGTACCAGCTGCAGTTCTTGCATATCCAACAAATGTATAATTCGTTCCTGGCACAAGTCCACTAATTGTATGTGTCCATCCTGATATATCACCCACTACTTCAATTGTGCGTGTTGCTAAACCATCCAATGATGTAATCCAATTTGCAGGAGCTGTTGTAGCCCATGCAACGCCCTTTTCAAGAATGCGCGATCCACCTCCACTAGTAATAGAACCAGTAATTGAAAGGGATGTGGGAGATCGTGAGATTGTCAAGGTTCCAACAGTTGGTGCCACAGAATATACAAAGGATCGCTCAATTCCATATACAGTTCCAACAGTATTGGTTGCCCATGCTTTATAATAATATGTAGTTCCACTCGTAAAAGTACTTACGGATGCTGAGAACAGTCCATTGGTTCCTGCTGTACCTGCAACCGATGTTCCAGTGGATTCTGCTCCCATGGAAGAAGTGCTCCAAACAAATCCAAACGATGTAGCATTCGTTTGGGAACCATGGAATGTTATGCCAGATGCGTCCAATGTAGCTACAATCGGTTTTATAGTATTTAGGGGCCGAGCCAATTTTCCTGTTCCTGACGGAGAACCAGTTAATAGACCATATGCTGTTTTTGAATTCCGAATGTATATGTCTTTCATGAAGGTTTTCACTCTTGATGTAAGAATTGTCCAGTTTGCTAAAAATGTGGTTCGTATAGATGTTGTAATGGAAAAATCCACAGTGACTGGATCACCAAGGCTCATTCCTATACTAAGTCCACTCACTCCTCTTGTATTCCATCTATTGTAGGTTGAAGTATAGGTATCCACAAGCCGTTTTACAAATATTCGTGTTGCTGAATTCATTAAAGCTTCCACAGAATCATGTGTATCAGTTCCAGTGAGACGAGGTGTTCCAGAAGTGCCACCCATGGCAAACGCCGCCTTTCGAGCTAATTGATGGAAACTTGTGGACACACCTGATAAGTCTCGGTTTTCCGTGAGTTCGCCCGCCGATAAATATCGGGAACCAGGAACAAATGTATTTATATAATATTCGGTCAATGCCGTCCAACATGTGGTGGCATCAAATCCTTCTATCACTCTTGTCCTTGGACCGTGTGAAGACATCCTATTCAGTTAAGATGTTTTCACAAATTCATACACACCTTACAATTGCTTGATTCCCACAATAATAGATGGAATGCTCGGAATAGGCGCAATTCCTGTACTTACAGCCAATGCTAATATATGATCTTCTGTTGCCTGGGCAACAATTTCTACATAATCATTCGCATTCAGACTGAGTATGTAGGGAACAATGGGCAATGTATCGCTGTTATTGCTATTAATACTGATACGCCCAGCAGATTCCGGAACATCCATGCCATTTACACGAATCCAAATATATGCATAGGCATTATTGCCACCTTGGCTTCGCGAAAGCTGAATGGAATACCAGACTTCATAAATACCCGTGTTGGGAACTCGTAGCTGTGTGGAACTGACCAAAGACATACCACCTGTTTCAACAAATCCAGTCGGTCCATAGGAAAACACAGTTCCTGTAGCTCCTGCACCATATGCTATGGGCTGGGAAACCATGGAATAATAACTCGCAGCTACAACGGATCCTGTAGGACCAGGCGGACCCGCGAGTCCAGTTGTGCCTGTAGGACCTGTGGGTCCTGTAGGACCAGTAGCACCCGTAGGGCCAGTACCACCGGTATCACCCACAGCAGGTCCTGTAGGGCCTGTCGCTCCGGTAGGACATTGTATATTTGTCGGCTCACAAAGTGTAGAACACACTAGTGCTATTGCTCCTCGGCGAGTTGTAGTATCACTCGCTGAGGACATATTCTTATTTTATGTGGGGAATTATGGAATCTATAACAGCCTTGCAAAATTTTTGCAAGGCTGTTATAGATTCCATAGTTGCCGGAGCAACTATGGAATCGCACAGCTTGCAAAAATTTTGCAAGGCTGTTATAGATTCCATAGTTGCCGGAGCAACTATGGAATCGCTTCCCATGCCGCGGGTATTTCACCCAAAATTACATCCATCCCTGCATCCTGTACTTTCATGCATAAATCCACAAATCGCGAAACTGCCGGATTTCCCACAAGTCGCCCCTGCATTCCCATCCATAAAAATACATGCCGGATCAAAATACAGAAAGGCGCCTTTCGCAGCCCATCCTCCCATACAAAGAGGGATTTGCCTTTCGGGGCTGCACCTAGGCGATCTAACCAGGCTTCCCATTCATTCAGGTTCTTTCCATACTGCACTGAAGCTACGAAAGCCCGCATATCTCCACGCTGAATTCGGAAGGTTGTATCCGAGGGAAGACGCACAGCATCTTTCGGCACACCCTCCGCTACCTGAATCGTCTCCAGTGATTCACGAATGTATGTAATGGGCACATGACCACAAAACAGGGAAATGCAACGGGAACGAATCGCCGGATGTACACGATACAGGGAATTACATAAAAAAAGGAAAAGGGGAGCCGAACAATGTCCCTCGCGATCCACATCATCCAACAGTGCACGCAACGATGCCTGGGCGGGTTCTGTCATCGTTTCTACCTCGTCAAAAATCACGAACTTCCGCTGTATCCCTGGCCATACTGTGCGCGTAAATTGCACAATTCGCTCGCGAATGACTTCAATGGACCGCTCATCTGATGCATTCAAATAAAGGCTGGAGATTGTGTTGGAAATGGAGGGATATGCTTCGTTCGCCAGGGCAAGGGCAAGAGATGTTTTGCCGGTTCCTGGTGGACCATACAAAATAATGGGAGGAAGTCCCTTGCATCCACGGGACGCACAGGTCTCAAAAAGTTTCTTGATTCGCTTGTGTCCGCGGATATCCGCAAACCGCAAGGGGCGGTATTTTTCTGTCCAGGCATCGGCCATACTTATTGGGGTCATCTGGAACAATCCTTAGGCTCCTCTAGGACTTTTAGGGACTCCCTCATAAGCATCTAAGGCGGGTAACGCCTGATCCAACTCAAGGAATGAGCTCCACAGGACGGAAGCGGAAAACAAAGGATGCGGCAACCACTGCAGTGGCAACTAGCACAGAATCCATAGCGCTAGCACCACCTGCATCTGCGCTTGAAGAGTCAGTGCCAGCATCAGCAGCAGCACCAGCAAAAAAGACACGCGCCAAGAAGACACCTCCCGTGGTAGCTGTGGTATCTCCCGCCGGAATTACAGGCTCTTTTCTGGCCGAGCAGCGTCCTCTCATTGCCCATATTCCTGTTACAACATCCCAGGTATCATTTGAATCCGCACCCGATATTATGCAATATGACCCCATTGCACCAGATGTACCTAAGCCTTATGATGAAGGCACGGAGACATTTTCCTATTTGGAGGGCATTGCATCAGGAGCAGGTGTTGGGAATGAGGAAGATGCAAGTGTCAAGGAAGAACTACCGGCTCCTGTAGAGACTACCGTCACTAAAAGTAAGCTGCCCAACCATTATTCCGAGAAGCTAATGGTGCTTTTCCAGGATAGCAATCGCACACAGACACTCCCAACACGCACCGATGTCGCCTGTTTTTGGTGCTGTCATAATTTCAATACTCCTCCTGTGGCCATTCCCTCCCATATTTTGGATGAAGTATGGTACATGTATGGGAATTTCTGCTCACCCGAATGTGCTGTGGCCTATCTGTTCCGTGAAAAGAAGATTGATTCCCATATGCAGTGGGAGCGATATGCACTGTTGAATTCCCTGTATGGCGCGGATGCCGAGTTGCCCCTGGGATCCCCACAGGGAATTCGTCCCGCTCCTCCACGCGAAGTTTTGCGTATGTTTGGGGGTTCCATGGATATTTCAGAGTATCGTGCTACTGTTCATGAGAAGCGGCTGCGCATTGATGTATTGACCCCTCCTATGGTCTCTATTATTCAGACCATGGACACGAAGCCCATTGATTTTTACGACCAAAACTTGAAGAATGTATTTATCCGCAATGATATCCAGCATAAATATCACGCACCAGGTGCACAAGGATTACGGCTGCGGCGCACAAAACCGGTAAAATCGCGTGAAGCCACTGTAGAATGGGCGATGAAAATTCAGCATACTTAGAAGAAAAGTATAGTATTATGCCTACACACAAAGTCCGTGTTATACGTGGTAAGATTCAGTTTGAATCTGAACACTATCGTGTATATGAAAAACAGCAGCATCTGTTGTATATTGCAAAAGATGCCCCCATTCCCAACATTCTCCTGCGTGCCTCTCGTATTCCGGCGGATGCAAATGGGTTTGTCCCCCATCAGTATCGTCACCCCTTCACATCGGAGGACAATGATTGTTTGCGATTCGCAGAGGCATTGGCGAAGGGTGTTGTGCGGTATACGGATCAGGCATGTGTCTACAATGTTAAGGACTCACATCGGAAATTTGGTGTGACTGATCGGAAAAATATGGAATTGGCGCGAAAATATCGCAAAGATGCCGCGGCGGATCCGCGTGTAGGACAGGCGTACGCCATTGTGCGAACTGACTTGCAGAAGGCTCTTAAAAACAGCACGGATGATTTGCCACCGTATCATATTGCCCATGTTATCGCAGAAGATGACGAATGGCGCGTGACTTTGGAGGCGGATGCAGGGAATCCGGATTTGGACCGGCCGGTCTTTGGTGTTTATTCCACCTCCTTGCCATCAAAATCATTTCATGCAACTTATAAGTCTATGTATGGAGAGGGGGCGGCTGCCACCCTTGTGCTTGAAAAAAATGACAAGGAACAAAAATGAGGGAATGTGTTGGTATCTCGGGGTTTCCAACAATACATTTACAAAGATGTCCAATCCTTCCAATTCTTCCGATTCATTTCTTACTTATCGCAACCTAGTTAGCCGGATTTACCGGCTGACTATGTTGATTGCCGCAAAACGGCATGAAAAGGCGGCGGATGCCTTTGATGGATTTCTAGAGGATTTGGCGCAAGTTGTAGGGACTTCGTCAACCGCTGAGATCCGTGCAATGGATGAGTTTCTTGTGCGGGATCCTCCGAGCCCACCCCTATCCCCAACACCAACAAAGACTACCCATATTGTTCCAGTGCACATGATTGTGCATGAAATGGGAGATGCAGTGCATGTTGAAAAGGTTGAGCCCACAAAGACAGAGCGTGAGCTTGAGGAGGTTGATGTTGGGGTTGAGGAAATGGAGGAGGAGGAGACCGAGGAGGCAGAGGTGGAGACTGAGGAGGCCCAGGCTGAAGAGACCGAGAAAGCAGAGGTGGAGACTGAGGAGGCAGAGGAGGAGACCGAGGAGACCGAGGAGACTGAGGAGACCGAGGAGACCGAGGAGACTGAGGAGACCGAGGAGACCGAGGAGACTGAGGAGACTGAGGAGACCGAGGAGACCGAGGAGACCGAAGAGACCGAAGAGACTGAGGAAGTAGAGGCTGAGGCAGAGGAGGAAGTAGAGGCTGAGGCAGAGGAGGAGACCGAGGAAGTAGAGGTTGAGGCTGAAGAGGAGGAAGTAGAGGCTGAGGCAGAGGAGGAGACTGAGGAGGCCGAGGCTGAAGAAGAGGAGGCCGAGGAGGAAGTGGAGGCTGAAGAGACCGAGGAGGAGGGATCCTATGAGCCTATTAAAATCGGAAAGACTTCCTATTTCCTGGATACTTCAACTCAGAATGTGTTTGTATTCATCAGTGATGAGGAGGCAGGAGAGTATGTGGGAAAGCTTGTGAATGGCAAACTAATTCGTGGTTAGATGCATAGTCAATAAAATTCAGCATCCCCAATAAATGGATCTCTGTCCTCCGGTTTTTGCATATGGAATCTTCATGATTGCTCTGGGTCTGTATGATATGTACATGGGCAGTTTTCCATCTCTGGCACGAACAATGCTATATCTAATTGTTGGAGGCGTTTTGTTATGGGTTCTGTGTGCTGCCGGAATGGGTGGAGTAGCATGGGGACTCCTGAGCGTCCCTGTAATTTTCTACATCTTTCTCTTTGCTATCCTGATTTTCCAAAAAGGGTTTGATATCCAATCCGAAGAGCGTCAGCGATGCGCTAAACCTCCCGCACCCTGTGTGGAGGAAGAAGAAACTTGCGAAGAAGAACAAGAACCAACCTGTTCGGATTAAAGACGCCCCGTAATTTCCTACATATGAGATGTTGGGTGTTATTGATATCTTGGTGTGGTTTGAACACATTTCTAACTTCCTAGCAACTTGGTGGGAGTATGGAAAGGAAGAACTTCGGAAATCCCTTGGTCCTTCTCCCAAAACGACTTACCTTTTGTTTGATAACGATGAAGTAATTCCCGAATGCCGTGAACACTGTAAATATTCTCATGCATCGTATTATGTGCCACAGGACTCCCGCATTCATGCAAAAAATACTGAGGCTCCCTACAAACGCCTCCCATGGATTTCTGTGCAACATTGCATTGGAGATCACATAATTGATCTTTCCGATTGGTTATCCGAGATTCGTGCAAATACATCCGTATCCCTTTTGGCTCTTTTGCGCATATATTCTCAATCGCAGAATATGCATCTGCCAGAAACGGATCATGCACTCATCAAAGTAATTACACGCGATGGTGACGAGCTGGAATATAAGTTTGTGGGAAAGACGAAATTACTGAAGCGCATAGAGCCTACACCAGTTCCAATGATCCAACATAGACCTACTTTGCCTTATGATGTGATGGACGGCGGGCTATTTTTCTAGGCATTAGAAGTATTGAGTGATATGTTGGGAATTCTGATTTAATAAAATTATTTCCAACATAATAATTGTATTAAATCTTTGTTATGAATCATACCAAAGATTACGCAAAAATATATAAGTGAGCTTATTAATTACTTTTTGGCGAGGGGATACATCCAAGGAGAGGAGGGTTTGAACCACTAGCCAGCTACGCTGCCGTGGGGAACCATTGGTTCCCTCACATTTTTTGATCCAGATGCGGCTTGTAAATTACATCTGTTAGAATCATGCCGTCACCATACAGATTAATTTCCGTGGGCTTGTGATATGCCTTTGCATCTACATTCCAAATCTTCAGAATATGAAAGCCCTTCTTGGGACTAATACTGACTCCTACAATCTGATTACCTACATCCTTGGAAATCAGATTGAGAATACCGGCGGCCATGTATCGTGAGAAGGTCTCAAAAGCCGACTTTTCGGGCACCTTAATGCTATAGGAACCACCCCGAATATTTGCGCGATTCTCCCACAGAGGGAGATAGGGATCGCGCATAATGAAGAACATGCCCGTGACAAACTTGGGCTCTCCAATCCGATTCAGCGTGGCCCATAGATCAGGAAAGGTGGTAAAGGATCCGAGACGCTTATAGGACTCGGGGGTCCACGAGGAATCTTCTGGGTCATGGAAATACAGTGTCCATGCGCAGGGGGTCTCAGTCCCTGCAGTGCCTGCTGCTGCACTTGCTGTGCTAGCGCTAGCACTCCCAGAAGGAAAGGTAATGGAAGCCATATTGTATATACTAAAGAAAGAAAGGAGGAGGATTTAAATGCCGCAATCCCAAAGAACATGGTCACCCTGTGCGTCAACTTTTTCATGTTCCAATCTTGCCAACAGTGTAAAATGTCCTGGTTGCAAGAGGCAATCCATACAGCTCTTCAAAAGAATGAGGGCCTCGCTGTTGGAAAACTGGGCACCGTGGAGGCGGAATGTCTTTTTATTGCGCTTCATGGGCATCCGTGGAATGGTCTCATACGCCAACAAATGACGCGAAATGCTGGGTTGTGGTCTCCTACCGAAAAATCGCATGGATGGGCTACGAATACTACGCTGGCATCCTGGGCTTCCTACATGCGCCGTGAGGTTCTTCCACACATGGATCATATCGTGGAGTGGTTTGACGCAAGACATGAGGGACCCGTGTTGGAAGCATGGGCTCCCCGCGCTTCGCGCTACAAGGGCCTGGAAAGTCTGGATCCGTGGGTCCATCCCTGGACAGCCGCAATTCCATCCGGCACGCCAGTAGCCGTAGTTACGGCCTTCGCCGTCTCGGTGGATTCCCAAATTCCCCACATTGCCTCCTTGCCTTCCTCAACTCTTACGCCCATATGGGCCTCACCTCCCCCCGCCTTTTTTACAGTGCGTACTGGATGCTCGCCCGCCTTGGATGCTGAGGGACCCGCAGCATGGTCGGCGGCCCAGCTCGCCGCAGGATGGAAAGCGGCGGTGGAGGAGATTGTTGGGACTGTGGTTGCTGGTGGAGCGCGTGTAGCACTCGTGGGCTGCGGGGCACTCTCCTTGCCCGTCGTGGTGGCACTCAAAAAACGGGGCATTATTGCAATCCATTTAGGAGGCGCTCTGCAAGTCCTGTTTGGTATTCGTGGTCGCAGGTGGCGCCGTGATCCCGTAATCGGCCCATGGCTTCTGGAACACACCTGGCGGGATCCTTTACCTGCCGAAATACCCCGCAATGCTAATTTGGTTGAGGGGGGATGTTATTGGAATTGAGTGGTAAGGAAATGGGGGAACAATACATATCCTCGTGGGTTTTATACGGCATTAGAACATCTATTATATCCTGAATGAGTGTTGGCTGTCTGAGAGCATCTATTTCGGACAAACGGTCTTGATCCACAATATATGTTTCAAGTGGTTGCACATAATCAGAAATATATAGACCTTTACTATCTTTAACCAGCATAGTTAATTCGGTTCCAACATTCAGTGTAACATTAGGTAAGCGAGGACTTGCACCATGCAATACTTCTTGTGGATTAATGCAATGTTTCGTATAACAGGGTTCAATTATATTTTTAGTTTCTTTATGTATATTGCTGCTAGTGGCTTTAATATCAACTGGATAATTACTATATACATAATGATAGTCCAAATCTTGAATAAGTTTATACACATGCAAATAGGATTTATCAAAGTGATTTACATTTTTATGCAATTTTTCCGGTTTTTTTCTTATTGAATCAAGTGCCTCTTTAATATACCAAACAGCAATTACAAAATCTAGTCCAAAATACACAAAGTCTTTTCCAAGACTTAAAAAAGTACACGGATTTTCCTCAAATGCCGCTCTATAAACAATTGTGCCCTTTGGTAATATACTCATATCCTTATATTTGGCATTAATAGATGTAAAAATAGGTTGCAAAATGTTACTTTTTCTCCAATTACCTACCTCATCATGAATCTTTCTCCAATATGTATTTTTATTTGTCATCCATTCTCTCATATTATTATAGGAAGATCCACTTTCATAGTTTTCATAAAAATAGGGGGGATACTGTATCAATTGCGAATGCAAAGGATTCCTTGTAAAAAAGTTCAGGGCGGTTCTAGTGCCACCCCTCTTTTTCTTAGATGTGCGATGTTTGCGCGTTTTGGGCATATCTCTATTTGCAGTGACGATTATTCCTACATGGCGGCCTTGCCATAAAACTGCACAACATACTCGGGAATTACAGCGTATCTGTAGGGAATTACATACATGTTGGGAGCCTTCGGGTTATCTACGCCATAATCGTATCTCGTAGTATCTAGATGCATGTTCGCGTATCCCTGACCACGAACACCGAGTGCAACACGACACAGGATCATTACATTGTCACCCATGTGATTTTCGCGTGCATAGTTGCGCGCGAAAGATGCCGAGGGGGCTACATATGTTCCCTTGCCATACGCAGAAGTGACATTAAATGCTGGATCAAAGCCGTGGGCTAGAATGCCCGCCATGCCCGCCTCGGTAGTTCCATGAAAGGCTCGGACTTCTTCCACCTTACCGCGCTCCTTTGCGATCTTCGCCTTTGCAGCAGCAAATTGCTCCTCCAAATACGGATGTTTCACCTTGTCAATAGAAACAATACACCAATCATTGCTTTTGGCGTTACGATTTCCTTTATGAACCAGCTGAGAAATCTCGTCATAGGCCTTACTGGTGCAAGACACCATATCAAGTGTGTAGGAAGTGGAGGACATTTTTAGGAGGTATGTAGGGAATGTAGGGAATGCAGGAAAGGAATGATAGGAAAGAAGGTGCACAAAGAAATACAGAGAGGAACTTCCAAACCTTTCAACTTTTTGTGATCCATAGATGCCTTTGTAATTTTGATGGTACGGATCGTGTAGGGATCGTGGCTAGCCACGAAAAAATTGAAACCATCACAGACTGCCAAGTGGGTTTCTGTCCTCCTTTCCTTTCCTTTCTATTCTTTCTGTATTACATGTATATCCTTTCCTTTCGCAAACTCTTTCAATCCTTTCAAAATGGCTTCAAAAATCAACATTACCGGCTCCCGCTCTTCCGATGACCCCCATTACAGGTACACCATGCCCGCTCTGTCCATTCACCACGAGGGTCGTGGAAATGGACAGAAGACTGTCCTACTGAATCTTAAGGATGTGTCGGATGCTCTGGATCGTCCTATTGAAATCTTGATCCGTTACCTCGGCATTGAGCTATCCGCACAGTGCCGCCAGGAATCCGAGTCATCGCGTGTAAGTATCAATGGTACATTTACCAGCAGCCAGTTGCTCACAGCATTGAATAAATTCATTGACACCTTTGTACTCTGCCCCAATTGCCACTTACCTGAAACCAGCCTTGGCATCAAAAAGGAGCAGGTGAGGCACAAGTGCAAGAGCTGCGGCGCCAAAGAGGCAATTCCAGATACCCACAAACTCGTAAAGTACATCGTGAAACTATTCGGCAAATAGATTTCACGATATGTAGGAAGTGTAGGAAAATAAGGTAAGTCCCAAGGTAAGTATTTTTGGGTTTACTGAAGACGTTTTGCTGCAATAGCCAATATTACAGACCAAAGTATTACTTCAATTATTCTGAGTTGTTCGGTTTCAATATATGGCAGTACATTGTACGCTATAGCAGTAGCCACTATAAATATTAATATCACGTGTACCCTAAAAACCATTTATAGTATAGGATACGATTTTAGTGCGTGTTAATTGCAGTCTCGGATCTAGGAGACGGCGCCAGAGCCAGCTTAATCTCACCCAGACCCGCCACATCGTACTCAATCACAATCGGGTAGTTGTTTTTCAGGTAAATCATGATATCAGTGCTCATACCGGTACACTTGGTAAAGAGGGACAGTGGTTTGAGCAGGAAATACCCTTGCACAATCTCGGTCTGTGATTTGGGCATCACACATACAGTCTCTTGAGAACCGAACTCACCACCCTCCAGACGGAAAATCAGCTCATTCTCCGCCGACTTGATCTCAATCTTATCACCCAGCTGTGACAGGTCCTTGATGATGTTCTGGAAATCCATGGAGGGCATGGTAATTACAGAGGGAAAATGGGCAGGTGGAATCTCAATAGGCTTGATATCCAGCTCCATCAGATTCAGATATTTCGTAGTCACCATCTGCTTCTCCCCATTCATGATCCGGATACCTAGACGGCTCGTGTTGGATTTCTCCATGAAAAGCACCAGGGATTCCTCGTTTTTGATCTGCTTTACCATCTTGTTGAAGTTCATCATGTTGATACCCAGGATACACTTGCGGGCGCACTGGAAGGCATCAAACCGATCGGCGTAGAGACGCATATGGACCAGGATCGTGTGGGTGCCATCCATGGCAATGATCTTCATGCCATTCTGATCCACCTCAATGTTGGCCTCTGTAAGGATATCTTTGACAGCATCAATGAGTGTTCGGAACGGGGAGGCCTTCACCGTTCGGATCATAAACAGATATTCATTCTTGGGGTCCATTGTCCTCTAAATGAAAGGCTCAGTGGAGTGTGCGTTTAGATGGCAGCGCGTTCTAGACGCACTAGCCATTAACCAATGGCTAGTGCCAAGAACGCAGTGCATCGTGATTAATGGCGACGGGTTGCACTATTCCGGCGGGGGCGGCTGCTGCGTCTGCTACGCAGACTAAACACATTCCGACCCTTCTTCGGCATCAGGTGGTATGCGGAGTAGAGGGCCAGGGGCACAATGGCCTGTTGGGCATTCTGGAGAAAGGGACCCATGATACTGGGGGAGAATCCACCCCGCAGCCTTCGGCGTTTACCACCCACCTTGAAGGTGGAGTTCAGCACAGGACGGATCATGAGATCTGTAGGGGCTGTGGAAACTGCAGGTGCATCCGTGTGACGCTGGAGTTCCTCGGGATTAAAGAATTGCGAGGAGGTTAGGTATCCGGCTCCCCGATGACGGCGTGTGTGATTGCGGCGGTGAACCATGGCTTCTAGTTCGGACGCACAAAAAAGTGACCCGAGCTCCTTCCGGATTTCCCGAATCCCAACAGACTCCTCCAAAATGTCATCTGCTGTAGAATTCACTACCCCCACCTTAACGATTTCTCCGGTGCGCATTAGCACCATGGTCACTACGGCCCATGTAGGCTGTATGATCAACCTGGACAGGCTCTGGGCCCAGGTGCCCATTCTCCCTTACTGGGATCTCCACGATGGCATCCTGGAAATGGACTATCAGGGCAATCTTAAAGGCACTTCCTGGAAACGCATCCTTCAAAAGGAGAATAAGGAAAAGAAGACATTCTTCTTCAACCAGGCCACTCTGGTGATTCGTCGTGAAGTGGCACCGCTGAACTGGAAGGAAATCAATATCAAGCTCTTCCGGAATGGAGGGGTACAGATGACGGGTGTTAGAAGCGAGGAAATGAGCTGGGATGCCTTACGCTGGATTGTGGCCCATATTCAGACCCATTGCAAAGAGCCTGTCTTTGAAGGCGATGTGAATCCGCATAAAATGCAGATACAGCTTGTGAATACCGATTTCAGTATTGGTGCCAAGATTCGCCGCGATGTTCTCTACAAAATTCTGAGCGAACGCTATCATCTTACAGTCAGCTATGAACCTTCCATTTATCAGGGTGTGAAGACGAAATACTTCTTCAATTCGGAGCGACCTGCAGGGTGCCCACCGGGTCTGTGTCCATGTGAGAAGTTATGTAAGGGCACTGGTGACGGCTCCAAGCTCGGACAGTGTAAGAAGATAACCATTTCGCCTTTCCAGACGGGTCAGGTGATTATTACGGGTGCACGAACGATGGAACAAATCATGGAAGCCTATGACTTCATGACGGTTCTCTTTCAGACTCATGCCGATGATGTGCTCCGAAAGAATTACATTTGTCCTACGGCGACCGAAGAACCTGCAGCAACCGCAACCACAACCACCAAAAAATCCGCCGGATGGATTCAACATCCTCCCCCCCGCAATATCGTGAAAATCGCCACACAGCTTCTTGTGGGTCTTTAAACCCCATAATTCTCAAACCGACCTGTGAGATCGCTATGGCTAGGCCGTTGTTTCCCAAGAGGCGGTGAAAAATACAGCCATCGGGTTGTGCGATCTGCCTGCAGGCGTTTCCAGTACTGGTCATTAATGTAATCCCAGTGATTCCCGCCCATCTCGGCACCCCTTACAGCCTCCTCCAAATTTTTGAGCAATGGTTCATAAAAGGACGAATTGACAATGTAGGAACTCGCAGTTTGTATATCAAATCCACGGCTCACCAAGGTGCATTCTGGCACCTCTTCGGACGCCTGGACATGAGAAGAAAGAAGGAGCACATCCCATGCTGGAGCAGAGGAGCACAAGAGGGACTGTAGGGAGCTGTGGACTTGCTCGGTGGCAACTGTGGGCATCCAGTCATCTTCCAGAATCCAGACACGGGACCACCCTGCCTCTTTGGCCATACGCACAACTTCACAATGCGATTGTGTGCATCCGATCCATCCCCAGGGTCGGGAAATCGCCGGAAAGCGTAGGCGTTTTTCTTCCGGAATACCGAGTTGATCCAGAACTGCTTCTATTTCTGCCCGACGATCCGTACGCCGGTCCAAATTTATATACACCACTTTGTCAATAGTATTCATGGCGCAGAGTTTGTTGGAAGCTGGGAAAATGTGATCGGCATTTAGGCGTATCCCTTGATTCCCACCACATCCCCCCACACTCAATAGAATGGCCTCTTACAAGATTGTATATATAGGTGCTACTTGGTGTGGTCCTTGCAAAACAGTGAAACCCCTGGCTTCTGTGCTTGCCCATAAATTTGCAGTACCTATTACATTCCTGGACTATGATGAAATGGAGGATACTGAGAAAGATGCTGTAAAAAAACTACCGACTCTCCGTGTGCTTACAGCAACCGATGAACTTGTGACGGAAATTACGACCAATCATGCAGATACCTTGGAACTCTGGCTGCGGAAACATGTGCGTGTAAACGCGGATGAGGATTTCTAGATACGGGGTAAATGGGAAATGTGGCCTCGGTAGATCCGCGTCATGCGCGGATTTGGCAGAATCTGGCCACATTACAGTCCAATCAGACCCGGATGCAAATGTTGGATACACTAATGGTGGGTGGCGAGTATGTGAATGCCGCAAAACGCGCGGGAATTTATGCCAATGTATTGCAATGGATTGCCGCATATCGCCGCGGAGAATCACCGCAATGGCCCTGGGCTACTGTTTTGCAACAACCGCAACAGCACTACTCCCAACAGTTCACTCCCGCGCCTTCTCGTTCTCAAGTGCCACAGCAAGCACCACAGCAATCAACATACCCAACACCACACGCTCAAACAGGTCCTCGCACCATTTCGCATGTTATGCAACCACAATACCAACACGCACCTCATGCATCACATGCGCCACACACAATGCCCAACATTCAAATGCCTATAATGAATGAACCCCGCAAAGTGGTGAAAGAAAATACACTGGCAACTGTGCCACCTCCTAAGAGAGCCCTGGACACCCTCCATGAATCCTACCGCATCTTGAAGATTGATGATACCAGGCCACTTACACACGAAAGCCTTCGCTTGGCCTATAAGAAGGCGGCGGCCAAGGCGCATCCGGATCGTGGAGGCTCTGCGGAGGAGTTTGACGAAGTGACTCGTGCCTTTTTGTATTTGGAGGAGGTGATTCATAAGTTGATCCCGAAAGGGGCAACGGATGGCGAGGATCCGCGCTTCAAACAGGCAGTGACCAAAGAAGCGGCCATAAAAGCGCGTGAGGGTCCGCTGACAAAATACGATGCGGATGAGGCGGCGCATCGTATGCGCGAACATGCTAGTGCTGCTAGTGCAGCTAGCCGTGAAGAGCCCAAGATTGCCCTGAATCCCAAAAATCTCAATATGTCCGTATTTAATAAGTTGTTTGAGGAAAATCGCCTACCAGATCCGGATCAAGATGGATACGGGGATTGGCTGAAATCCAGCGGAGAAGATCGCCGGCTCCAAAACGAGTCTCAACTTCGGTCCAAATTCAACGCGGATGTTTTTAACAAGACATTCGCGGAGCAAGGCATTACAAGGGGAGATGTTGGAAATGGAGGTCTCACCAAATATCAGGCACCGGATGCCATAACGCATCATGGAGGCACTGAATTGGGTGCTGGACGCCCCTCCCATTACATTTCTCCTCTCGGTGCAAAAACGGGATATACCGATCTTAAATTCGCATACGGAGAAGGATCCACCTTTAGCCAGGATGTTGTGGGCATCAAGGAAGAGAAACGAAACCTGGATGCTATGAAACGCGAACGCGAATCGGCTCCGACACCTCTTACAGCCGAGGAACAGCGCATGTTGGATGCGATTGATCGCCAGAAAGCCGCCGCCGAAGAGGAGCGCCGTCGCCGTCTCGCCGTGCATGATGTGGCTGCAGAGGATGTGTATGCAAAAATGCAGCGGCGTCTCATGATTAACTAGTCCACCATTCATAGTCGTACATATTCCTATACGCCCATTCATGTGTAGCTTGCAGAGCCTTTTTCCAGGGCCTTCGCACAGAATACCATGAAAACGCCGCGAGCTCCCTTAAAACTTTCGTGGAATACCATTCAAATAGCGGATGGTTGGCAATATATTGAAAATGGCGAATGCGCGATTCCATTTCATAGCTTTACATTAAACTCAAAAAGCTGACTAAAAGTCAACTTTTTGTTTTTTTGGTTTAGAGATTTTGAGGGGATATGTTGGGATTGTGGTTGCTGTTGGAGACTTACGCAGTAGAAGCGTAGCGGTGGCGCTTAGCCGCCTCACGCTTCACGCGGAACCGGTACACCATGGTGTCGCCAAAGATGCCGCACTCATCACAGGAAGTGGAGGAGTGTTCAAAGCCTTGGCGACCATACCACCGACGCAGGGTAGGATCATTGGCAGTCATCAGAACTACGGAACGATACTCCTGTTCCTTGAGTTGGCTCACCACATAGCGCAGGAGAATGCGGCCGAATCCACGACCCTCACAGCGATCCGAGACCACCAGATACTCCAACTTGTTGTCCACCACGAGAGCAAAGCCGAGAATGGCACCCATGAACTCAATGCACAAGGATGCATCATAGTTGCGCCAATGCCACATCTCAATGAAGGCCTGCAGATCACCGCGGCTAAAACGCTCAGACATGAGCTGGCGCGTGTTGGCGTAATCCAGATCCTCCAGAGTACGCAGAACCATCTTGGGGGAAGAAGTCATTTTGGAAAGGAAAGGAAGGAAGGGAAGGAAAGAAGGAAACAAGAGCACCACAAAGCAAACCAAGAAGGCAACGAGGTTTCAATTTTTTCCGATGATCAGCAAATCATTCGTATGAGATTGTATGAATCCTCATGAAGTTTAAGGATCTTTTAGAGGCGCATGCTGGGATTCAGGGAAATTACGGTAATTCCACAACTTCCAACATACGCCCATGGTCCCTCATGAAGTTCAAGGACCCCATAGGGACATATGTTAGGATTCAGGCAATTCGTCGGAAAAAATTGAAACCTCGCTGCCTTCTCGGTTGGGTCTGTGGCGCTCTTTGTTTTCCTTCTTTCCTTTTCCCTTCCTTTCCCTTCTTTCCTTTCCGTGATGAACTCCTTTCCTTCCTGCCTTCCTCTGGATGGTCTTCAGACCTACCCACCTTTCCAGGCTCTTAACATGCCCATTGGCCTGTTTGGTCCTGCCCCCTACATGCCTCAGTCCTGTATATGTGGGCGCTTCATTGTGGAGGACTACTGTGCCTGTGCAGCCGAATGCTGGAAGATGCCCAAACATACTTGGGCAACTGCCAATCCCATTGAGTATGAATTGGAACAGGCGGTGCAGCGCCGCTACATGCGCCAGCACCAGTTCTGGATTCAGCAGTGCCTAGACTTTCACGAGAAGTTCTGGAAGCGGGCAAAGCCCGTCGTGGAGGAATACGAGCGTTTGCTAGACCAGGAATCCTCCATGGGCTGCCATGCATGCCAGACAAACGGATATGCATGCTGCAAATGCCATTGCGACTCCTGTGGAAGCAAGTATTGCACAGGAGATTGCTCATGCGATCAGGAATGGGTGTACTAATCCTGTAGGCACCCCAACCAATCCGATCATAACCAAAAAACACCAAAACCCCTACAAAAAGCGAAAAGATCCTTAGTCTTTTTGCATAATCAGATAATAGGCATGATACCCAAGGCCAGCAAAGCCGAGCATCATCAGCATCTCAAAGGCACGCCGAGGTGTTTTTTCACGCTCCATAGCAATCCAGGCCAGAAGTGGCACGATCAGGAGCAAATGGATCCAATTCACCCAGGCTGAGCGGCCATCGGCTAGTTTTTGGTACGCCCGCCATCCATGGTATCCTACCATTCCCACAATCAATGCACCCAGGACCCCGTAAATCCAGGTCGGCACCTTGCTTCCCTGGACACCCACATAAATCAAAAATGGTGCTGCGACCAACACATGAAATAGACCGTAGACAGTATGCAAATCCATTCTCTTCTATGTGCTTCCAAAAATGTGAGCAAGGATTTGCAAACTATTAACCACTCATACTAATAACTAGACGACACCATGGCAACTACTGATCTTTTACACGATTTACGAAGTTACGCGGAGGAGGATGTAGGGAGCACGGAAAAGACCTTGGCACTTGTAGCAGCACGTTGGATTGCCGTGGAACCTGCAGCCGCTACCGATCCGCTTCTTCGTGATTTTCTGGATCGGGTTCGCTTCCACAAAGCCACCCATAATGGAGCCGATTCTTTCTTATTTACCTCACATGCTATTCATCCAACACTAAAAGGCAAATCCAGTATTCTTGACTATTTTGGAACAAAAACATCTTCGGCTTCCGTAATTGAACAACTACCCGTAGCGCGAACAAAGCACCGAATTTATTGCGACGGCGCCTGTCAGGCCAATGGTAGGAAGGGTGCGCGCGCCGGATACGGTGCCATTCTCTATGCCCCATCGGGCGAGGAGTTGGAAACCGTTTCACTGGCCCTAGATCCAGCAGAGACGCAGACGAATCAGCGCGCGGAGTTGCGGGCGCTGCAATGGGCCTTCGGGAAGGCTATGAGTCTGCCTGAAGGTGCCGAAATCCACACGGATTCCGAATATGCGATGAAATGTTTTACAGAGTGGGGGCCACTCTGGGCGGCCAAAGGCTGGCGCAAATCCACCGGTGGTGAAGTCCTGCATCAAGACATTCTGAGGCCAATGTGGGAAATTTGGAAGTCCCGTGGAAACCGTATTCGTCTTCATCATGTCGCAGCACATACCGGCGGTCGTGATATTCATTCGGTGGGCAATTCAAAGGCGGATGCATTGGCTGTTGCCTCACTAGCTCGGAGCGCCTGAGCCAGAAGCACAGCAATCGTATAAATCGCGATTTACACGAATGGCTACAGCTCTAGTCTGTTCAGCAGTGGTTCCCTGCACACAATGACTTACACACACATTCGTGTAGGTGGTAGAAAAAGTAGGATAGGTACAGCCAGGTAGCTCCACGGTCGGGTTAGTGTAACGATTGTTGAAAAAGTCACACACACCCTGGGAGGCACAACCCGTCGCCGGTTTTACGGGCTCCACGGAGCCACTATTGCCGAGGCCATATCCTACAGGTCGTCCCTGTTGGCAAGGAAGAGGGATCACAGGAGTAGTATTCGTTTCAACAGAGGCAGGAGATATGTAGGTAGTTGTGGCAGCCAGGCCTTTCATTTGGGTATATAGGCTCGCATCCACACATGCGGTGCGTGATACAGTTTTTGGGCAACGCTCGGCTAAACGACGCAGGTATTGGGAGGAATCCATTACAGGGAGCGGTTATTCTACAAGCGCGGAGAGGAATTTGTTGGAATCCTGGTTAACTGCATACAAGAGCTGGGCGACCTCGGCTTGTGTATACTTTCCATCCGGAATTTTCGCAAGAGTCTCCATAGGCACCTGTATTCCCCACATCCGCTCATAAATTGCCGCCACATCTTCACGCGAAAGCCGGCCAAATTCTATCTCCATATCAATGCGGCCAGGACGAATCAAGGCGGGATCCAGAAGGTTGCGATGATTTGTCGTCATAATCACCATACGCCCAGGGCATTCCACGAGACCATCCAGGATTTCCAACAAAGCGCCCAGCGTCAGTTTATCCTCCTTCTCTTTCTCCTTTCTCCGCAGTTCGCGTGCACGACGAGGCTCGTCCAGAGCATCCCAGCCTTCCACGGACTCGGGCCGTGATATGTCCTCGGGTTTCTGGTATTTACGATCCACAACAATGGTCTCCCATCCATTACAGTCAATCTCCTCAAAGACATAAATGCGCTTGTCTGTGGGGAGGTAACAAAGTTCCATGTCGTAAAAGATTCGCTCCAAATCATGGCGCGTGCGGATTTTGCTCATGGGCACAATAATCATATGCATCTGCATGTAGTTGGCGATCGCCTTAATGGCACTTGTCTTGCCCGTGCCTGGTTCGCCGTAAAACAGGAGTCCAAGGGTGGAGGGAAGTCCCAGGCGCTCTGCGACACTTTCCACACCACGCATCTTGAATTGTTCCAGTCGGGCCAGGAGTTCGGCCTTGCCCCGAAAGAAGAGATTGTCAAAGGTCTTTGTGCTTTTGAATTTAATGTATTGGGTTGTATTACAATCCACTGCCGCCGTTAAAACGGGTTTCACAACATAGATGTGGTTCTGCTTGAGGCTATCGGTATATGCCTTGAAATCCCGAATACAGTTCTGAATAAATGCATGGAGATCGGCGAACTGTTGGTATCCCTGCAGGGTAATGCGTAACTGACATTCTTCCAACATTGCCGAACTCGGCGGCGAATCTTCGGATTCACGGGGTCGCCGGTATTCCGACTTTTCCTTGGTCACAACAAAGTGCGCGTATATCTGATTGGGAACGACCCAGATGCCATGGCCTGAAAGGGGAATTGTAATAGAATTCTTCTCCTCCATAGCAATTCCACAGCCAACACGCAGACTTATGCCTTTATGAAGACTATTGCATAGCTTGGAGGTTTGTAGGAAATATAGGAACGCCTGAATCTCATCGGACACATTTCCATAACTGATGCCGCTTCGTTTCTCATGAAAGATTGTACCTTCCAGAACATATTCGGGTTTTGTCCATACATTGGTCTGTGCCCCCCATACATACAGATGCTGTTCGGCCCATGTTAGGATGTTGGGGAGTTTTTGAATGAGAAGAGTGGCCAGGAGAATCCAGGGCAACCAGGGATTGTCCTTCCCGACAAGAAGGAAAAGAAGGGAACTTGAATCCATTGTTGGAAACATGGGAAGTGTACATATTCCCCATTTTGTTTGAAAGACATAGAACTCTCAATTTTTTGCCAACCCAAAACCAATCCCCGAAATTCTTACACCATATCAAAGGTCCTACAACATGTCATATGAGGAACCGTGTAAGATAATGGAAGGGTTCTTGGAACCCGAGAAATGTCAGTATCTCATTGATACCTACAAGGATCGCTGCAAGAGATCCACCGTGGTGGATGCAAACGGTAAGGATGTTGTGGATGCTGCGCGCACATCCTCTACCTATTTTATGCCCAACGATGATCCGGTCATTGTAGAGTTACGCCGCAAGGCCGCGGCCATGGCAGGTGTTCCAGAGTCCCATGTAGAGGGTCTGCAACTTGTACGCTACGCCAAGGGTGAACAGTACAAGTTTCATTACGACTACTTTGATGCTATCCGCGACAACCAGAGGGAGCATACATTCCTGGTGTACCTGAATGACTTTGAGATTGATGAAGGGGGATCCACCATTTTCAAGAACTACGCTATTAAAGTGTATCCTCGGAAAGGTCGGTGCATTTGGTTCCGTGATATGATTGATGGCAAACTCAATGAGAAATCTCTGCATTCCGGTGAAGAAGTACAGTGCGATAAAATCAAGTATGCCATAAATATCTGGATCCGTCAGAAGCCCGTGGACGATTATTCGGCAATTCAAGTGAAGCCTCTCCCGCAACTCCCTAGCACCACCGCAACTGAAACCGAACCCCCAACAAAATCCTCCCTTTCCTCTATCACCTCCGTTCTTTTGGCGATTCTCGCCGTAATTCTGTTGGGAGTTGGGGCATGGATCAGTTATACATATGCAACCAAAGGTCGGTTCCCAAAACTGCCAGCATTTCCAACACTCATCTCAACCATACTAAAGCGCTTCAGTTAAGCAGTTTTACGGACATACTGTACAGCCGGATCAATATCCTCCCGCATCTTGTTTTCTCGGTAAAGTTCCTTTGCCTTTACCGCGACTTCAATACTTTTCTTGTAATACGGAAATACAATATCATCTAATTTGGCTTTCTTTGACATATGGGCGAACTTTTCTAGCCAGGTTCCCAGAGTGCAGCTATCATAATGTAGGACATGCAGGTCATCAAAGGGAATCTGATATGTTACGGCGGGATCCACTTTTCCCTTATAAACAAAGTCATGGGGTCCTCCTAGAGTGACCCCGTCAACAACACGACCTACGCCTTTACCATTTACATATGCCGTGCAGGGACCTCCCTTATCACAACGAATGAACTTTTTGGCCGAGAAACAGGTAGGCTCGCCCTCTCCATAAACCGCCTCGGCATTTTTGAGTTTTCCGATAAGCTGAGTTTTGGGTATGTTTCCCAAGGTTTTCAAGATATCTCCTTCAAGAAGTTCATCCACATCAATATGAAACAACCACTCCATACCGTCTGAACGAGCTATGGGCAACATTTTATTGACAAACTCACGTTGCCGGGTTTGGAAAGTAGTATAGTTGTTCTCTGGATCCGATTCACCCTCCTCAAAATATACATCGTCCAATGTGCGCAAGTATGCGGCTACTGAAGGAGAATCTTCAAGTCGCACATAAAATCGCGATATTCCTGCATTTCTGTGATGTTCAAACCATAAATTAACATCAGTAGGTTTACGCATAAGCACAGCTATGCCCACTTTTATAGGATGATTCTTGGTGGGCAATGAATCCCGTTGTCGCCAAAGAAAGATAAGCACGACGAAAATTGCCGCCAATAACATAAGTTGCACCGGTCCATCAGAGGCCATATTTCCGAATCCCTTTACTAAGGGAATGGAGAAAATGGATGTTTTCCAGGAATTGCATGCACAACAAGATGCGCAAATGAATGAATACATTGATACATTCTTCAAGGATCTGGAGGAGATGTGGGGAACACGGGATGTCAAGGATATAGATTTGGCAAAAGATGCAATTTACTGCGATCCCTGGGATTCTCAAACACCTACACCTGCCTCCACACCTCCTACATCCCCAACACGCTCCGTTGCTCCTTTCACCGGATTTCCAAAGACTTTGCCTCCTTCACCCAAACCTGTGGCACCACCACAACCTCGTTACCTTGCACCCACTTCCTCCTATTCACGCATTATTTGGGATCAATGTGGGTTTCGGGTAAAAAAAGGGGAACGCAAAATTACGATTGAACGGGGCCTCACCGTCTGGGCAGATCAACATCAATTGACTTATGTTGGGAGCGATGGAATCCCCTGGATTTCCTGGAAAGTCAATGGCACCTTTATTACTGGCCGATGGAGTGCCTTCGTTCTCTGGTTTCTTTGCACCTGTACTAAAGTGGACCCTCCTTCAGCAATTTAACTAAATATCCCTCCCACTATGCTAAATGCGTTTTTTCCAGGATGGCCTTTGCGCTGCATGCTGGACGGGAAAGAATATGGTGGAATTTTTCGTGAACAAGAGGGGCATATAGTTCTTGTTGGGAATTCTGGTGCCGCATATGAAACTCTGGAAGCCTTCTTTGCCGAGGAATGCGGGGCCAAAGGCCCAGAGGATCCCTGGGAAGTCTGTGAATTCTGGAAATCCTGGACATGGTGGAAATGCAAAGAAATGCTAGCCCCTAACATTAATCAAGCGCACCCGAGTTTGCTAGAACAGCTGATGTAATTGGAAACGGTTTGGAGGAATTTGCTACTTTTTGTCTAAATGCAATGGCTTCCTGGGGTGTCATTCCCTCTTCAAGGAAATAAAATACTTGGGCAATAAG
>JACCDY010689963.1_pt1 | contig 29661 bp, 31 predicted proteins | sample 7446391 | NCBI WGS metagenome assembly JACCDY01 (sample SAMN15323451, study PRJNA562643) | freshwater metagenome | isolation source: river surface water | place: USA:Blue River Watershed | collected 2017-08-18 | reverse complement strand
GTTCGACTGGTTTCTGGCGGATAGGCAGCCTGGCCTCCGGCCACTAAGGCATCACGCTTCTTGAGCCGGTCGGCTCGCAGTTCATCGGTACTAGACATAATGGTGTATAGTAGCGACCTTTTGGGGTTTTGGGAAGCTGTTTACAAAAAATGAGCGACTTACGAAGTCGCTCATTTTTTGTACATTGGTACTTAGTTCACTTTGAGAACTTTGTACTTCTGCTTGCCGTTTGGCGTTTCAAACTGAATTTCATCACCCTTTGTCTTCCCCATCAATGATTCACCGAGTGGTGAAAGGAATGAGAGCTTCTTGTCGTGGATGTTCGCCTCTTCTGAACCCACAATGGTGTAGCAAATGTTTGCCTTGTCGCCATCCTTTTGGATACAGACCGCTGAGCCGAGCCCAACTACATCACCTTTGTCATTTGAAACAATTTTTGCCTCTTTGATGACCTGCTCCAGGTGCGCAATACGCTCTTCGATGGCTGCCTGCATATCACGAGCTTCTTGGTACTCAGCGTTTTCTGAGAGGTCTCCGAGACTCCGTGCGTACTCGAGCGATTCCGCTACTTCCTTGCGACGTACCGTCTTCAAGTGCTCGAGCTCCTTTTTTAGTTCTTCGAACTTCTCTTTCGTGAGGTATGTTTGTGTATCGGTCATAATGCAAATTTACGTTTCCACCATTATACGCAGTTCCCCCTTTGGGTCAAACTGTGCACAATTTTGGCAGTAGCAGCCTTACGGTGTATTTTCTAAGTATTCAGGTTTATTGAGGTGAATCCAGTCCATTACATCACCCATAATGCGCGTCGCTCCAAGCGCATTACTACGCGGCGCCTGATCCATCATCAAGATAAATGAGTACTTTGGATCTTCGTACGGCCAAAAACCAGCTGCCCAGGAGTTTACGTACTGGTTCCCTGCCCCGATTTCGGCAGTTCCTGACTTAGCGGCAATCGCGACGTACGGCTTCTCAAGCGAACGAGCGGTACCACCGGGGTAGTTCGTGGTCATACGCATACCTTCATGAATAATCTTTAGACTTGCGGGGTTTAAGTACTTATCTTCGTAGACCGGCGCCGCGTCTTTGATGAGCTGCGGGGTAAAGAAGCGACCGCCATTGGCGAGCGCCCCGTAGGCGACGAGCATCTGGAGCGGTGTCACCTGCCAGCCAAACTGACCAATAGATGTTTGGTAGGTGTTACCTAGACGCCACCCCTCATCGAAGGTCTCCTCTTTCCAAGCTGGTGACGGGACTGTTCCCACCTGCTCATTAGCTAGTGCAATGCCCGTCAGCGCACCAAAATTGAAGTAGTCGAAATAGAAATTCATCTTGTCGATACCGAGCCCCTTCTGGTCAGCATACCCACCACTGATGTAGTAGAAGTAGACGTTTGAGGAGAAGGCAATCGCTTCGCGCATCGTCATCGCCCCGTGTGCTCGCCAGTCGGTGAAGCGCGCAGGATTACTTGGATCGTACGGGTTCGGAATTACAATCTCGCCGGTACTGACAATGGTCTGCATCGGGTCAATAATTTTCTCTTCGAGTGCGGCGTAGGCCATGAATGGCTTCACGATAGAACCAGGTGTGTAGACACCGGCAAACACTTTATTTAAAAATGGAAAACGGTCATCGGTGTTGTACGTTTCAATGAGCTCAGTGTCGTCACCGTCGGCCATTACTTCAGGGTCATAGGACGGGTAACTCGTCATCGCGAGAATCTCACCAGTCTCTACATCCATAATGGCAGCCGCACCACTACGAAAGCCAGCCTTAATGGTTGAGGTGGCAATGATGTTGTACATCGCTTCTGACAGCTCCGCATCGATAGATAGCGTAATTGGCATGCCCGGAACCGCACCCTCTACGATGTGCTCAGCAATCACGCTGCCGTGCGCATCGGTCTCAATGAGCTGCTGACCATTCACGCCCGCCATCGCAGTATTGAAGGCTGCCTCTACACCGTTTCGCCCTACGTACTCAGTACGGTAGTAAAAGCCAAACTTATCTTTGAGTGGGTAGCTCACGTAACCAATGATTTGTCCAAGCCCACTGCGGTCAGTGTACGCACGCACCGGGAATGAGTAGAGGCCGGCGGTGTCGGGTTCATTCCACGCTATGAGCTCTTCATTGCGATCGTAAATAACCCCACGCTCAGCAATAATGGTCGACCCATTGATACTATTGTTTTCACTGATGTTGCGAAATTCAGCTCCTTCGATAACCTGGAGCGTGAACAACTTACTCAAGAAAAGAATGGCAACAACAACGAAAATTAGTGCCACTAAACCAATGTTGCGGTCGGTAATCGGAAGCTCCATCTTCCCTTCTAGACGACCCTGGTTGAAGGCGGGTAGATTAGAGGCGTCGAGCAATATCTCCTCAAACGCCACTTCGTGACGCCTATGTTTTCGTCCAGAGCGGAACATGCTAGCGATTATACACTGAAATATAGGGGCGCAAAAACTGCACAACAATAATCAGTACAAGCACGACCAGCGTGTAGAGAGGCCAGTCTGTTCGCTCAAAACCAAAGTACCCGTCAACCAGCAGTGCCACGAACAAAAGCTCGATACCAGCGTAGTACAAGAGGTACGGCACACCCACGAGGCAAAGGAACCACAGCGGCCCAGCCGCAGCACTGACGAGAACCCCTAGAAACCAAAGTGCGCGAATAATCATAAGTAGCTTACTCGACCCGTGTACTCGTGGTCGTAGCCAGCACCGGTGACGTGGTGGCGAGTGACGACGTAGCTTGGTAGCCTGGCGGTATCGGCACCATAAACACTTCATTACGAGCAGTGGCAACGTTTTCAAGTGCTGCGTCAAACGACGTACCGACCATTGGCGTCTTGCCAATCGATACCAGGCGAAGACTACCAATTGGTGTCTTTGGTGCGACGTAGGCGTACTGCTCCGGTTGCGATGGGATGGTCTCGATGTGTGAGACTGAGCCGTATACACCTGAGGTAATCGACGGCAGTATCACCAAGTCACCCTCTTTGACGATTATCCCTTGCGGGATACCAACGCGCAGCTGTCCACCGCCAATACCGACAGCGTTTGTAAAGATATCAGGACCAAGCACGAACACTGTCGAGGTAAATTCCGGCGTAGTAATGAGCGTCACGAGTGACGTGCGTTCAGCTACAGACTGCACAAAACCAATTACCGTACGGTCACCAATATAGACGGGTGCACCGGTCACAATACCATCACTTGCACCCTGGTCGACGAGGAGCATGTCGTACGGTAAGGCATTCGGCCGCCCAATTACTCCAGCTAGGATACGATCATCACCAGTATCACCGAGGAGTTCACGCAGCTCGCCATTTTCTTTCACGAGCATATCGAGGGTGAAGCGGTCGCCGCCACGGTCAGCCAACTGCTGTTCGAGTGATTTAAGCTCTTCAACCAAGACTGTGCGGTTGCGCAAGTACTGCGGTAGACTCGCCGATGACTCAGCAAACCACGTCTTCGCACCATTAATTGGCGCCATAATGATAGCTGCAGTGAAGTAGACTACTTTTGGTACCACCCAAAAAAGGGCCAGCATGATAATGCCTGCAATAACGACCTCGGTAATTCGTTTATTCGGCGAGGTACGGCGAGAGTTCGCCTTCATTGTTGATGAGAATTTCTTCATATTGATCTAGGTTCTCAAGCACGATACCGGTTCCGCGCACGACGGCTCGGAGCGGGTCAGGTACTACATACACCGGAACGAGGAGCATCTCCTCGAGGAGTGCCGGTAGCCCTGGTATGAGCGCACCACCACCCGCAAGGTGAATGCCACGCTGCATAACGTCGGCCATCACTTCTGGCGGGGTTTTTTCGAGTACGGTTCGCACTGCCTCAACGAGGGTATCGATTGAGTGCGAGATAGCCGCGCGTATATCAGTGTCGGTGATAACTACTTCTCGTGGCAGTCCCGTCACCACGTCTCGACCTCGCACGACCATGTCTTTCTCAGTGTTGTTGCGCTCAATTGTCGTCAGTGCAATCTTGGCATCTTCGGCTGTCTTGTCTCCAACGAGCACTTTAAACTGGTCTCGGATGTAACTCACGATTGCGTCGTTCAAGTGATCACCTGCGATACGAAGATTCTTCGCCACCACAATCCCGTTAAGAGAAATAACCGCAATGTCGGTATTACCGCCACCGATGTCGATAATCATGTTACCAACCGCCTTACCGACCGGGAGCTTTGCCCCAATAGCTGCAGCCATTGGCTCTTCAATGAGGAACACGTCGCGTGCGCCCGCATTCTTTGCGGCATCACGTGCGGCGCGCATTTCTACATTGGTGATACCCGATGGCACCCCCACCAATACGCGCGGGGCAATCAGCGTACGGTTTTCAGCGCGCACCTTATTGATGAGGTACGCCAACATTTCTTCGGTCACCTCGAAGTCAGAAATAACACCTTCGACAAGCGGCCTGATGACTTCGATATGGTTCGGAGTACGGCCGAGCATGGCCTTCGCTTCGTTTCCAACCGCCACGAGCTGACCAGTCTTGCGGTTAATCGCTACAATGGTTGGTTCATTAAGCACAATCCCCTTACCTTTTACGTAGACGAGCGTATTAGCCGTACCAAGATCAATCCCGATGTCAGTCGAAAACTTTTCAACAAAGCCATCAATTTTTTTTAAGAATCCTTTCATTACGCCACAGTGCTAAACTCATCGTACAACTCAGTTTCTGACAAAAAGCGTACTTCACCGCTCTTTCGCACCACGAGCTCAAACTTTCCTTCTTCCTTTGTCTTGCGACTCACAACGACGCGGTACGGAACACCAATCAAATCACTATCAGCAAACTTCTCACCCGGTCGAGCGTCGCGGTCATCAAAGAGCACAGATACACCCTGCTCTTTGAGATTGGCGTAGATGCCTTCGGCCCAGTCACGGATTTCTGCATCATCACTGTTAAGACCAATGAGGTGGATCATAAACGGTGCTACACTCTCTGGCCAGACAATGCCCTTTTCGTCGGCTAAAAGGTCGACAATCGTACCCATAGTACGCGCTGGACCAATACCGTAGCAGCCCATGATGACTGGTTTCTCTGTACCCTCCTCATCCTTAAAGGTGAGGCCGAGTGCCTCAGAAAACTTCGTGCCGAGTGAGAAGATATTCCCCACTTCGATACTCTTTTTAGCGACCAGCTCTTCACGTGTTACGCCGAGTTCTGCCAAGTCTGCCACTTCGAGCACCTCTTCGTTCACAGCAATACCCTTTTCTTCATTGACGTAGACGAGGTCTTCACCTGCTTCAGCGAGCGTCTGGAACTCGTGACTAAACTTTGAGAACGCACCACCTGAGGCAAAGGTTTTGTAGGTTTTGTGACCAATCCCAACGCGCTCAAACACGCGCATGTACGCATCAGCACAGGCGGTATAAAACGCTTCGTGCTGCGCTTCAGTAGCAGAGAATGAGTACAAATCTTTCATGAAGAACTCGCGGGTGCGCATGATGCCACTCTTCGCTCGCTTTTCGTTACGGAACTTAGTTTGGATTTGGTAGACCGCCTTTGGCATGTCTTTGTATGAGGAAATGTACTGACGCATCAGGTCAGTCACGACTTCTTCGTGCGTCCAGGCGAGACCAGTCTGGCCACCAGTCGCAAGCTCAGTCCTGAACCAGACATCAACCGCCTCGTCACTCCAACGACCAGTCTTTTCCCAGAGTGATACGTCCTGGAGTGATGGCATGTGAATCTCCTGACCGCCGATCGCGTTCATTTCTTCACGAATGATGCGGTTAATGTTTTCCATCACGCGCAAGCCAAGCGGCAAGAATGAGTACACCCCTGCCATGTTCTTAAAAATGTAGCCAGCGCGAATAAGGAGCTGGGCATTTAGCGCCACTTCATCGCCTGGAGCCTCCTTCCGCGTCTTAGTGAATAGTTGTGATTGTCTCATATGTTTTAGTAGTAGGTGTAATTAAAATAGCACTAACAGTGAAATATATTAGCGTGAACGGAGTATTACCCCAGCGGGATTGAGACAACTAACAAACATGGTGCATAACAGGTGCAAAAAATAACGCTTTTTCGCACCAAACTCCCCTATCATACCCTACTTTGGCCGTTCTTCAATTCATTACTACAAGCGCGTCACTATGTCCTTGTAGGTCACCACCACCATGAGGGTCATGAGGAGTATAAAGCCAATTGCGTTCGTGCGTGCTACCCAGACCGGGTTAATAGGGCGACGGATAGCTGCTTCGATAGCAACAAAAATGAGTCGTCCACCATCAAGTGCCGGAAACGGGAGCAAGTTAATGACTGCGAGGTTAAGGGAAATCATCGCGGTAAACATAAGGAGCGAGGTAAAGCCAAACGCGGCTGCATCCCCCACCATTCCCACAATCCCAACAGGACCAGTCACCGAAGAAAAGTCTGCGGTGCCACTGAAGCTGTCCACGATAAGGGTAGTGATGCCTACAGTAATAAGCTTTAGCATGGTAGCTGTCTGTACCGTCGCTTCAGCCATGGCGGTAATCACACCCTCTTGCTTTGTCTCTACGAGTGCCAAGCGGACACCAACGACCGCACGATCACCCGCCTCAGCACTAGTGCCTACCTCAGGGGTTACGGTAACTGTCTCTTCACGGTCGTCTGTTGCCCTAAACGTGACCTCCATTGGCTGGCCAGCCCGGCCCTCGGTGAAGGCCCGAAAGGTACTTGGGGTGAGTGTTGGCAGCGCCACACCATCGGCCGCAACAGCAGTAATAACTGATCCGCCGGTAATCCCAGCCTTCGCAGCTGCACCGTCTGGTACCACCTCCTGAATGACGAGTTGCGCGTCTGGTGTTGCTACCGCTTCGTCCACTGCTGCAGGAACACCAATCATGAGCGCAGCCGCAAAGAGCACCCACGCAAAAATAACATTCATGGTGACACCAGCCACTAAGACGAGTGCCTGTGCCCACTTACTCTTTTGTGTAAAGGAGCCAGAGATATCTTTGCCGCTTCCGGCGTCGCCAGCTGCATCAGCGGCATTTTCACCGTAAATACGAACAAATCCCCCAATCGGAAGGGCATTGAACGTGTACTCGGTTTCCCCTTTCTTGATGCCAAAGAGCTTCGGTGGGAAGCCGATACCAAACTCATCAACGCGCATGCCGGTCTTTTTGGCAGCTATAAAGTGCCCCCACTCATGGACCAAAATGAGTAGAAAGAGAACAACAAAAAAGAGCAGAATAGACATGCGTAGCTAGCGAGAAATCTCAGCCTCTTTAGCGGTCAAGAGTTCTTCAAGCTTGCGATTCGTTGCCTCTACCTTGGCTTGGATTTTTTCCTTTTCGGCAAACTTTGCATCTTCGCCAATCTCACCGTCTTTCTCTCGCTTATCAATATCTTTCATCGCATCTTCACGAGCCGTTTTCACTGACACGCGTGCTTCTTCATGCTTATGCTTAGCGAGCTTCAAAAGCTGTACGCGGCGCTCACTCGTGAGCTCAGGGAAAATAACGCGCATCCCAGAAGAATCTACCGCGAGTGAAACACCGAGATCGGCATCACGAATAGCTGTCTCAACCGCTTTTACCTGGCCAGCATCCCAGATTGACACACGTAGTGTGCGCGCGTCTTCTACTGACACCGTACCCATTTGGTTAATCGGCATCCGGCTTCCATAGCTGTCTACCTTCACACTATCAAGGAGGGCTGGAGCAGCCTGACCGGTCCTGATACCAGTAAACTCTGTAATGAGCCAATCAATTATTCCTTTACTTCGAGCATCAAAATCTATCATAAAATCAAGTTATATATGTATTCCTCTATAGTCGCATTCTAGCACAATTTAGGCTTTCGGCAGAGACAGTGCCAACGATTCAAGGAGCATCTTGCGGGAAGCGCCGGGGAACCCAAAGTAGTCGCGAATCATGAGTATGGTGGTAAGGAGCTTGGCATGCTGCTGTACATCAACAGCCGCATAGAGCTCAGCGCCACGAACTATTGATTCCATAGCGTGCGTATCTTTGTCCTTTGCGTAGTCGGCGATGAACGCCATTCGCTCCGCGTAGGATGCTCGCAAAAATGTCTCGAAGTGACTGTTTTCAACACGCGCCTCCGAGTCATGGCCGGACACGAGATGCACTCGCGATCGAAGTGTCGGAAGAAGGACATCGAGCCTTGGAACAATGAGTACAAAGCGAGTAGTGACGGGCGGCTCTTCAAACAACTTCAGGAGCGCATTCTGAGCCTCGATCTGCAAATCGCGAGCTACAACAACGAACGTACGGTGAGCTTCAGATACCGGCATAGTAGCGGCATCACGTATAAGCTGCCGCGCTTCACCAATGAGTAATCGCTCAGTGATGAGGTGTACCACATCAACTGAGGGGATTTTGAGTATATCGGGTAACGCAACTGTACTAACAGAATCAGCAATATATACGAGCGCGTGATGGTTTGGCATAGCGCTTATTATGCGTGAGGAGGCTCACTTCGTCTACTTCGTCGTCTGATTATCAAGAATATGGCGAATCACCCGGCGGAGGTAGTGTTCAAAAGTTTCGCCCTGCTCGTAGATAACACCCTCTTCGTAGCGCCAGCCGTTCATATAGTCTGAGATGCTCTGCTTTATCTCTGGCGTTGAACCTTCAAAGCGTCCGGCTAGTAGTGCTGCCATGGTCAGCTGGCTTATTTTTTTGTAGAGCGGATGTTCGTAGCCTGACGGACCAGTACCAAAAATGCCACTACTCTTGAACAGCTTCCACTCAGACAGGAGCTGTCCTAGTCCACTATTAACCTCTTCAGCCATGAGCGGGTTGTTAGCCGAGAGCGCTGCACGCTCTGCAATACTTGCAGCTTCTGCTGCCTGGCGTGCTTCCATTAATTCCTTTAGCTGCTTCTCTTTTGCTACAGAGGTAATTACTTCAGTTTGCGTAGCGGCACCATCGGTACTAGCAACGGCTTCGGGTGATTCAAAAACTGGTTCAGGTACGACAGCTACTTCACTAACTGGTTCTAGGGGGACGACAGGTTCAACCACAGGTGGGACAACTGGTTGTAGCGGCGTTACTACTGGTTCAGGCATATCCAGACTAGCCACTGAGAGTACACGACGTGCTCCAGGTGTTGCTGTAGCAACTTCTGGTTCCTGCACCGGCGAGGCAACCTCGCTACTTGCCCATGACGTACGCTCTGCAGCTTCTGCGGGAACCGGTAGTGGATCGACCGCTTGCTCAAGCGGCGCGACATCTGGAACTGACGGTGCTGACGCAACTTCTGGCACAGCAGCAGGCTCTGGTTCAGCAACAGGTGCCGCACCAGCAGAAACAGTCCCTCCATGCTGCGCTTGGTTGAGCGCCTCCTTAACTGCCACGAACGCGCGTTCGAGACGCGCCATTGCGCGATCAATTTCTTGTGTCGGGGTGGCGCCGAGAGTCTTCTTCATAGCATCTAGAAGCGCATTCATGTACTCACGCCCAACTTCATTGTTGACATCAATCAAATTAACCGGGTTTCCAACCAGACCATTTACCTCACGCTTAATAGCGGCAATTCGTGCCGTTGGGTCAGCGCCAGATACAGTTGGCGCTGGGGTACTTTCTAAAGGAACTGGTGCTACCGGTTCTTCTGGAGTAGCAGCAGGCTCTGCGACTGGCTCGGCTGCAACCGCAGGTACTGGGATTGCATTCGCTTCCGGAGGAAGTGAGATTGGTTCACTGAGGGTAGTTGTAACCGGAGTTGCGTCAGGGACTGGCGATAGGTTAATTGGCTCAGCTACTCTATCAGGTACCGGAGGCACGTCTGTAACAACAGGCCCTGGCGTACTGACTGGTGCTGGCGTTGCCACCGGTGCCGGTGTAGCCACATCAGCTACAGCTCCGGGTGCAGTACTGAAATTCTTCGGGGCGAACTGCGGAGCGTGTCGTGAAAAACCAATCACCAGTGCGACCGGCTTGCGCGGTACCTGCACTGGACTAGCACCGGTACTGGTACGGAGCTCAGCTTTAGCTGCAGCACTCGTCGCAATTGTAAAGCCGTGTGTCTTGAACGTAGCAATCATGGCTGCATCAACCGGAACAGGGGTACCGAACCGGGTACTGAACACTAGGTCGCGAAGGTAGTTCTTTATTTCAAGCGGAAGCGCACTCAAATGGATGTGCCGGAGGAGCGCGAGCACATCGTGCTCATCAGCCATATTAAAAACAGTCTCTGTAAGCACAGATGAAGAACCGCCTGAAGAACCTCCTGTCGACATCGACATATCAACGCTAGTATAGCACCACCGTGTCACCTCAATTACCCACAACGAGCGTTGATACAGTGGATAACGTCGCTACTTTGTTGGCTGCAGTTGCGCTATGTACGCTTCAACAAATCCTTCTTGCTCTTCACGCAAATAATTTTTAAATTGCGGGTACGCCCGCTCAACGTATTCGATAACACAGATGAATGAGTCACAGCTTTCAAGTGCGTGGTTGAGTGCAAAGATTTGGTCATCAGTAAGGTTCTGAATTAAGCGGACCATCGCCCCATCAAAGACCACCTTACCGATGCGCTCCATCAGCACCTGACGACTCTTCGGTGTCGTGTACGACTCCATGCCGAGCGCTTTCAGTTGTTCTGTTGTAAGTTGTAGTGACATAGATTTAGGCTAAATTGCGATCACGCTTAATCTCATTGAGTAAATCGACTAAGACTTGGGTCTTTATCACTTCTCCGGGGAAAATAAGATTTGGGTTACCGCTGCGAAGACCTAAATCACGCATACGTTCCGGGCTGTACTTCAAAGCAGTTATCATATCGTTCAAGACAAGACTCTTCTGTAGCTCAGTCAGCCCCTGAAGTGGCGCGAGTGGTTCACGGTCTTCAACATCACCTTCTGCAAAATCCCAGAGGTTATCACTGGCCATCACGGTGTAATCTGGAGCACGCTCTCCTTCAGCTGCCACTCTGTCGGTGATATCAGTAATCGTGGGCACGCTATCGTTAGTCGAAGGTGATTCCGCAGCAGCATCGCCTGATGGCCACTTACCTTCGATTGGCTTTACCTCTGGCTTGATGGTGATTATTGGCTCGAGCACATCACTCGGTGCTGCGGGAGCAGCGGTTTCGAGTGGACTCTTGCCGCTGGTGACACTCTTCTTATCAGCATCATCACCTCCAAAGAGGCCGAGCAAGACGCCCCCAATTGCAAGCGCGCCAAATCCGGCAAACCAACGTCGAGCCTTCGTATCGCGCTTTTGATCAATTTCTTTTTGCGCTACTCCCGGAAGCTTTTCTTTGAGTACGCGTGCCGCCGCACCTTCACGAACACGCATGAGTTCTGATAGCACGAGGGGCGCCATGACTTCGCTTTTAACTTCTGCTTCTGGCACTGTCTCTTGTTTCGTTGGCGTGAAGTCCCTACTGATACGAGCGGGAAGCGCAATCGATTCTGCAAGGCGACGAAGCTCAGTTGCTTCTGCTTCAGTTAACCCTGACTCTGGTATGTAGCCAAGAATTTTAAATATACTCTCAAAGGCTTGCTTCTTTTGCAGCGTGTCGGCATCGGTACTTTTTTCAGCTGCTCGCTTGAACGGTTGCCACTCGAGATTGAGTGCGTCACGAAAGGCACGAACGGCAAATGGCCCATCGGCTGCCCTTGGTACCGGCAGTCCAAGTAGTTTTTTGGGCGCTGTAGCTTCCATTTGGTTCAGTGCGTACTCAACGTCAGCCAACTGCGAACGAAATGCCTGCACCTCTTCTGGACGCATCACGTTAGGAGAAGCCATAGCTGACGCAAGTCGCGTCTCAAGGGTCTGAAGTTTTTGCTTTACGCTCATTATGCGATCACCTTCGGTACCAGCCAAAATAGAGTTACGGTAGCTAGCAGTTTCAGCAATTTTTTCATCGAGCTTTTCGCGGGCTGCTTTGACCGCTGCTTCGACTGACTGTTGTGGTGAGACGTCGGCCCCAGCTTCGCGTGCCATTACTTTGTAGTCTGGCTCTGGGAGAAGGTCATCGAGGTTAGGTTCAACAAACTCAGTCTGCTCGGGAGCAGCCACCGCAACGTCTTCATCGGTACCTTGCACATCAGTATCGGTCGCACCTTCTTCTTTAGTAATTGGAAAATCTTTGCGCAATGCCCACAGGTGTCCGGCGAGTGAACTGCGTAACGCAGCAATTTCTGCACGCTTTTGCTCAACGTCTCGCTCTTCGAGGATAGCGCGCAAGCGATTCTTTATCTTCGTAATCTCACTACGCGCTGCAGCGTAATCGTCTGAGTCGAGCTTGGCTTCTTTATGCGTGAGGTCGTTTCGTTCACGGCGCTTTTTCGTAAGCGCAATTAATCGGTCTGCCTGCGCCATGAGTGATGCAACAGAGCGCTCTTCAGCGCCTTCAGCCGAAGACGCCTCCGAAGCTGCTGGAGTATCTTGCACTTCTGCTGGGACAGCAATTTTTGGTGACTCAGAACTCATAGATGATGCATCAATTGTACCTGCTTCCCTTGCTGTGGCGACACCGTTGTCCCCGCTGGCGGACGTTTCAGACACGGCGTTTTGCTGACGGAGCAGTGCGCTACGGATGTCATTAGCAGCCAAAAACTCAGCACGCGCTTCATAGTCTGACGTAGCCAATTTTTCTTGGTCTTCCATGGCCTCATACACCTGGTTAGAGATAGTCCCCTTTGGTTGTATCATGGCAGTATTGGGTACGGACAGCACTTCCACTGGAGGGGCCACTACCGCTAGTTCGGGCTCGTTACGCACCGTCATCACTTCAGCTGGCTTTAGTTTGGTTGCTGTAAAGAACCGTGCGGTGGCGGTAGAGAGGAGTCGTGAACGCAGTGACATTTCTTCTTGGGCTTGCTCCGATTTTGGTACTGGTACCTCTTCGTAGGCAGCAAGCTTATTGATGACCGGTGACAGTTCACCCGAAAAGAGTGCATGAATATCTCGTTCACTCATGCCCGCTTTAGTGAGGACTTCGCGCAGCTGGCGACAGAGGACTTCAACAGACTTGATGCGCTTGTTTTCGTACAGAAAGTCGTACTGCTTTAGCGCGAACAGTTGCCGATGGAGCGCGTCGAGTTTCTCAGGTGAGTAGGTGTAGGTATTCGTGAGACCGCTGCGAGAGCGCTCGATGGAATCAGCATCAAACTTGGTATCAGCTTTGGTGAGTACTGCACCACCTAATTTTTCCCAAGCAGCAGTATCGAGCATATCGTCATTTGAAAAAGCCTCAGGCGCACTGACGTCTTGCTTGAATTTTTCAAATGACTCACTCATAGGTAGCTACATCATACCAAACCTTCCGGTTCAGAGAGAGGTTTCTTTTGATAACGTTCAGCGATTTCAGCCTCGACTTCTGCGCGTGGGCGGCCGTACTTCTGGTAGCTCTTCTCAATAATACGTTCTGCTCGCTCACGAGAGGTCTGTGGCGGCGGTACCGTCTTCACACTAAATGGCTTCGTTGGGGTACCATCGGCGAGGACACGTAGGTAGGCGTTTCGATTTGGTACGTTCATGAGGTCATGCGCATCAAACACCGGCTTAAACTGGGTTTCGAGGATTGGCGCATCTTCGGCACCGACACGGAACGCAGCAACCGAACCAACGTTACCGAAAACGGCATTTTTGATGTCTTCATCGAGCTGAGCGATGAACTGGTGCGCCACCGTAAGGCCCAGCTTGTACTTACGGGCTTCAGACAGGATAGCGCTAATGGAGTTAGTCGAGATGTTCTGGAACTCGTCCATGTGAAGGTAGAAGTCAGGGAAACTGCGCGTGACGTCGTCAACCCGAGAGAGCGCTGCCATAAGAATCTTCCCCACCATAATCATACCGATGAGGTTCGCGTTGATTTCACCTAAGCGTCCTTTTGAAAGATTGACCAAAAGAATTTTCTTGGTGTCCATCACCTGACGGAAATCGAAGGCTGACTTCTGCTGCCCAATAATTGGTCGCATGTAGTCGTTCGCGGTGAACACATCAAACTTCGACGTGATGTACGGTACAATGTTCTCAAGGGCGGCGTCCCCACCGGCTTTGGTGGCAATCTCTTTCCAGAACTGCACCACCACTGGGTTCTTAGCTTTCTCAAGCTTGAGCCTCCGGTACTTGGCGTCGGCCATCACGCGACTGATGTCCATCAGGGTTGAGCCACTCTCAGGGTCTTCAAGGACGAGCATGGTGGCGTTGCGGAAGTACTGCTCAAACATTGGACCCATACTCTCCGGCACTTTACCGTAAAGCTTCTGGAAAATGGAAAAGAGCTCGTTGACGACGAAGGTTTTTTGCTCAGGCTTCGATTCGTCAAACTCGAGCATATTGAAACCAATCGCACGATCGAGCCGCGACGGATCAAAGTAAATGACGTCGTCTTCACGCTCTGGTGGAATAGCCCCCAAGATATCTTCGATGTCGGTACCATGTGGGTCAATCATGCAGACGCCGTAGCCAGCGAAGATATCTTGCATAATCATGTTCTTCATCAGCGTTGTCTTACCTGTACCAGTCTGCCCAATGATGTAGAAGTGGCGAAGACGGTCTTCAGGTGTGATATACACATCACGCTTCGCACCTCGATGATCGTTGACCCCTAAGAGCGTCCCCTTCGTTGGAATCTCACTTGGTGCCGCAGCGGTCTTGGCACCCGCTTGCTTAAACTCTGGCGAAGACTCAACACCATTCCCCGGGAAGTGCATCAGGGTAGCCAGCTCACGCATGGAGAGCGGGAGGGTTTCACTCGCGATAAACTCACGGAACGAGAACTGACGAATTGCTGTGGCTAACGCCTTGCCTGTTACCTGGCGAAACGAGATGCGATTGGCGCGCGTATCTTCAAACTGATTAAACGTAGCTTCAATCTCAGCGCGAATCTGCGCCGTGCGATGTTCGCTCAAGGCAGACACAGCAACACGGATATTGGTTTCAACAATAGGTGAGGCCAGCTTGGTACTAAAAACCTCAAGGGCATCTTGATCGATGTCGGGCGTTTGGAATTCGTGTTCCGCCTTCTTCTTGGTACCTATGACCATTTCTTTAAAGCTGGCGTAAAACTCACCGGTCAGCGAACTACGAGAAATTGACTCGCTTACTTTCATGCCACCGCGGACACGCTTAATGATTTCTTGGTAGGTACCGAGGTACTTTTGCGGTGCACTCTTGATAATAATCTGGAGTGCTGCCCCACCACCTTCGCGCTCAATTTTAGAGAAAGCATTGAGCAAGACCGCGAGTGGATCACTGTTAAATGTATCAGCTGGCCGCAGCGGATAAATCGGATGCTTTTTGAGTGTTGCTACCGCCACCTGCGAGACGCCGCCTTCGACGAAAATGTTGTAGTCGTGCTTTTGCTCAGTGAGAACAGCGTTTGGGTAGAGCGAGAGAAGCTGCTTTTGAAAGAGGTCGACGTACTGCATAGGCACAGCCACGTAGAACACGATATGATCACTCCCTTCGGGGTTAGCTACCTCGATGGCGTAGTGCTCACGGCTGTTATGCGAACCGACGCTCTGCATACCCGCATAAAACTGCTCCATAATGCCAAAGAGCTCAATGAGTTGATGCTCCTTTCCACCACCCGTTTGCTCACTCGCTTCAGGGAGTGTCACCTCAAACAGTGTCATATGGAGTATCTGCCATGGCGGGACCCCTTCTTTTAGGTCTTGCACTTCTACTCCCGACTTGATGAGCTCAATGAGACGTCGGTGTACTTCGTCAGTCGTGAACGCACTACCGCTACGCTCAAGGACGGTCAGTGCATTATGTATGCCTTTTTCTGTGGCAATCTGCATGATGTCTTCAATGGGATTGTGCGAGACTTGGAGCAATTCAGCCTGTGCCACCACGTCTTCTTTTGGCATTTGCTGTTCCTTGGCCAAGACAACGTTCGGCGTAAACTTGCCGTACTCAAAAAGCTGCCGCTTCGCAACTGACTCAAGCTCAGTATGATCAGCCTCTGGTGCACGCACCAAGAGCTCGCGTTCTTTTTGCGCTATTTGCGCACGCAAAAAAGCGATCTCCTCTTCCGGGGTTTGAAACTGCTTCGGTATCCGCTCCATGTTCCCTCTATTATAGGTTGAAATAGCTGGAATGAGTGCCTATGTGCGTGGACAAGAAATTCATTGGACACGTTTCGAAGCCTACGGCACCGGACACGTACATACTCCAATTACTCTACAAATTGCATTTGCTGTTCTGGGGTAAGCGTACTCCAATTATTTGCCATTTCGTTAAGTGCATCATCAACGGTCTCGCCTGACTTGAGGCTCACAAAAACGACTGGACCACTTCCCAGTCTAATCCATAAACATAGGTTAGGATCATCCATTTTAGGCTCTTCGGATGAATCGAACTTGGAACCAACACCGACGGGTTGGTACAAAAAGCTACCAATACGCTGGTTTTGCAAACGTCCATAATGGTGAGCACCGGCGCCTATCGCATCGAAGGCAGCCTTATCAGTCCTAAGCGCGACCCGATCACCGTATTTGGTAGTGAAGAATTCAATTTTCGGTCCTGACTCGGTGGCATTGTTGAAAGATTCATTTGGCATATAGCTGTAATTACAATTTGACGTTTAGCTACAGTATACACCTACACCAAAGTGACCCTGAGCAACTATGGGAGTAATCCAATAGGTATCGGAGCACGCACCAATGAGCGAGCAATCGATACGGTAGACAGCATGCGCTTAGTATATGCGCTGCGAAGTGCGAAGTGGTAATTTGGTAGGAGATGCGAGGCGTACAAGTAAAAGAATGCGAGGCGTACTCAATGCTTCCTACAGAAGCTGTTCAGGTTGTCGCTCATTTTAACAAATGAGCGACAACCTCTTGCGAAAGTCTCCCAGACTTTCTCACGATGAGTATTATTTTGCGCAGTGCAGCAAAGCAGATGCTGCCAAGTTACCGCTTCGCTAAGATGGTTCGCTTGTAGGTGTCTAGATGTTCCAGCGCTACCCCCGTCCCCTTTACCACGCAAAAGAGTGCCTGATCAGCCACTTGGGCTTTCACCCCAGTGCGACGACGGACAAGCTCAGCGAAGTTGCGGAGTTGGCTCGTGCCCCCCGTCATAATAATGCCGCCATCGATAATATCGGACGCGAGCTCAGGTGGCGTCTCTTGAAACACATCTTTAATCGCCTTAATCATTTCGCGCAGCTCGCGGGAAATAGCGCGGACGATTTCGTTGGTCTTGACCTCAGTGGTTCGTGGCAAGCCTGTCAAAAGGTCTCGACCCTTAATACTCGTCGTTAATTCCTCCCCTACCGGCAACGCCGAACCGATCATAATCTTGAGTTCCTCAGCTGTTTTTTCACCAATCGCGAGGTTACGGGTCTTTTTAATGTGGTCGATGATAGCGGCATCGATGCGGTTACCGGCACACTTCACGGAGTTAGAAGCTACAATGCCACCGAGCGCGATTACCGCTACGTCGATGGTGCCACCACCAATATCGACAATCATGTGACCCTGCGCTTCATAAATAGGTACACCTGCGCCAATCGCAGCCAAGATCGGCTCCTTCACAACGTAGGCATTACGCGCGCCGGCCTTCGTGGCTGCTTCAACTACCGCACGTTTTTCGGTTGAGGTAACGCCCGCCGGAACTGAGATCATCACTTCTGGGCGAAACAGGTGGTATTTCCCAAGCACTTTACGGATAAAGTACCGAAGCATCGCTTCAGTCACACGATAGTCAGCAATAACACCGTCTTTCATGGGCCGGTAGGCACGGATACTATCAGGGGTGCGACCAATCATCTGCTTGGCTTCTGCACCTACCGCCAGGACCTGATTATCATTTGAAACGGCCACTACTGACGGCTCATTAAGCACAACCCCTTCACCAGGCACGTACACCAACACACTCGTGGTCCCCAAATCGATCCCAATTTTCGGCGTTAAGCGAGAAAGCATGAGCACCCATAGTAATACGTTTTGGTAAAAAAGAAAGCCTTAGGCGTGGCCGAAGCAGCACTTTTCCACCCGAAATATTTTAACTATATAGCAGATATGCTATATTGAAAAACATATGGAATCAATTGGACACCGCATCGCGCGCGTACGCGAACAATCCCAGCTTACCCAATCACAGCTCGCAACAGCACTCGGGACCACCCAGAGCGCAGTGGCGCGCCTTGAAAGTGGGACCCAGAACATTTCGGCTGACATGATTAAGAAGATTAGTAAGGCACTCAAGAAGAACATCCTCACCTACACCGCTGGTTCGATGAACCTAGCGATTGCTGGACAAAAGAAACTTTCGGGCACAATTGAAACTAATACTTCAAAGAACGGTGCAGTTGGGCTCCTCTGCGCAGCCCTCTTAAACAAAGGCACTACGACACTCATCAATGTCCCAAAGATTGAAGAAGTGTACCGACTCCTTGAGGTGCTCGAAAGTATCGACGTGAAAGCGTCATGGGAAGGCAATAAGCTTGTGTTGGTACCGCCAAAGAAGTTCAATCTAAAAAAGATTGACGTAGCAGCAGCGAGACGTACACGCAGTATTGTGATGTTTATTGGTCCCCTGATGCACCACCTGGAGAAGTTCTCCCTTCCCCAATCAGGTGGATGCAAACTTGGCAGCCGTACCGTGCAGCCACACTTCTTTGCCCTTGAGCACTTCGGCGTCCACATCGACACTACCGAAACAGCCTACGACGTAACCGTCACTCCAAAAAAGCCAAGTGAAATAATCCTCTACGAATCTGGCGACACGGTAACCGAAAACGCACTCATGGCAGCTGCCCTCACCCCTTCGACGACTGTGATCAAGTACGCTAGTGCCAATTACATGGTGCAAGAGCTTTGCCACTTCCTTGAGCTCTTTGGCGTTGTGATTGAAGGCATCGGTACAACCACCCTCACCATCACCGGTGTACCCCAGATGAAGCAAGACATTGCCTACACGCTCGCTGAAGACCCAACTGACAGTATGTTCTTCATTGCTGCTGCAATTGTGACCAATTCAGCCCTCACGATTACACGCGCCCCGATTGACTTCCTTGAACTCGAACTGTTAAAGCTCGAGAAGATGGGCCTGAAGTACACCAAGAGTAAGCCGTACACGAGCCACAACGGTAAGACACGGTTGGTTGATCTCACAATTAAGCCTTCGAAGCTCACCGCCCTTCATGAAAAAGTGTACGCCCGCCCCTACCCTGGCCTCAATATCGACAACCTCCCCTTCTTCGCCGTGATTGCCACGCAGGCGACGGGTCAAACCCTCATCCATGACTGGGTGTACGAAAAACGCGCTATTTACTTTACGGAACTCGATAAATTGGGAGCCGACACAGTCCTCGCTGACCCGCACCGCATCTACATCAACGGGCCGACGCCACTGCGTGCGAATGAACTCATCTGTCCTCCGGCACTGCGCCCAGCCACCATCCTCCTTATTGCTATGCTCGGCGCGAAAGGCAACTCGGTGCTCCGCAACATCTACTCCATCAACCGCGGCTACGAGAACCTCGTTAATCGCCTGCATGGACTTGGCGCCGAGATTAAATACCTGGAAGAATTCTAAAAACACTCAAATGAGCGACTTCGTAAATCGCTCATTTATTACATTGAATGCGTTTAAGAAAGATGTATAAGAAAATGGCCTGAGCATTGCTCAGGCCATTTGTATCTGATCACTTTATATATAAACCTTACCTTGGTACAAACAAACTGAAAGCTCTTTCTTGCCTGCCCTGGATGATGAAGGAATTGATTGTTGCTCTTTCAAAACTGAAATACCTGGCATTTGTGCCAGCACTGCATGCATATACGCAAGTGTTGCAATGTTTGGCCGCGACCAAGATGAGGAACCAGCTTGCCATTGAAGCCAATGTGGCCGGACACCACTAAACGTTTCGTAGCTAGAGCGACGTAGCACGAGCCACTCTGTAGCAGGTACGACAAAATGTTTTACATCATCAAACCAAGACTGATCAATCAACTCTTTCCAAGTAAGCATGAAGAGTTTTCGGTCAACAGCATGGATCCGAAAGAGGTTCATTTCTTTCGGTGGACCTGCAATCACCACAAAGTCTCTACTCTGATATCCCCGACGAAACATTTCTGGGTCAGGCAGCCGCTCAAGGAGCTTTTGAAGCTGACCATCGTTTGAACGATAATCAACCCCCAGTACAGTCGTCACTTGAGCGGCATCAATGAATTGAGAACCGAGACCAACCCGCAATTCGTATTCACGCACCAACAAGTCTGACATTGCGTTCATGCACCCCTCCTGAGCTAATTCAAGTCTGCCACCAAAGTACATCGCCATTATGTCTCTGTCAATAAAACTAAAGACTAAGATGAGCGGTTTACGAAGTCGCACAGTATTGACATTAATATATATCTGTAACATTATGTTTGAAGTAGACACATAGCTCACGAGGAAGCGGTATGGGGCCTAAAACAAGCTTCGACTTTCGGATTATTGAATTGTTGGTTATCAAGCTCCTTGGAGAAGAAGCCTACGGTGACAAAATTGCCGAAACAATAACTCTGTACCGAAATCGGACGTGCTCCCCTGATCAGGTATACGTTTCACTTAAGCGATTGGTTGAGCAAGAGCTGATTTATGTTGACTCCGTGATTCGCACCAAAAAGCGTGGCCGACCGATGGTGGTGTACGCCCTGACTCGACTTGGATCTACATCACTCGAGGAAAGTTTGTCAAATATTGAAACCCTTGTCCGCGACATCAGTGACCGCAAGCGATTCAAAACAGAAGAGTAATATAAGCGCGTACGAGCGCTTATTTTTTATTTTTTCATTTTTCCCTTTAAATTTGCTAAAATACCCCCACCATGTACGTCATCAGTGTTATTCCCCTCAGCCGACAAGCCACACTGGACGCCCTATCGTACTACTGCAGTACGAGCTACCCACTCGGAACTGTGATTGAAGTACCGTTGCGTAAAAAAACTATTTCGGCGCTCGTGATAGCGGTTGAACCGGTTTCAGCTGCCAAGACGGCGCTTAAAACCGCTACCTTTAGTCTACGCAAGCTGGCAACGCAAGTGAACCCTCCTTCCTTGCCGCAAAACGTTATCAAGACAGCCGAGAAGCTCACCACGACCAATCCAGCTACGCTCGGGAGTATCCTCTACTCAATTCTCCCGCCCGACATCAGGAGCGGTAGCCGTCCGTACCCCTTCACCAAGAGCTACGAAAACGAGTTTGACGCGACACCAACTGTCCTTACCGATACGCGCCAAAATCGCTTCATGGCGTACCGCAGCCTCATACGCCAAGCGTTTGCGCACCGTGGATCAGTCCTCTTTGTTGTACCCACTTCAGCGGCAGTGCGTAATGCGCGTGTACTCCTTGAGACCGGGATTGAAAAGCGCATTGTCACCTTCTCAAGTACCCACACTAAGAAACAAATTGACGCATCCTACGAAGCCTTCACCGACTTCAGCAGTGCCAAGCTCATTATTACTACCCCCAACTTCGCACTCTTGGACCGACACGACATCACGACCATCATTATTGAGGAGTCTGGCTCGCAGCACTATAAAACGCGCACGAGGCCGTACCTCGATGCGCGCGACATGCTCATGACCTACGCCACCGTCACCAAGCGCACATTGCTTTTTGGTGATATCTTGCCACGTACCGAAGAAGAAGCCTGGCGCCGGGAGGAACGGTACCAGACTCACGAAGAGCACCCGCACCGACTGAACTTCAGTAGTTCATGTACGATTGCTGCTCACCAACCATCGGTAGAGAAAGTGATTCCGATTTTTACACCCGAACTGGTCGATGCCATTACGCGCACGACCGTTAATAAGGGGCGCAGTTTTCTCCTCTCAGCACGGCGAGGCTTGGCACCATTGGTGCTCTGTATTGACTGCGGGCATGTGTTTCGCTGCCCTGACTCAGGTGCACCGTACACCCTGTTCTCTACCAATAAGAATGGTGTTGAGGAGCGATGGTTTTATTCCACGCCTACCGGACAAAAAGTTCGCGCTTCGGACACCTGCCCAGACTGTGGCTCATGGCGCCTGCGCGAACAAGGAATTGGTATCCAGCAGGTAGTGGCACACGCCCGCAAGCTCTTTCCCAAGAACCCACTCTTCGTATTTGACCACACCACTGCCACCACACACCTGAAGGCCAAGAAAATAGCCGAACAGTTCTATGCGAGCAAGGGTGGGATTTTGATTGGTACCAATATGGCCCTTCCCTACCTCACCGAAGACATTGAATTGACTGGTGTGATTTCATACGAAGCAATGCGCACCATGCCGACGTGGCGCGCAGAGGAGACAGTTCTTGCCACCCTCTTAGCACTGCGTGAACAGACCTCCCACGAGTGTCTCATTCAGACACGCAGTGAGACCGACCCACTCTTGAAGCATTTTGAGCGTGGCCTCATCGATGAGTTCTACGATGAAGAAATCGGTATGCGCCAAGTCTTAAACTACCCTCCGTTTGCGCAGTTTGTGCTGCTAACCTGGCAAGGCGATAAGGTAGCTATCAAAGCGCTCGAGGAACAAATCACGACACTCCTCGCGAAGTACGACCCTCAGTGCTACAGCACGCCCCTCCCTGGAGCCAAACTCACGCGCCACGCACTCATTCGAGTAAGTCACAGAGACTGGCCAGATCAAAAACTCATGGACAAGCTCCGCAGCTTACCCCCAATGATCCGTATCGAAGTCGGCCCCGAGCGAATTATTTAAATACACGACACCATAACTCCGCACATCCTACAGGAGACATCGGATGTCCCCTGTTAAGGGTCTCCTATTGAAGGCAGTGATTATTTCTGCGTTTTTTGCTATAGTGCCCTGTATATGGCCAAGCTCGTACCAGAAAACCACCCTGCCCTTCACACCATTGCCGAGGAAATTACGGCTGAGGAAATAGAAAGTGGCGAAGTGGCGAAGCTCATAAAAGACATGAAAGCAGCGCTGAAAACCTACAGCGTAGACGGCTTTATTGCGGTTGCAATTGCCGCGCCACAAATTGGTATCAGTAAGCGACTCTTTATCGTGGAAGACCAAAGCAAGGACCGTGACTCACTCCCCTCGTTTGTAGCAATTAACCCCCGGATTGTGAAAGCTTCTAAGAAGACGCATCTGGTAGGTGAAGGCTGCCTCTCGGTCCCTGACCGATACGGTGAAGTGCTTCGCCACACCAACGTCACCATGCGCGCATTAGATGAGCATGGCAAAGAGTACGACCGCGGCGCTGGCGGCCTCTTAGCACAAATCTTCCAGCACGAAATCGACCACCTCGACGGTATTCTCTTCACCGACCGCGCTGAGTACGTATACACCAAAGAAGAGATGGATAAGGCTCGCTTGCGCGAAGCTAAAAAATAACGCATGAGTACCCCACTTCGGTTTGCATATTTTGGTGGCGAGCCACTTGGTGTTCCTGTCCTTGAAGAATTGAAGGCTGCTGGACTCATGCCGTCACTGATTGTTTGTAACCCTGACCGTCCTGCCGGCCGGAGTCTTGAACTCACCCCACCGCACGTCAAAGTATGGGCAACGGAACACAACATTCCAGTGTTTCAACCAGACTCACTCAAAGACCGCAATGAACTCACCCTTCTCACTGAAGGAAACTTCGATCTGTTTGTGGTGGTGGCATATAACCGCATTCTTCCCGAATGGCTCCTCGAGCTTCCGACGCACAAGACCATCAACCTCCACCCTTCTCTCTTGCCTCAATACCGAGGTGCGAGTCCAATCCGGACCGCCATCCTCGACGATAACAGAGCAGCCGTGGGCGTATCGGTCATGCTCATGGACAAAGAAATGGACCATGGGCCGATTTTGGCGCAAGCAGCTATGCCGCTCACACCTGAGCAGTGGCCGATAGACGGCGTTATCCTCGATGCTATTTTGAGTGAAGCCGGCGGCCGACTTTTGGCGGAAACTATTCCAGCCTGGGTTGCTGGTACCATAACTCCCAGCGAACAAACGCACGCTGAAGCGACGTACTGTGGCAAAATAACCCGGGCCGAAGGCGAGCTCTTCATTAACCCCCACCGACTACCCGAAGGCGAGACGGCGTACCAGGCACTCTTAAAAATCCGCGCGTTTGCAGGTTGGCCAGGTACCTTTTTTATGCACGAGAGTAAGCGTGTCAAAATAATTGACGCCTCGCTTACGCCAAGTGGGACACTCGATATTCACACCGTCGTGCCCGAAGGCAAGAAGGTGCAGTCGTTTGCGCAGTACCTCGCCAGTATTGCTACTTAGCTCACAAAGAGCTCCATGTAGAAACGCTCATGGGCATGCCGTCGCAAGTGCTCGATCGTTGCAGTATCGGGCACGTACGCGCGACTGAGTGTCCGGTGGAGTTCGCGCTCGGCAGTGCGCACCGCCTTAAAAAAGGTGTGCTCCATACCTACCGCGTAGTATGTCTGCTCGGGTGTATGAAGGCGAACCATCACACACACCACTTTCGATGCGAGTGGACGTGCAATCTCCCGAATGAGCACATCGCAGCGGGCAGCTTCAGGGGTACTGGTTAAACGGAGGAGTGAACCAATGTGGTGATTTATTTGATACTCCTTAAGGGGTGTAAGCGCTACGTCAATTACCTGCAGATTGATGTCTACCATAGTAATGTGACCTACTTAGGCTGGCTAATAAAACGTGCCAAGCGGAGGGATGACTGCGACATGAACTGACCGTTCGACGCGTTGTCAATTAAGTATGTACCTCTTTTTACTATTTGCAAGATGGTCGCACACCGCTGACACAGCCATGCCGTTTCACCTCGCTTCATATTACCAAGCACAAAAAACCCGAGGCATGGCCTCGGGTTTTTTAAGCGGAGCTATGTACCAAAGCGGAGCATATCTTTAATCGCGCGTCCGCCTCGCTTCATGAGGGTGTCACGCTTCTTTCCGGTGCGGTTCATTTCAGTATCGAGCTCACTACGCACTTTATCAATTGCTTTTTCAAAACTCTCCTCGGTGGCATCGGCACGAAAGAATTGACCATCACGGTAGAGGTTAACTTCAACACGGTAGATGCGTCCACTGTGGTGAAGTCCAACTTTCTCAAACTCGACTTCGCACTTGAGGTCGGTCGCTGTACCTATGTAGCGCTCGAGGCTCTTAAACTTTTGTAGAACGAGGTCTTGGAGCTTTCCCTCGAGGACCGTGTTCGTTGCTTTAAACTGAATCGTTGGAAATGCCATAGTATGTGTTACACATTAACTCATAACTTCGGTGGGCTTCCGGTTTTTTGTATACGACCACAGGGGTCATACACCTACTACTCAAGGTTGACGGTATAGGTTTTATGGGGAGCATGGTGGCCAGCGATGAGGCGGATTTTGCTCGACTCTACTTCAAAGTATTCGGCCAGGAGTTGCTTCACGCGTCGGTTTGCCATGTTCTCTTCAGCCGCCTCTTTAATCGCAATGGAGAACACAGTGTCATTCACCACGCTCATTGATTCTTTACGAACGCCCGTTTTCACCTTTACCTTCACCTGCATACACTACCCTTCGCAGGAGATACAGGTTGATCCACCAACATGCACCCGAGGGCGCACCGCAGAGGCCACCGATGTGCCGTACGTCTTCTGGAGATAGGCCACAATGTCGTCTGACTCATACATTGCTACGCCGTGTGCTTCATCTACCAAGTACGGAACCACACGCTTGCCGCCAAGAGCTTCAAGTTCATCGGCAAACTCGGGATTTTCGCTAATATCCTTATTTTCAAATTCCACTTCAAGGCGCTCTAAAACTGCTACGACGCGCCGGCAAAATGGACAGGTTGCTTTGCTATACAATGTCACCATAGTGGGTACCTTATACTGCTAATACCTTCAGTATACACCTTTCACAACAGTCCTCTACTGTTTATAACTTTTCAGCCACGTCGACCTAGAGAAAACGGTACAGTAGGTAGGCTGTCCCGAAAACTATCAAAAAAATGAGGCCAAGTAAGCGGTATCCCTGCTGCATTAGGCCCTAGTATACACCGGTTTGGCAAGGCCCATACTGCTACGACGCAGCACTCGGTGGTACAATATTCCTCATGAAAGAATCACATTTCCGAAGCATTATGAAAGGGGTGACGTGGCGCATTATTGCCTCAGCCACAACAATGACCGTGGTGTACGTTATTACCGGTAGTCTCGAACTCATGGCGAGTGTGGGAGTTATCGATATTACCGCGAAGGTCTTTTTCTACTACATGCACGAACGGGTGTGGGGACGTGTGAAGTGGGGTACGTTAGGAATCGAACCGAAGCTGGATTAGAGAGATAGAAACGGCCGGAGATTCACTCCGGCCGTTTTTTATTTCTGGCAAGACGGACAGTAGTGAGTCCCCCTTCCTGCCACGCGGGTTTTCACAATGGTTGTACCACAGCGGGGGCATGGCGCACCCTGTTTCCCAAACACCATAAGGTACTCGGTGAAGTTACCCGCATGGCCGTCGGTATCAGCGAAGCTCTGGAAGGTGGTGCCACCAACGGTAATAGACTCCTGCATCACATCACGAGCTGCATGACGAAGTGCCAGGGCTTCTTTTTTTGTAAGCTTGCTCGCGCTGCGTGTAGGCCGTACACCTGCTCGCCAGAGTGCTTCATCGACGTAAATATTACCGAGGCCTGCGACAAACGATTGATCGAGCATGGCTGCTTTAATCGGCGTATTGCGCTTCTTGAGCTTCGCCACAAACCACGCATCATCGAACCCTTCGTCGATAAGCTCAGGACCAAAACCTTGGCGTGCAATCGCCACCGTTGCCGCATCAGCGAGCTTCGTGTAGCCAAAGAGGCGCATGTCGTTGAAATAGAGCACAGTACCACCCTCAAAGTGGTAGGCGACGCGGGTATGTCGACCAGGAAGTTCACGCACATCAGCCGCCGTCATTGAGTGTCCGCCACCCGCTACACCCCCTTCCACCACCACAAAGAACTGCCCAGTCATCTTGAGGTGCGCCAAGAGAAAAAGGTTAGCTTCACCAATAAACGAAAAGATCATTAACTTCCCAATACGGTCAATGTCAGCAATGGTTTTACCTACCAACCGGTCTTCGATGCTTTCATCGTGTTCCACTGACTTACTATGAAATACCTCCACCGCGCGGATGGTTTTTCCAACTACGCCACGCCGCAGCTGTAGGCGAACTGTCTCTACTTCAGGAAGTTCTGGCATAGGGCTACTCTACCTTAGGTGTTGAGGTACTGCTCACTATACTTCACCATTGCCTTCTCGATTATCTTAAGACCCTTCCCCTTCTCAGTTGGTGCGTAATAGCTCGTATCCCGCTTCTCGATGAGTCCCTTTTCCGTAAGTGCTTGCAAGCGAAGCGTTAGGGTACGGGTGGAGATATTACCGAGCCACGCTTCCAGCTCACAGAAACGCTTTGGGCTTTCGGTTAAGGCGCGCATGATGAGCATTGTCCAGGTATCACTGAGAAGCTCCGCCACTTCGCGGATTGGACAAACATGCTTGCCATCTGTGTGCTCCATATACCGGCACTATAGCAAACCTTCTTCTACTTTACAATGTAAAGTAGGTGTGGCCGAACTACCCTATTCACTTTACTTTGTAAAGTACCTGGCACACAATACAGGGGCTTAGTAAAATAATTTTGTACCTATGTTGCACATCAAAGTAATTGTTGGCAGTACACGACCAGGCCGATTTAGTGAGAAGGTATTGCCGTGGCTCCACACTGAACTCGCAAAGCACACTGACCTTCAGGTAGAAGTGCTCGACCTTAAAGATCACCCACTCCCCTTCTTCGATTCACCAATGAGTCCAGCCTACGTCGAAAATGGAGACTACGGGAACGATGCAATTAACGCCTGGGGCAAGAAAATTGCTGAGGCTGATGCCTTTATCATGATTAGCCCTGAGTATAACCACGGCACCTCAGGCATTCTCAAGAATGCCCTCGACGTGGTCTACCGCGAGTGGAACAACAAGCCAGTTGGCTTCATCTCATACGGTAGTGCTGGTGGCGCCCGTGCAGTTGAGCAGCTCCGCCAAGTAGCTGTTGAACTCCAGATGGCGTCAACCCGTAATGCCGTCCACATTCAAGCTCCGTGGTTACTCTCAAACGAAGACGGCAGTCTCAAGGATGGTGTACTCGATCCGTACACACAGAGCCTTGGTAACATGCTCACCCAACTTACCTGGTGGGGCGAAGCACTTAAGGCAGCGCGAAACGCCTAGCACAAAAGACCAGTCAACCATAATTGACTGGTCTTTTTCGTTCCTCCCCCACCCTCCTTGAATAAAGTCTATTTTTCTGTAGAATATGGCGACTTGGCAACAAGTAGCTGTGAGACGGACGTCCACGGTATGGCATATCGGGTAAACCCTCAGCCATACACGACATTCCTCGGTAAGAGAAATCTTGCCGAGTTCATTCAGAGAAACAATTAAAGTAAACTTTAATTTTCCTCTTCATTCCTCGGTAGCGGAGCGGTAGAGTGAGAAAGTGTTTACACACTTTCGCAAGAGGTTACCAAATATTTTGAGGCAACGAAAAATATTGATAACCTGAACAGCTTCTGTAAGAAGGTCGACTAGTTGACTGCTCACAGGCACTCAAAGCAACGCAACGAAGAACAAAAAATGAACTAAAGATATTCCTCGGTAGCTCAGCGGTAGAGCAGTCGACTGTTAATCGATTGGTCGCAGGTTCGAATCCTGCCCGGGGAGCATATAAAAGTTTAGGCCACGCGCAAGCGTGGTCTTTACTTTTAATGCTCCCTGGGAGAAAGCGCTGGGAGCGCTTTCGTCAGGATTCGAAAAGGTTGCCAGGTATTTCTTGAGGCACGAAAAGAAATACCGACAACCTGTACTGAACCTGTAAGGTTCGAAACTCCTGCCCGGGGACATTTAAAACCACCCTTGTGCTAAAATTATGTACGTACAGCCACTGCCAATTGACGTAAGCGTACGTATACATGGGACATTCTAAAAATCGTTCAAAGCGCCACAAAAAGCAACGGCACCGTACCAAGCTTTACCTCCTCAGTATAAGTACCGTATGCGTACTTACCGGTGCGGGACTATTTGCCTATCATTACGTTGCAGCCTCACAAGAACGACAGAATGCCCCCATCGTGATGGAGCTCGACCCTAACATCGGCATCAAGCCATACATCGAAGAATTTTTAACCAACAACAATGCTGCTGCGCTGCTGCCAATTATCGCGTGCGAATCTGGATATAAGCATTTTGAAAAAGATGGCAGTGTTCTCAAGAATAAAGAAGGCTCCAGTGCTATTGGCATCGCACAGATACTTGCCTCAAAACACCCTGACCCAAAAGTGCTTGAGCGCTACAATAAACGCAACAATACAGACTTCACCGTTGCAGACTTCGATATTACCACCCTTCAAGGCAACATAGGATACGCCCTCGTGCTGTACCAAGTTCGCGGCACGAGAGACTGGGAGTGTGCTAAATTGTAGCCTCATACAATATATTGATTAGTAAAGACCACGCGTAAGTGTGGTCTTTACTTTAGATGCTCCCTCGGGTGAGGTGAAAAACCGTCACTTCGTCTCACCTCGAAGCGGTGGTTTTTTATTGCACTACCCCTTCTTCCCCTCTCTGCTACAATTACCCTATGACAACCATAAACCCATGGATTAACTTTAATGGCAACGCAGAAGAAGCATTTACCTTTTACCAGTCGGTATTTGGCGGTACGTTCACTGAAATTGTACGTTTTAAGGATTTAGCGAGTGATGAAT
>JACCDY010060875.1_pt1 | contig 29686 bp, 18 predicted proteins | sample 7446391 | NCBI WGS metagenome assembly JACCDY01 (sample SAMN15323451, study PRJNA562643) | freshwater metagenome | isolation source: river surface water | place: USA:Blue River Watershed | collected 2017-08-18 | reverse complement strand
TTCGAGCGAGTGTACTCGCGAGACGTGGCATGCAGACCGCAGCACAAGCAGAAGTGTACAGTGGTAGCCTTTGGTGTGTGCCTGGCAGCACCTGGGCGGGGATGGGAGGGAGCTTTGCTGCCGACCAGTGGATTGCTATTTACAGATGACTGGACCAGGGGAATGGGGTCCGCAGGGGCTGTCCCATTCCTTCTGGTGCTAGCTGTATGCCTGCGTGTTCACGAGCGCCTGCAGGGCGTGGGCTGCTGCCAGGCGGGCTCCGCTGGCACGGGGGCGTAGTCTATCATCTGGCAGGACGGCAGGTGCTGCATGCGGGTGTCCACGCGCGGGTGCTTGACGGGCTTGATGTACTCCCGTCCCTGCACGTAGGTGCCGTCGGTGGGCAGGTACTTGTAAGCGGGGCAGTGCGTGTTGGGGCGGTTGGCGCCGCGCAGGTCGTTCTCCAGGTCGACCAGGTTGCCCTTGATGTGGCCGACCGCGGTGCCGCCGACGAGGCCAAACTTGTTCATGCAAGGGTCGCAGTGCTCGAAGCGCGAGGGGTCCATGGTCCAGGACAGCGCGGTGGACTGCCCCGCCAGGTTGGTCTGGTAGGAGCAGGCGTCGTATTTGAGGTTCGTAAAGCTCATGATAATACATGGTCACATTTTCTTGCTACACGAAAGGCACCGCCTCGTAAGTGGCAATGTCATTGGCGGCGCAGTCGCGCATACGCAGGGCGCTCTTGCCGTCCCCAGCGCAGAAGCGGCCGTCCTTCCACACCAGCCGGCGGCGCTTCTGGTCGTACCGCACCATGGCCTCGCCTTCGCAGACGGTCCCGGCGGACACCGTCGTCCCGTCGCGCTGCACCTGCATGCAGGCGCCGCCGAACCGCAGCGCCCGCCCGTCGTCCGACCACTGCTGGCGCGGGTTGCCGCGGGCGCACGCCGCGGCCGCCACGCCGCCGTCGTCGCGGCGCTCCAGGCACATGGTGGGGTCCATCGACGTGGGGCGCAGCGTGAAGCGCTCCGGCAGCGCGACGGTGGCCCTGTGCGCGACGCCCTGCTGCATCCGCTTGTAGACGCGGTAGTAGTTGGCGATGTAGCCGTACGCGCGCGGGGGGAGGCTGTGGACGCCCGCAAGCGCGTCCGCGCCCACGACGCGCACGACGCCGAACACGACCTTGGGCGCGGTGCCAGGCAGGCACAGCATGAAAATCACCGCGGTGTTGGACACGGTCCAGGCGTACTGCAGGGTCGCCGAGGTCCTCGCGCGCCGGGTGGGAGGCAGCACGTCCTCGAACGTCCGCTCGTACGGGGTCCTCCGCCCCACCTGCACCCGCACGGTCAGGGCGCGGGGGGCGGACGCCGACGTCCGGACCTGCAGCTGCGTGTTGCCGACCACGGACGCGGTGGCGTACGCGCCGTCGCGGCTCCCCGTCTCCGCCTCGCCCTCCAACGTCACGACGCGGACGCCGCCGCTGCTCTGCCGAGCGGCGGAGGCCGAAGGCCGCTCCGGCTCGTCGAGCAGGTAGACGGTCGTCGGCAGGGTGACCGTGGCCGCCGTGGCCGACTGTTCGCGGAGCAATACCGTCAGCGTCTTCTTGCCGACCGCCGACGCAGCGATGTCGGCGTCCCCGACCGCGGTCAGCGACAGCTGCGCGGTCGGCGAGGGCCACACGTAGTCGAAGGCCGTGCGTCCGCCGTACTCGACGCTGTACAGCACGCTGCGGGTGCAGCGCAGGAACGCGGGGCGGGTCAGCACCGCGCACAGCGCGGCTTCCTCGGTGTTGACCATGGCCCCCGTCCGGGTGTCGAAGGTCAGGGGCAGGCACATCTTGACGAACTTGTAGACGCGCCCCAGCACGGCCACGTTGCTGTCGGTGTCGTCGAGCGGGGCGGTGATGGCGTCGAGGCTGTCGCAGGCCGAGGACGGCGCCTGCAGCGAATCGGGGGCCGGGCTCGTGACGCGGTTGATGTCGATGGCGCCCTTGCGGCAGTCGCGCCGGCGGACGTCGTCGTTGAAGGCGTTACACACCGCCTCCGCGCGGCTGAGCGACATCATGAAGTCCCCTGCGCCGGCGCCGGGCGCGAAGTTGCGCAAGCCGGCCGCGTGGTAGCGCTCGGTGGTGGAGGCGGGCGGCGCGGACGACAGAAAGTGCTCGCGGTCGTGCAGCGCGCCCACCGCCAGCACGGCGATCAGCAGCAGGACCAGGGCGCCCGCCAGCGCAAGGTTCGCGTCCATGTCTTGTTGTTACTGATAGTCGCTTTTAATTTTTGCTTCCAGCAGGTCCAGGCGCCTGCGCACGTCGCGCAGCCCCTCGAACAGCACGGCGGTGAGGTTGCCGTACGCGACGCTGAGCATGCCGTTTTCGTTCTCCTGCACGGCCTCGGGCGCGACGCTGCGCACGGCCTGCGCGATGAGCCCCATGTGGCGCCGGCGCGTGGGGTCGTCGGTGCGCAGGAACGTGCAGCCGCGCACGCCTTCGATGATGTCGTCGACGCGGTGGGCGATGCTTTGGATGTCTGTCTTGACGCGCGCGTCGGACGTCGTGTAGGACGAGCCCGTCTCGAGCTTCCCCGGAATCTCGACGTACTGGTTCTGCACGCGCATGGTGTACGCGGTCGACTCCTGCCCGATGAGCACGCTCTGGTTGCCCGCGGCCGAGGCGGTGAGCACGAGGTCGCCGGGCACGGAGCCCGTGAGGCCGGCGTCGCCGTGCGCGACCACGCTCATCACCGCGCGCTGGTTGGAGGAGTGCTGCAGCACCAGCCGCACGTCGTCGGCGTTGCTGAGCAGCAGGGTCTGCGCGTCGAGCCGGACCTGGCCGCCCGTGCCGTCGCCGGACGTCACGATGGTCTGCGGCGACAGCCACACGCCGCCGGTCATGCGCAGGTCGCCCGCGAGCGTCACGACGCTGGTGGCGTTGCTCTGGCCCACGAACACCTGCTGCCCCAGGATGTGGACGTCGTCGGACAGCGTGGTCTCGGTGGTCACGAACAGGTTGCCGTCGACGTGGACGTCCTGGGACGCGTAGACGTTGAACACGGACAGGTCGGAGCGCAGGTCGACGTCGGCATCGATTCGCACGGGCTGCGCCATGGTGGTGGGGGCGTCCACGGTGAACACGCCCTTCAGCAGCGTGCTCCCGCGCACCTCCAAGTTGCTACGGATGACCATGTTGCTGAATATCTGGTACGGGTACTCGAAGCGCATGTCGGTGTAGGACTTGGCGGCGCGCTCGGTGATGAGCAGGTCGTCCCGCGACATGTCGCCCGGGTCCACCGAGTTGCTGGTGAAGCCGCGGCAGGGAAAGTCGTTGAGCGTGATCTTGCTGTACACCGTGAGGTTGCTGTTCATGCGGACGGGGGTGTTGTAGATGGACAGCGGGACGTTGTTGTTCAAGATGTCGGTGGCGTAGCCGATGCGAAAGTCCTTGTACGCGTAGTGGGTCAGGTAGTCCAGGTAACAATCCTCCTTTGTGAGCAGCCGGGTGTCCGGGTACAGGACCTGGTACAGCTCGGCGTTGAAGTTGGGGTCCCACACCTTGAGGTTGCTGGCGGCGACGGTGCGGATGTAGTTGATGCGCCCCAGCCGGTCGGCGTCGGCCACGAAGGAGCCGTTCACCACGTAGTACGCGTTGGAGGCGGCAAAGTCGTAGAACTGGTTGCTGACCGAGAAGGTCCAGCCCGTCCACACGTCGAGCGGCGCCGTCAGCGACTGCACGACGGCTTGGTGCTGCTGCTCGAGGTCCTGCGTGATGGCGATGCGGTCGCCCACTTGGAAATTGCTGGGCGAGGGCGCAAAGGTCTCGTCGACGAAGCGGAAGGTGTTGACCCCGGTGAGCACGATTTCCTGCTTGAGAAAGTCCAGGTAGCCGCCCGTGTTGCCGATTTCTTCCTGGGTGTACCCATCGAGCTGCATGGCGGCGGTGATTCGGCGGTTCAGGTCGCTGACGTTGATGGTCTGCGTGTTCTGCAGGAGGAAGATGTCGCTGTTGAAGTCGAGGGGCGGCAGCCAGCTGTCCTCCACGTACAGCTCGGTGGTGGGGTGGAGGTCGTAGAACGCCTTGGCGGCCTCCACGGTCCGCACGTTGCAGTCCACGACGAGCTCGGGGTTGTAGTACAGGAGCCGGAACGGGTCGAAATCTACGTTGGCCATGGCGCCCTTCTTTTGCAAGTTACTATTAGTGCGCTATATAAAGCCCGCTGCACGTAGTACGTGTCTCGCATGCACGCGTACATCTGCGACCGAGCCGTTCACGCTCTCAAGCGGCCGCACGACGTCCACGCCGTGCGGCGGCACGTGGAATGGCTGACCGACCGCCCCTGGGCGTCGCTGCGCGCCTCTTCGCAGCCGCCGCCTGCTGCTGCACGCCATCGCCGCGCCCGCCGCTGCCTCTTGGTGTTTTGCGTGTGGGACGCGGTGGAGACGTGTTTCGTCCTGGACCTCGACGTGGAGGCCACGGTGGTGTACGTTGCCTACTTTGACATGGACCTGGCCGTGTTCCAGCGGGGCGGGACCGTGCTGGCGGGGCGGCTGCTGCGGCCCCGCCCCCTCGGCGGCGGGGGCTGGACGTTCGTCGCGGACGCCTGCCTGACGCCGCCCCCGCACGGCCACGCGGCCGCGCTGGCGCAGTGCTACCGGCCGTCGCCGGCCGAGCCCTTCCGCCTGCGCCTGTTCGAGGGCGGCTGCAAACGGCCGGCGCCGCAGTCCGCCGTAGCCCCCGCTCCGCCGCCGCCGCCGCCTCGCAGCAGCAGACCCCCCAAGCCGCGTCCGTTCGACGGTCGCCTGGTGCATCTGGCACCTTGCGCCGTCCCCGCCGTGGAGCGCATGCTCTACCTGGAACCGTCGGCCGCGCTGCCCGACATCTACGACGTGTACGAGGCGCCCGGGCCGCACGCGCGGCCCATCGGCGTGGCGTCCGTGCAGACGCTGGAGAGCAGCCGGCGGATGCGCGAGCTGTTCGCCGAGAAGCAGAGGCTGCTGCTGCGGTGCCGGTACGACCCGGCGCGCAGGAAGTGGGAGCCGCTATGAGCACACGACGCGCCGGTGGTTGGCGAACCAGGAGCGGTACGGGCCGCCGCTGTCGCCTCGGGGCAGCACGCCGCCGAACGAGCCGGTGCCGTGGGGCGGCGTCGACGTCCAGATGCTGAACGTCACGTAAGATGGCTTGTAAGGAAAGAACCGCCCCGTCGCGGTCCGCGCTTGCATGAGCACGCCGTTCATGTGCCACGCGATGCCCTTGGGCGTCCAGGTCAGCGTGAAGGTCGTGTAGCCGCGGCTCACGCGCCACCCCGGCGCCCCCATCATGCGGCCGTAGTCCTGGGGGCGCAGCAGCGTGACGCCGCCGCTCCTGCCGTCGCCCCAGCTGTTCAGCCACACGCCGTCGGCAGTGCCGGGCGGGCCGTTGATGAACTCGTAATCGATCTCGCTAAAGTCGACCGTCTCCTGGCGCGTGTCCGAGCGCAGGTAGAAGGCCGACACCGCGCCCACGCGCCCGTCGACCACGGCGTCCACCTGGAAGGTGCCGTACTGGAACGCGGGGGCCACGTACACGCGCGTGCCCTTGCCGGAGGCGTCCATGGTCAGCCGCATGGTGCGGTTGGCGGGCAGGTACGCGACCCTGTCGGGGTTGTAGGCCGCGGCCACGGTCGAGGTCGTGAGCGGCACGTCCTGCAGCCGGCACCGGCGGCCGCCGGCGCCCACGCTGGCGTGGTACAGCGCGACGCCGGTTCCGCAAGAGGTCGCGGGCACCCGGGGGTCCACCGCCGCGGCGGGTGGCAGCCGACCGAAGCAGGCGCAGGCGGTCCCGTTGCCGCCGATGCCGATGCCGACCACGCCGCAGGCGCGACCAAAGGTCCGCGCGCAGTTGGCGAGGCCGTCGCGTTCGAGCATGGGGGGGCGAAGCGACCGCATGCATCCCAAGTAACTCGCGCCCGCCAGCAGCGACGCCAGCAGCATGGCGGTGGTCGTTTGTATGAGGCCCGGTCATTTTCCCGTGCGATCCGTTCGATTCTGGGTCAGCCCCGCGAATGTCGTGGGCACCAGTACAACATACCAAAGCCCGTATGGAGGACGACGCCCAGCCCGTACGCGCGCACGGCTACTTTCTTTTCAGGAACGAGCGGATGCGGTTGTACGGCGACGTAAGCAGCAGCGCTCCCTACATCAATTTTGGTGACATGCGCGTCATGCGCGGGCGCCAGGTGCACCTGAACGATTCGCTGTACATCGTGGACCAGTACAGCGATGTCTACGTCCCCGAGTCGACCGCGAACGCCATGTTCCCTGCGGACGCCGCGTTCCGGGCGTGGCGCGCGCAGGCGGCCACCGATTTCGCGGCCGCCACATAAACAGGCGTGCGACGCCTTTCCCGCAATGGACGACCTCCAGCAGCCGCAGCAGCCCCGGCCGACGCCCCTGCCCGCCCCCAGCAGCGGGCGCATCCGTCGGCTGGTGCACATCGCGGACCTGCACATCCGGGCGGGGGAATCCGACAAGGCGAGATACGATGAGTACCGCGCGGTGTTCGAGAACCTGCTGTGTGCGCTGCTGCAGCGGGACGACCTGCCGCGCGATGCCACGGCGACGGTGGTGTGCGGGGACGTGTTCCACGACAAGAACACCATCAGCCCCTGCGGCGTGATGCTGTTCGACTTCCTCATGGACGGCCTCAGCAAGCTGGGCCCCGTGTACGTGGTCCGCGGCAACCACGACTTCCGACAGGACATCGTGGACGCCCGCGAGCCCGACCTGCTCCGCGCCCTGCTCGAGCAGCAGCGCGCCTCGGGCGACCGCGTCGCGTACCTCAACCACACGGGCACGTACGCCGCGGGGGACGCGCTGTTCGGGCTGCTGGCCATCCAGGACGTGCTGCAGTTGGGCGGCAGCAGCGGCGTGGCGGCGGAACTCCCAGAATTCCCCAAGCCGAGCGCCGACCCCGCAGCGAAACACCGGCTCGCCCTGTTCCACGGCAGCGTGCAGGGCTGCCGCCTGCAGAACGGCGGGACCGTCCCCCCGGGCGACGGCAGCGGGGGCGGCGCCGACCCGCGCCGGTGGTTCGAGGGCTACCACGCCGCGCTGCTCGGGGACATCCACGTGCAGCAGGTGCACAACGCGCGCGCGCTGGACGCCGACGGCATCGGCGGCAGCGGCGCGTTCGCCACGACGCTGGGGAAGCACCGCTTCGAGAGGCACCGCTCCTGCTGCTACGCCTACCCCGGGAGCCTGGTGCAGCAAAACTTTGGAGAGGGGCTGTCCGGGCACGGCGCGCTGCTGTGGGACCTGGAGACGGACGAGGTCGAGCGGCTGCACGTGCACAATCCGTACGGGTTCGTCACGGTCGACGGGCAGGAGCCCCTGTGCATCGTCCAGGCGGGGCAGCGCCGGTCCTCGTCGGTGCCGGTCGCCCGCTTGGCGTCCATGCCGTGGTTCCCCAAGACCGTGCGCGTGCGCTGCATCGGCGAGCCGTCGGAGGACGTCCGCGAACGGCTCGCCGAGGCGGGCCTCGCCGTCGTGGACGCCGTGCACCAGTGCCTGCCGTGCAGCGGCGTCAGCGATGCCGCCAGCATCGTGGCGGGCGGCGACGACGCCCCCGCCCCCGCGCCGCTGCTGGACCACGTGGCGTACCTCAACTCGCCCGACGCGTGGGTGGAGTACGCCCGTGCCCAGCTCCTCGACGATGACGACGAGAAGGAGGCCGCGCTGGCATGGCTCAAGAACTTGGAGGCGCTGACCGTGCCCGTGCCCGACCCCGCCCTGCTGGGCGCGGGCACCTGCGACCGGGTGGGCGAGCGCAACCGGAAGATCCTGCGGGCCGCGGCCGACGCCCGCGCCCGGGCGGACGCCGCCCCCCGGCCGGGCGACCTGCGGCTGCGGACCATGGAGTGGGCGTGGCTGCTGTGCTACAAGGACGGGTGCCGCTTCGATTTCGACCGGCTGGACGGTCACGTGGCGGTGCTGGCGGGGGGCAACGCGAGCGGCAAGACCGCATTCCTCGAGATCCTCATGTACGCGCTCTTCGGCGAGGGCTTCCCCTCCCGCGGCGCCTGCAGCACCGCCATGGTGTGCACGCAGCGTCCGCCCAGCAAGAAAGCCTTCGTGTCGCTGAGCTTCGACCTGGGGGGCAGCTCGTACTGGCTGCACCGGTCGCTGGAGCTGCAAAACGACGGCGACGCGGTCCGGCTGACCAACCGCGACGCGCGCGTGCTGCGGCTGCGCGACAACGGCGAAGAGGTGATGGAGGCGACGGGCAAGGTGCGTGTCGACAAGTGGGTGCGGGAGCGCCTCGGCCCGCCGTCGTCCTTCCTCCACGGCTGCATGCTGACGCAGCACAACGACAGCGACTTTTTCGCGCTGGGCGGCCGGGAGCAGATGGCGATGCTGGACCAGGTGCTCAACATGGACGCCGTGGCGGCGTGCGTGGCGGTGCTGAAAGAGTCGAAGCTGGCCCACGCCGCCGCGGCCGACGCCCTGTCCGCGGCGGTGGACTCGCTGTCCGCCGCTCTCGGCGCGGACGGCACCCAAGACCAAGACCAAGACCAGGGCGAGGGCGTCGAAGGATTGCAGGAGCGCGTCCGGGGGCTGCAGCAGCGCTTGGCCAGGCCCCCGCCGCGGTCGGCGGCCGACCTCGCCGAGGTCGAACAGGCCCGCGCCTGGCTCGCGGCAGCAGACACCGAAGCGGAATCAGAGGAAGAGGACACTTGCACGACGACCGCCGACCTGCGCGCCCGGCTGGCGGAGGCGGAAGCGGTGCGCCGGGCGTGGCGGTCGACGACCACTTCAAAGCCGCCCCCGCCCCCGCCCGGCGATGGAGCGACCGCCGAGGCGTACGATGCCGCCGCGGCGGAGGAAGCCCGGACGATGCTGGAGCTAGCCTCCAAGCGCGCGGCGCGCGAGGACGCCATCAAGTGCAGGATGGAGCAGGAGGTCGACCGCTTCCGGCGGCTCAAGGCCTCGAGCCAGAGCCTGCCCTTCAACCGCGACTGCGCCGCCTGCAACCAGCAGCCCTGGCGCAGGGAGCTCGCGGACATCAAGGCCGAGGTGGGCCGACTGCGCGACGAGCTGGCGGCCCACGCCGCGGAGACCGCGCGCGGCCTGCAGGGGCGCAGCCGGGAGCAGTGGCGCGACCGGCTCGCCGCCCTGCAGGCCGCGCTGGCCCGCCAGGAGTGGGACCGCTGGGAGGCCGAGCAGCGGCGCGCGCGCGAGGCGGAGCGGGAGGCCCGCCGGCTGCGCGGCGTGGTCGCGCGGCGGGTGTTGGCGGCGCAAGCGGGCGCCGACGACGAGGAGCGGGCGCGGGCGGAGGAGGAGCGGGAGCTGCGCGTGGCCTCGAACCTGCTTGCCCGCGCGCAGGAGCGGGCGTGGGAGGCCGCGCGGCAGCACAAGGCGCGCGAGCGCAGGGACGTCTTGCGCGTCTCCCTCGTCGACATGCGCCGCCGCGCCCGCCTGGTGACCCGGCTGCACCAGGCGATGGAGGGGTACCGCGCCTGGGCCTACGAGGGGCGCCTGGTGCCCGCGCTGGTGGACAGCGTCAACGCCATCGTGGCGGCCATCTGCGAGGACCGCGCGCTGCAGCTGCGCGCGACTTGGCGAACCCACAAGAACGAGCGGCTGCCTTCCTGGCATCTCGTGGACGGCAAGCGGTACGCTCCGCTCGACAAGTCCAGCGGCTTCCAGCGCTTCATCGCGTCCTTCAGCGCGCGCGTGGCGCTCACGTCGCTGGGCGCCTGCGGCGGCGTGCGGTGCGCCCAGCTGTTCGTGGACGAGGGCTTCGCGGCCTGCGACGCCGCCAACCTCGAGCGCGTGCCCGGCTTCCTGCGCCGCATCCTCGGCTCGCGAGCGGCGTTCTCCTCGGTGCTGCTGACGACGCACCTGGACGCGCTGTCGCGGTGCGCCTCCATGCGCGTGCCCATCGCGCTCGACCCCTGCACCCGCCTCAGCTGCATCCGGGTGCCGCCGGCCTGATTTTGTGACACAAACAAAAAGGAACGAACGATGACCGGGAAGCGACAGGCCCGCAACCACGCGGCCGTGATGGCGGCGCTGCAGGACGCGCCGGGTCTGAGCGATGCTTCCAAGAAGCAGTTCGTGCGCAAGCTGGAACAGTGGCTGGAAATCACGCAACACACCGACGTCCTGCGCGTCCTGCGAGACCCCGAGGGCAGCTACCGGCGGTTCGAGGCCGCCGGCGACGTCAGCCACACGCACGCCAACGTGCACACGTACCTGTCCGCGGTGCTGGCGCTGTTCAAGCACGTGCCGTGGCTCAAGGAAAAGTACCCGGAGGCCGCCTTTGCGTGGCAGGCGCTGCGGCACGACAACTACCGCCACATCAAGGACCGGTACCTGGACAACCAGCCCACCCAGCGGCAGCGCGACGCCTACGTGCCCCTGCGGGAGGTGCTGCGCGTCCGCGACGGCCTGCCCCACGGCAGCGTCGACCGCCTGCTGCTGAGCATGTACACCGACATCCCGCCCGCCCGGGGCGGCGACTTCCACGCCGTGCGCCTGCTGGACAAGGCGCCGGCCGCCGAGGGCAACGCGGGCGCGGGCAATTACATCGTGCTCGCCGGGCGCGGAGGCGGATGCCGTCTTGTCATCAACGAGTTCAAGACGCGGAAGCACTACGACCCCATCGTGCACGAGCTGCCGCCGTCGCTGTGCGATGAGCTGGCCGCCAGCCTGCGGGACCGACCCCGGGGGTACCTGTTCGTGTCCGAGCAAGGGGCTGCGCCCTTCTCGCGCTCCGCGTTCTCGACTTGGGCCAACCGCCGGCTCCACCGCCTGTTCGGACGCAGGGTGACGCTCACCATGCTGCGGCACCTGTACGTGATGGCCCTGGACTTCAACCGCCTGTCCTCGCGGCAGCTCCTCGAGATAGGCAACAGCATGGGGCACCGCATGGAGATGCAGAAGCAGTACCAGTGGATCCTGCGCGGCGAGCAGGGCGCCGCAAAAACCCCGGCGTAGAGTAACGGGGCCCCATGAGCGACCACGACTCGTACGAGCAGCCCTCCTGGTTCCAGTCGCTGACGGCGGAGCGCTTCCGCCTGATGGAAGAGCGCAACGCCCTGCTGACCGAGCGGCTCGCGGTGCTGACCTCCGAGGTCGAGAGGCTCAAGGCGGGGTCGGATGCCCCTGCGCCGCCACGCACGCCGCCTGCCCCCTCCCCTGCGCCTGCCCCCGTTCCTGTAGCAGCCGCTGCCGGTCCCGGCCGGGGAGCAGGAGGAAAAAAAAACAGAAAACAGCTCCTCGGCGTCGTTTAATGACACGCTCGTAGCAATGGAGCAGGCCATCCGTGCGAACGACAGCGGGCTGCGCGCGTCCATCATGGACGCGCTGAAAGACACGATGAAGGACACCATGTACGACCCCATCGGGGTCGCCATCCGTGAGGTGTCCGCAGCCGGGGAAGACTCGGCGTGCGCGTTCAAGGTGGAGGTCATCCTGAAGAAGGAGAAGCGGGTTGCGGCGGCGCCTCCTGCGGGGGTGCCCTCCGCGAAGAAGACGGCGTCGAAGCCCAAGCCGCTACCTGTTGCGGCAGCGGCCGCTGCCGCTGCTCAGTCCAAGCCCAAGTCCGCCGCGGCGGCTCCAGCGGCTCCAGCCGCTGCCCAGCCCGCTGCGGTGTCGAAGTCCAAGTCCAAGTCCAGGTCCAAGTCCAAGCCTCCTCCGGCAGCCGCAGCAGACCTGAGCGAGTACGAAGCCAAGGTCAGTCGAAAGCTCAAAATCGACGCGAGCCGCCAAGCGTTCGAGCACGCCGTGAGCTCCGTGGGCTGGCTGTCCGGCGACCTGTACGGCCAGCGCATGCGCTTCGAAGGACAGGACGTCTACGTCATGGCGTTCGTGAACGGCGAGGTGATAGTCGCACGGGTGGCGGACAAAAAGCTGTTCGGCGTCAATCAGGCCAGCTTCCAGAAGGTGTAACCTTGACATCGATGTCTGTGCCTCCGAGCACTTCGCAGCCCAGAAAAAAAACTTATTTCTGTTTGGCCCCGTCCGCCACACCACGGATACAACCAACACATGCTCGCTTCATCCCCGTCAGTTGCCATGAACACCCACTTCAGCGGCAGCGCAGCGCGCGCACTGCAGGACCTCGTGAAGGGGGACCTGCAGGAGAAGTTCCCAGACTTGGACGTGCAGAACGTGAGCTTCTGTGGACGTACGGGCAACGCCACGGATGTAAAAATGACGGTGGAGGTCAGGGTGCCCGTGTCCGAGGAGCGCGCGCCGAAGAAGGCAAAGAGCGACAAGAAGAAGCCTGCCGTGGCCGCTGCCGCCGCGACCCCCGCTGCCGCGGCCCCTGCTGCCGCGACCGAGAAGCGCTTCGGAGCGGTCGCCGCGCCGCGTAGCGAGGCAGGACCTTCCAGGCTCGCCGTGGAGCCCTACGCGGCGCAGGTGCGCAATCTGGTGGGCGGCGTCACCGACCTGGAGGCAGACTTCAAGAGCAAGGCCGAGCTGGCAGGCATAGACGCTGCTGCCTTCAAGAAGACCATCGAAATCAAGGGCACGGGTTACAAAGTCGTTGGCATCAGCAACGACGGTAACAGCGTGTACCTGTGGTGTTCCGCAAAGAAGCCCGTCCAGATGGTGGACCTCGATGACAAGTTGAAGCGCCGCATCGCCAAGGCATGCGAGTAGCGGCGCGGTAGCGCGGGGCCGGGAGACGTCCAGATGGCGGTTCTGAATGCATGCAAGTAGCGGCCGGTAGCGCGGGGCCGGGACGTCTCCCTACGGCCCCTCCGCTGATTAGTAGTCGGTGTTGTTATTATTACTACAGCGATGGTGCGGGGACAGTACATCGGTAACAAGTGGAAACACTTGGATTTTTTGTCTTCCTGCTTGAAGCAGTACGGCATCCATGACGAAATCGAAAGCGTGGCCGACCTCTTCGGCGGCACCGGCGCCGTCAGCCACATGTTCGCCAACACGCCCGGCACGCGGCGCGTCTGGGCCAACGACCGCTCGCTCGCCTGCTACGTGACGCTCAAGGCGCGCCTGCGCAACCGACCGTTCGACCCGGCGCCGCACAACCTGGCGCGGCCCGTGCGCGGCATGGTGTACCGCGCCTACTCCACGCCCGAGGTGCCCTTCTTCACGCCTGCCAACGGCGCCAAGATAGACGGCATCCGGACCTCGCTGCGCCCCACCGACTACGAGGCGCTGACCTCGCTGCTGGAGGCCAGTTTCAACGCGGCCAACGTCATCGGCAAGTTCACGTCCCGGCTGTCCTACGACATCCTGATGTCGCGCAACACAGCCCCCTTGGTGATGAAACCCATCAAGGACAAGGGCGTTCTCGCGGGCTGCTCCGTCAGGGTGACGCGGCAGGACGTGACCGCCTGCCGCTTCGACCGCCGCTACGACCTGGTCTACCTGGACCCGCCCTACACGCGGCTGCGCTACGAGAAGGAGTACCACCTGCTGGACACCATCGTCGCCTACCCGCCGGGCGGCCCCGCCCCGCCGCCCCCGCCGCCCGCGCTGAGCTTCTCGTCCCCCAAGACGGTCTGCGCCGCGCTGGCCGCGGTGGTGTCGCGGGTGCGGTGCCGGTACATCGGCATCAGCTACAACAGCGAGGGGCTGCTGACGGTGCCCCAGATCCGCGCGTGCCTGGCGGCGCACGGTTTCGTCGACGTCAAGGTGTACAAGAAGCTCGTCAAGCGCTTCCAGTCCCACCTGCACCCAGCCGACAAGCCCCGCACCGTGCACGAGCTGTTCATCCTGGCGCGCGCGCAGGAAAATTAGATGACGTAATCCTATACTACTCCACGATGGACATGATGTACCAGTCGCCCGGTGCTGTCTCCGCCCCCACCCCGGGCCCGGTCCCCGCCCGGACGGACCCGCTCGCCGCGCTGGGGGTGCTGCTGTCCCTGGCCGTGGCGCTCGCCGTGGGCGCGGCCGTCTACCTGTGGAGGCGCGAGGCGAGGAAGACGGACGCGGCCATTGCGGCGCTGCAGGAGCAGGAGCGGACGCGGAGAGGAGGTGCCAGCGACAAGGACGTGCGCGCGCTGCGCGCCGAGATGCAGTCGCTGACCTCTCGGCTGTACGACCCCAAGGGCTTGACCTTCCGCATCAACGAGCAGGCGCAGTTCAACAACGACGTGTACTTGGGCAAGGACAGACGCCTGTGCCTGACCGACGGCAGCAGCCCCGTGTGCCTGACGAACAAGGACTTTGCGGCCGTGAAGGCCATCAAGCCTTAGTTTTTGTGTGCGTACAACAAAACAGCATGCGGAGCGGCCTCATCCTCCTGGTGCTGGCGACCTTCGGCGGCCGCGCGGCCTCCGCGGCTTTGGTACTGAGCAACGGCACGCAGTGCGGTGGCACGGCTTACTGCAGCCCCGTCAAGGGCGCTCCCGCCAATGTGTTGTGCCGCACTTCGCAGGCGCCGTGGACGGACGCGGCGTGCCCCGCCGGCGCGGCATGCATCCGCCCGCCCAACTCGACGACCGTCTGGCGATGCCTGCCAGCTCCCAAGACGACGGTCACGCCACCGCAGCCCGCGGACTGGAGCCGCGTCGTGACCGACCGCCACAACGCCTACCGCGCCCGCCACCACGCGCCCGCCCTGGCCTGGAACGCCACCGTCGCAGCCGCCGCGGCGCGCTGGGCGGCCAACTGCGCCTTCCGGCACTCCCAGACGCTGTACGGCGAGAACCTGTTCATGAGCAGCAGCGCCGCGCTGTCCAAGCAGCAGGCCGCGCTGCAGGCGACCGACCTGTGGTACGCCGAGGCCGCGCGCTACGACTACGCGGCCCCCGGGTTCAGCGGCGCCACGGGCCACTTCACCGCGGTGGTGTGGGTCGCCACGCGGGCGCTGGGCTGCGGCGTGCAGGCCTGCCCCGGCATGGGCACGGTGGTGGTGTGCAACTACTGGCCGCCCGGCAACGTGTGGGGCGCCTTCGAGCGCAACGTGCTGCCGCCCCGATAAAGCAACATGGAACACAGGTGGACATCGAGGATGGCGACCCCGCTGCTGAGCGCGCGGCTGCCCGAGGACATCGTGGACGTGGTGATGCGCCGGGCGCACCGGAGCGCGCTGCACGACGATGTCCACCCCACGATGACAGACGCTTGGCAACGCTTCAAGTACAAGCGGACTCGGTATTTTTCGGACAAGCTCCAAGACGTCTACTGCGACTTGTCGTATTACGACTACCTCGAACTCCCCGTCCCCGCCTCCATCCTCAGGGAGCTGTACGACGCCCGCTACGCGCTCACCTGCTACGCCGACGCCGTGATGGCGAGTCACACCGAGTGCGTGTGGCGCGTCCAGGCGTGGTCGGAACGGGACGACGAGGCCTTCGGCGTCGACCCCACCATCCCCGCGCTGGTGTCCGAGACCGAGCACGAAGGAGAGGACGCGGACAGCGTGTCCTGAATGTTCTGTGTACAGTAAAAATGTCCACGAGCGCGGTCGGGCGGTGCACGCCCAGCCCCACGCGGGCGAGGGTCGGGCGTGCTCGCGGTCGGATGCTGGCGTCCGTGAACACGCGGTGCACGGGGGCGCGGCGAACGAGCGCGCGGCCGTTGGTCAGCAGCATTGGCGGTGCGGCTGCTGCCCGCCGACCTATCGGGAGGCTGCTGCTGCTCGGACGTCAACTACGCCGAGCTGTACGCCATCATGCTGGGCATCCGTTCGTTTTCGGCGCCCATGTACGAGGGCAGCACCCTGATGTTGGCCACGGATTCGCTGGTCAGCTTGCAGCAACTATCGCGACCGACGCCGCATCACAAGTACGTACGCTTGGTCGACGCCATCCGCTGCAGCTTGGCAGACCACGCAGGGCACGCGCTCATCTACACAGTCCGGGCGCACGCGGGCGTCGCCGGCAACGAGGCCGCGCACCGGCTCGCCCGAGCGGCGACCGAACTATCCGCTGATGCCCAATGTTTCGTGACAGACAGACCGTGTTACACCGCTGCCGTCACCGACGCCGCTGGCGTTTCCGGTCCCTTCGCTCGTAGTCGCGCTCGCCCTCGCCCCCGCGCGTGACCTCCGCGATCACGGCGGCCGAGGGGTTGCGCAGCCGCTTGAACCGGCGGCCGACGGACTGCACCGCCCGCGCGGCCGCCCGCCCGTACTTAGCCATGACGTAGTAAGCCCCTGCGTCCAAGACGTACATCAGCGGCACGCCGCCGTCGTACAGGTCCTCCAGCGCCTCGACCGTCCGCGGGTGCAGGTGCGCGGCGAACATGGTGGCGTCCCCGAGGTCCTTGAGGGTGCGTCCACGTACGTCCGCAGAGGCGGCTGCGTACTTGAGAAGGCCGTCGCACGCGCCGCACTCCCGGTACACGCGCTCCTGCGCCTCGTTGCGCTCCGCCATTTCCAAGCACTGCCACATGTACTCTTGACGTCGACGAGTAGACCACGCATTGTCCTTGACGTCGGGGTGGTAGCGGAACGCGTCCAGCATCTGCAGCGCGTGGCGCCTGGACAGCGCCACGAAGCGCTCCACCATCTCGTCGAGGAGGTCGTCCTCGCGTATCAGCCGTCGGTCGTTCACCAGGTAGCGCAGCTGCTCCCGGACCTCGGCGTCCTGCGGCGCGGGGGAACGACCGGTCAAGCATCCGCCGTGCCGCACGTTGGCTGGGTAGGCAAAGAGCACGGAGCCAGCCACCTACCAGCTGAATCTCATAGTCGGGTCCGCGGCTGTGGTCACTACTGCTGCGTTCACTGCCGCTGCCACTGCCGCTGCTGCCACTGCTGCTACTGCTGTGGTCACTACTGCTGCTACTGCTGTGGTCACTACTGCTGCTACTGTGGTCGCTGCAGTACCTGCTGGAGCCGTGCGTGCTGTCGCCGGCCAGGGACACTATGTCGGACGACATGTTTGCGGCGCATTCGTTTCATTTCATTACAGCGGCAGCTCCGGTTTTATAGGTCCCGGTCAAACGCGGAGGCCAGGTGCGCGACATCGCCCAGGACCTCTTTGCAGATGCTCTCGACATCCGCCAGCGTCCGCTTGTTGTCCCGATGCAGCCATGCTTCGACGGCCGGGCGGATGCCTCGGATCTGCTCCGCGGACAGGCGCTTCCCGAAGACGAACCCTATCTTGCGCATCGCCATGTCCACGGTGGCGTAATCAAACTTGAGCATCATGTCGAAGCGTCCCCGGCGCCGCATCGCGTCGTCGATGCCGTCCACGGCAAACGCCGTGGCCACCACGACGCGTCCTGGCGTTTCCTTGATTCCGTCCATCTCGTGAAGCACGTTCTTGAGGGACAGGCGGGGCTCGTTTCGAGACTCCTCTGCCGCGACGTTGCTCGGTCCCTCACCGCCCGACACATCCGCCACGTCCGCAGAGCAATCCATGTCGTCCAGTAGGATGACGACCTTGTCGTACTCGATGGACACGTACTCCACTGTGTTGGACGACGTGTTGGCCACCCTGAAGACGCCGTTCCCAAACAGGTAGCCGAGTTCCGTAGGATTCTTGATGACGTTCAAGTCTACGAGCAGGATGTCTCTGTCCAGTTCGTTAGCTATGGCCCTGGCGAGCGTCGTCTTGCCAGACCCCGGTACGCCGTAGGCGAATACTCCCAGCTTGTTAGGTAGCGACGCTCCGTGGTCGCCGTCATAGCTCTTGGCCGCAAAGGAGCGCAGCGCCCGCCGGATGCGCGGAACTTCTGGGTGACACAAGGCTTCCAGCGGCATGCGCTGCGACAGGGGCACCCGCTGCACGAGTATCTCTCTCATCCCCATGCTGTTGCAGTACGCCGACGCCTGCGGTATGTACAGGTGCCGCCGCCGGTGGCGCGCCCGCAGCTTCCGTTCGTAGGCCTGTTCCGCGGCGTGGCACATGCGGGCGATAAAAGCGCCGCCATGCGCGGCGCGCACCTGGAGGCGCATCGTTATTGAAGAGTCCTGGCCCACTGCGACGCTCACGTACACGGTCGTTCGTTGGTGGTCGTCCAGGCGGACGTCGACTCCGGTCCAGTGTTCCGGATAGTCTCTTATTCCAAACGCCGTCATACTGATGACCCCCCGCGTGCAACGTTCGTTCCAACCCGGGTCGCACGAGTCGAAAAGGTCCGACAGGGCGTTCACGAGCCTCGCGTTGCAGTCGCGGCGCTCCTCCTCCGAGTCGGAGGCGCACGCCGACGATGTGATGACGCGTTCGTAGCGAGCCCCCGTCCACGCGACGCACAGCCGCCGGCGCCAGTGCGCCGGCAGCGTGCCGAACGCGTGCACGCAAGCGTACACGAGCCCTACGATGTACATGGCCGTCGCCGACGCAGATGTCGATGCGCCGGCGACAGCCGCCAAGCTACGGAGCGCCATGAGCATGCTCCATCCCATGTTCATGCGAAGTATGAGTTCGGCATGCCTGACGTTGACACCTTGGCTTTATAGCTGGCGCCAACGTTTTAGCAACGTGCCTGTGCAGGCTGGGACGACTGCCCAACCGGCATCTGCAAGGGTGATTTACGAAATCGCGTACTGACAAGCACCTCCTGTTGTGTCGTCTTGTATCGCAGGAACTGGTGCATGATAGCGTTGACACAACGGTGTTCACCAAGCTCATCCGGAACTTCGCGGGACGCAAACACATTCTGCTGTTTGCAAAACGCCCGAACTGACATCACATCGGCGTGATGGTGATGCGGGAGCCATACCCAACTGCAATACCGCTCGCACCGCCACCGAGCGTGAGACTACTACCGCTGTTCTGATAACAATTTATAGAAAACCTGTCGGAGTGCGCCAAAGTGACGACGGCAGATGTCGACATCACAGTTAAATCTACACCACCCGTCACAGCGTTCACTTCAACCATACCATACCTTGTGTAATTGTTGTCCAAATCGTTTTCAAAATTGTTAACGTGTATCCACACAATTCTCTGACCGGTCGCATTTGCAGAGAATGCAATCATTACGTGTATCAGAAAACTCCGCGAGGAACCCGACGTGTTGATGAATGTACCCTCCGTTGATTGGTAGGCCAAGCCAGACCCCCCAGAATTGAACGTGTCCCCTGTGTCGAATAATGCCCGCACAGTAGTCTGATTTGCGATGGTTTGGTTCGTAGAATGCCTTCTCGCCAGGATCGGAACGGTCCTGGTGACCGTCCCAGCAACCGTCATGTTGCCCGTGCTGCTGTCGACCGAAACGTGCGCCGGGCTCACCAGCAGCGTGCTCCGGGAAGACGGCGCCCCGATGGCCGAGGTCATCACATCGCTGCCGCCGGCGGAGACGACGGAGAAGATGGACAGCTCGGGCGACCAACACACCCCGTGCCACCCGTTGTCGGCGGCGGACGTTCGGGTCGTCCAGGTCACACCGTCCGGGCTCGTCATGATGCGGTTGCCCGCCCCGGAATTTGCCACGGCCACGAAGACGGACAGCTGGGGCGACCAACACACGCTGCGCCAATTGTTGTTGGCGGCGGACGTCCGAGCCGTCCAGGTCACCCCGTCCGGGCTGGTCATCACGCGGTTGCCCGTGCCGGTAACGGCCACTGCCACGAACAGGCCGCGTTCGGGCGACCAGCACACGCTGTACCACTCGTTGTCTGCGGCGGACGTCCGAGCCGTCCATGTCACACCGTCCGGGCTCGTCATCACGCGGTTGCCCGTACCCGTTGCCGCCACCGCCACGAAGATGGACAGCTCGGGCGACCAACACACGCCCAACCACCCGTTGTTGGCGGCGGGCGTCCGGGCCGTCCAGGTCACGCCGTCCGGGCTCGTCATCACCTGGTTGCCTGCGCCAGAATACGCCACCGCCACGAAGATGGACAGCTCGGGCGACCAACACACGCTCCACCAAGAATTGTCGGCGGCGGACGTCTGGGCCGTCCATGTCACACCGTCCGGGCTCGTCATCACCCGGTTGCCCGTGCCGGTGGCGGCCACTGCCACGAACAGGCCGCGTTCGGGCGACCAGCACACGCTGCGCCACTCGTTGTCGGCGGCGGACGCCCGGGCCGTCCAAGTCACCCCGTCCGGGCTCGTCCTCACGCGGTTGCCCGTGCCCGTACTCGCTACCGCCACGAAGATGGAGAGTTGGGGAGACCAACACACGCTCGGCCAAAAGTTGCCGATGCCGGACGTCCGGAGCGTCCAGGTGCTGACTGCGCGCACCGCGTCCGCGGAGGATGCCATGCACGCCATGGCCTGCGCGCGGATTCGGGACAAACTGCCGTTGCTAAGAGTGCCCAGCTGCACGTCCGAGCAGGTCACCGTGCCCGCCACCTCCAGGGGCGTAGTCGGAGCGGTGGTGCCGATGCCCACGTTCCCCGCCGTCGCCGTGCCCGACCCCATGACGGTCACGTGGTCTACGAAGCCGGCGGCCGACGTGCGCACGTCGTCCGTGGCGCTGCTGATGCGAACCGACGCCGCACCGAACGCGCTCGCGGTGAAGATGCGCGTCGTGCCCGACGCGTACTGCCCGAACCCGTAGCGGTCGCCCACGCCGTACCGTTTCGCCAGCATGTCCCCGGGGTCGGCGCCTGCTACTTGGGGAGCCGACGCTCCGCCTTGGACGGCGAGGGTCCCCTGCACGTTCAAGGACGTGCTCGCCGTGAGGTTGGCGAACGAGACCGTCCCCGAGCCCTGGTCGACCGAGGCGTGCGCCGGGCTCACCAGCAGCGCGCTCCGTGAAGACGGCACCCCGATGGCAGAGGTCATCACATCGCTGCCGCCGGCGGAGACGACGGAGAAGATGGACAGCTCGGGCGACCAACACACCCCGTACCACCCGTTGTCGGCGGCGGGCGTCCGCGTCGTCCATGTCACACCGTCCGGGCTCGTCATGATGCGGTTGCCCGCCCCGGAATTCGCCACGGCCACGAAGACGGACAGCTGGGGCGACCAACACACGCTGCGCCAATTGTTGTCGGCGGCGGACGTTCGCGCCGTCCACGCGATGCCGTCCGGGCTCGTCATCACCCGGTTGCCCGTGCCGGTGGCGGCCACTGCCACGAACAGGCCGCGTTCGGGCGACCAGCACACGCTGTACCACTCGTTGTCGGCGGCGGACGTCCGAGCCGTCCATGTCACACCGTCCGGGCTCGTCATCACGCGGTTGCCAGAGCCTGTATACGCCACCGCCACGAAGATGGACAGCTCGGGTGACCAACACACGCCCAACCACCCGTTGTCGGCGGCGGACGTTCGGGTCGTCCATGTCACACCGTCCGGGCTCGTCATCACCCGGTTGCCTGCGCCAGAAAACGCCACCGCCACGAAGATGGACAGCTCGGGCGACCAACACACGCTCCGCCAATCGTTGTCCGCGGCAGACGCCCGGGCCGTCCAGGTCACGCCGTCCGGGCTGGTCATCACGCGGTTGCCCGTGCCTGTATTCGATACGGCCACGAAGACGGACAGTTGGGGCGACCAACACACGCTGCGCCACTCGTTGTCGGCGGCGGACGTCCGGGCCGTCCAGGTCACGCCGTCCGGGCTCGTCCTCACGCGGTTGCCCGTGCCCGTGAGCGCCACGGCCACGAACAGGCCGCGCTCGGGCGACCAACACACGCTCGGCCAAAAGTTGCCGATGCCGGACGTCCGGAGCGTCCAGGTGCTGACTGCGCGCACCGCGTCCGCCGATGAGGCCATGCACGCCAGCGCTCGAGCGCGCACCGCAGGGAAGCTGGTCCGGTTGACGAAAGGAGAAGAGGTCAGGACGTCGGCGAAACTCGACAGGTGCACCGTCACAAAGATGGACAGCTGCGGCGACCAGCACACCGCCGCAAAAGAGCGTGCGATCGGAAGAGCTTGAGATGCCCATGCGACACCGTCCCGGCTGAACATGCAAACAGATGCCGATGTATCTGCTACCGCTACGAACAGAGATGCCTCGGGGGACCAGCATACGCTGCGCCAAGCATTTGCGGAAGCCGCAGCCCTCGCCGTCCACGTCGCACCGTCCGGACTGGTCATGACGCGATTCGTTCCGGTGTTGGCGACCGCCACGAACAACGACCGCTCCGGGGACCAACACACGTTCAACCACTGGTTGTCGGCTGCCGAGGTCCGGACCGTCCATGTCACACCGTTCGGGCTCGTCATCACGCGGTTGCCCGTACCCGTTGCCGCCACCGCCACGAACAGGCCGCGCTCGGGCGACCAACACACGCTCTGCCAATTGTTGTCCGCCGTCGAGGTCCGGGCCGTCCAGGTCACCCCGTCCGGGCTGGTCATCACCCGGTTGCCGGTACCTGTCGACGCCACTGCCACGAAGACGGACAGCTGGGGCGACCAACACACGCCCCGCCACTCGTTGTCGGCGGCGGACGTCCGGGCCGTCCACGTCACCCCGTCCGGGCTGGTCATCACCCGGTTGCCGGTACCTGTCGACGCCACTGCCACGAAGACGGAGAGCTGGGGCGACCAACACACGCTGCGCCACTCGTTGTCGGCGGCGGACGTCCGGGCCGTCCAAGCGATGCCGTTCGGGCTCGTCATCACACGGTTGCCCGTGCCAGTGTAGGACACCGCCACGAACAACGCCCGCTCCGGCGACCAACACACGTCATACCATTGGTTGCCGTTCGGTGCCGTGCGCGCCACCCAGCCCCCCGCGGCAGCCACGCTGTCGCTCGCGCTGACCCGGACCTCCTCGACCGCTTCGACGATGGCGTTCGCGCCCAAGGAGTTGAGGGAAGCCGCTTGGATGCCGCCGACCACGTGCAGGTTGGCGGTCGGGTTGCTGGTGCCGATGCCCAGCTGGTTGCTGGGGGCGAGCAGGAACACGTTGCTGGAGTTGTTGGAAAACCCGCCCCCGCCGCTCCCGCTCACGAACGGCTGCCCGTTGGCGGTAAGCTGACCCGTAAAGTTGATGTTGCTCGCCGCGAGGTTGACGAACGAGACGGTCCCCGTGCCTTGGTCGACCGAGGCGTGCGCCGGGCTCACCAACAGCGTGCTCCGCGACGACGGCGCCCCGATGGCTGAGGTCATCACGCCGGCGCCAGATAGGGAGACGGCAGCGAACACAGAAAGCTCGGGCGACCAGCACAAGCCGTTCCAATTGTTGTCCGCCGCAGACGTTCGCGCCGTCCAGGTCACCCCGTCCGGGCTGGTCATGACGCGGTTGCCCGTTCCCGAATTCGCGATGGCCACGAAGACGGACAGCTCGGGCGACCAACATACGCTGCGCCAGGCGTTGTCGGCGGCGGATGTCCGGGTCGTCCAAGTCACCCCGTCCGGGCTCGTCATCACGCGATTGCCCACGCCTGTGTACGCCACGGCCGCGAACAGGCCGCGCTCGGGCGACCAACACACGCCGAACCACGCGTTATCGGCAGCGGACGTGCGTGTCGTCCAAGTGACTCCGTCCGGACTCGTCATCACGCGGTTGCCCGAGCCCGACTGTGCGACGGCCGCGAACAGGCCTCGCTCGGGCGACCAGCACACGCTTATCCATTGGTTGTCGACGGCGGAGGTCCGCGCCGTCCAAGTCACCCCGTCCGGGCTGGTCATCACGCGGTTGCCCGTGCCGGTCTGCGCCACGGCCACGAACAAGCCGCGCTCGGGAGACCAACACACGCCCTGCCAACTGTTATCGGCGGCGGACGTCCGCGCCGTCCACGTCACCCCGTCCGGACTGGTCATCACGCGGTTGCCCGTGCCGGTCTGCGCGACGGCCGTGAACAGGCCGAGCTCAGGAGACCAACATACGCTCATCCATTGGTTATCAACGGCGGATGTCTGGGCCGTCCAATTAACGCCGTCCGGACTGGTCATCACGCGGTTGCCCGTGCCTGAAACCGCCACGGCCACGAACAGGCTGCGCTCGGGCGACCAACACACACTTATCCATTGATTGGCGGCAGCTGCCGTCCGGGACGTCCAGGTGCTCACGCAGCGCACGGCATCGGCCGAAGAGGGCATGCAAGCCATGGCCTGCGCACGGATTTGAGACAGGCTGCCGTTGCTCAGCGCGCCCAGCTGCACATCGGATGCGGTGACGGTCCCCGTCAGGGTGGGTGCAACGCTCAGAACAATGCTGCCCGTGCCCGTGGACGTTGTGGTCCCCGTGCCGCCGCGCGCCACCGGCAGCGTGCCTGTCGTGATGGCGCCCGCGTCGTGGTTTGAAGCCGCGTACCTGGTTGCCAAGTTGACCCCGCCTTCCTGCAGCGTGGTAGCAGTCAGCGTGGCCGCGGTCATCGTCCCCGTCGTCTGATTGACCGAGATGTGCGCCGGGCTGACCAACAGCGTGCTCCGCGACGACGGCACCCCGATGGCCGAGGTCATCACGTTGCCGTTGGCGACGGCCGCGAACACGGACAGCTCGGGCGACCAGCACACGCTCGTCCACACGTTATTGGCGGCGGCCGTCCGCGCCGTCCACGCGATGCCGTCGGAGCTCGTCATCACGCGGTCCGTGCCACTGGTTGCCACAGCCACGAAGACGGACAGCTGGGGCGACCAACACACGCTCCGCCACTGGTTGTCCGCCGCCGACGTCCGAACCGTCCAGGTCATCCCGTCCGGGCTGGTCATCACCCGGTTGCCCGTGCCCGTGTTCGCCACGGCCACGAACAGGCCGCGCTCGGGCGACCAACACACGCCGGTCCAGGCAATGTCGGCTGCGGACGTCCGCGCCGTCCAGGTCACCCCGTCCGGGCTGGTCATCACGCGATTGCCCGCGCCCGATACCGCTACGGCCACGAACAAGCCGCGCTCGGGCGACCAGCAGACGTCGTACCACGCGTTGCTCACGGGGGACGTCCTTGCCGTCCAAGTCACTCCGTCCGAGCTGCTCATCACGGTACCGGAGTCCGCGACGGCCGCGAACAGGCCGCGCTCGGGCGACCAACACACGCTCCGCCATCCGCTGTCTGTGGCGGAGGTCCGGGACGTCCAAGTCACCCCGTCCGGGCTGGTCATCACGCGGTTGCCCGTGCCCGAAGCCGCGACGGCCACGAACAGGCCGCGCTCGGGCGACCAGCACACGTTCAGCCAGTTGTTATCGGCGGCGGAGGTCCGCGCCGTCCACACGACGCCGTCCGGGCTTGTCATCACCCGGTTGCCTGTGCCCGTGAGCCCCACGGCCGCGAACAGGCCGCGCTCGGGCGACCAGCACACGCCATGCCACTCGTTGGCGAGGGCGGCGGTTCGAGACGTCCAGGTGCTCACGCAGCGCACGGCATCGGCAGAAGATGGCATGCCCGCCATGGTCTGCGCGCGGATTTGGGACAGGCTGCCGTTGCTCAGCGCGCCCAGCTGCACGTCCGAACAGGTCAGGGTACCCGAGCCGTCGACCGAGGCGTGCGCCGGGCTTACCAGCAGCGTGCTCCGCGACGCCGGCACCCCGATGGCCGAGGTCATGACGCCGGCGCCGTTCGCAGAGACAGCGGCGAAGACGGACAGCTCCGGCGACCAGCACAAGCTGTACCAATTACTGTCCGCCGCGGACGTCCGGGCCGTCCACGTCACCCCGTCCGGGCTGGTCATCACCCGGTTACCCGTTCCCGAATTCGCGATGGCCACGAAAACGGACAGCTCGGGCGACCAGCACACGCTGAACCACTGGTTATCGGCGGCAGAAGTCCGGGCCGTCCAGGTCATGCCATCTGGACTCGTCATCACGCGGTTGCCCGCGCCCGAAGACGCCACGGCCACGAACAGGCTGCGCTCGGGCGACCAACAGACACCCCGCCAGTCGTTGTCTACGGCGGACGCCCGCGCCGTCCAAGTGACCCCGTCCGGGCTGGTCATTACCCGGTTGCCAGTGCCGGTCTGTGCAACGGCCACGAACAGGCCTCGCTCGGGAGACCAACACAAGCTAAACCAGTCGTTGTCGGCGGCGGAGGTCCGTGCCGTCCAAGTTACCCCGTCCGGGCTGGTCATCACCCGGTTGCCCGTGCCGGTCTGCGCGACGGCTACGAACAAGCCGCGCTCAGGCGACCAACACACGCTCCGCCACTGATTATCGGCAGCGGAGGTCCGGGCCGTCCACGTCACTCCGTCCGGACTGGTCATCACGCGGTTGCCCGCGCCAGAACCCGCCACCGCAGCGAACATGCCGCGCTCGGGAGACCAACAAACGCCGTTCCAAAAGTTGTCGGCGGTGGAGGTCCTCGCAGTCCAGGTGACGCCGTCCGGACTGGTCATCACGCGGTTGCCCGCGCCTGAAACCGCCACGGCCGCGAACAGGCCGCGCTCAGGCGACCAGCACACGCTTATCCACGAATTGACAGCGGCGGCGGTCCTCGACGTCCAAGTGCTCACGCAGCGCACGGCATCTGCCGAAGATGGCATACAGGCCATGGCTTGCGCACGCACTTGATACAAACTGCCGTTGCTCAGCGCGCCCAGCTGCACATCGGATGCGGTGACGGTGCCGGCCACGGTCAGGTTGCTGGCGGTGAGCGTGGACAGCACGGCGTTGCTCGCCGTCAGGGATTGTGACACCGTCGCGTTGCCAGCTGTGAACGTAGGGAACGTCACGGTACCCGTGCTCTGGTCGACGGAGGCGTGCGCAGGGCTGACAAGAAGCGCGCTCCGCGACGCCGGCACCCCGATGGCCGAGGTCATGACGCCGGCGCCAGAGACGGCGACGGCAGCAAACACGGAGAGCTCCGGCGACCAACACACGCTGTACCACTGGCTGTCGGCGGCGGGCGCGCGGACCGTCCAGGTCAGCCCGTCAGAGCTGGTCATCACGCGGTTCGTGCCTGCATCCGCCACCGCCACGAAGATGGACAGTTGGGGCGACCAGCACACGCCGCGCCAATTGTTGTCCACAGGAGACGTCCGGGTCGTCCAGGTCACGCCGTCCGGGCTGGTCATCACGCGGTTGCCCGTGCCTGAAATCGCGACGGCCACGAACAGGCCGCGCTCGGGGGACCAACACACGCTGCGCCATTCGTTGTCTGCCGCGGACGTCCGCGCCGTCCAGGTCACGCCGTCGGGGCTGGTCATCACGCGGTCGCCCGTGCCCGTGAAGGCCACGGCCACGAATAGGCCGCGCTCGGGGGACCAACACACGCTCCGCCAGTTGTTGTCCGCGGCAGACGTCCGGGCCGTCCAAGTCACGCCGTCGGGGCTGGTCATGACGCGGTCACCCGTACCTGAATTAGCTACGGCTACGAACAGGCCACGCTCGGGCGACCAGCACACGCTGATCCACCCATTGTCGACGGGGGATGTGCGGGACGTCCAGGTCACCCCGTCGGGGCTGGTCATCACGCGGTTGCCCGTGCCCGAAATCGCAACGGCTGCGAACAGGCCGAGCTCGGGCGACCAGCACACGCCGATCCACCCATTGTCGACAGGGGATGTGCGGGACGTCCAGGTCACCCCGTCGGGGCTCGTCATGACGCGGTTGCCGGTGCCCGACTGCGCCACGGCCACGAACAGGCCGCGCTCGGGCGACCAGCACACGCCGTACCACTGGTTGGCGGCGGCGGCGGTCCGCGACGTCCAAGTACTCACGGCGCGCACGGCATCCGCAGAGGACGGCATGCCCGCCATGGTCTGCGCTCGGATTTGGGACAGGCTGCCGTTGCTCAGCGCGCCCAGCTGCACGTCTGAGCACGTCGCCGTGCCGGCCACGGTCAGGTTGCTCGCGGTCACGTTGCAAGCCCCAATGGTAGCCAAAACGGTTGCGTTGGACATCACCGCGCTGCTCGCAGCCAGGTTGCAGGCGGTGACGGTGCCGGCCACGTCCAGCGCGGTCGCGGGGTTGCTGCGCCCGCCCAGGCCCAGGTTGCTGGCGGCGGGCAGGAAGACGCTGGCGCCGCTGTTGGAAAACTGGCTACCGATGTACGGCAGGCCGTTCTGCAGTAGCTGCCCCGTGAAGTTGAGGTTGCTGGTCGTGAAAGCGGTCAAGACGGTCGCATTGGACAGCACCGCGTTGCTCGCCGTCAGGGATTGGTCCACCGTCACGGTGCCCGTCAGGGTCGGCGAGGCACTGAACACGACGCTGCCCGTGCCCGTGGACGTCGTGGCCCCCGTGCCGCCTCGCGCCACCGGCAGCGTGCCGGTCGTGATGGCGCCCGCGTCGTGGTTGCTGGCGGCGTACTTGGAGGCCAGTCCGGTGCCGCCCTCAGTGTACGCGGCGGCGCTGGCCGTCCCCGCAACGGTCAAGTTGCAGGCGGTGACGGTGCCGGCCACGTCCAGCGCGGTAGCCGGGTTGCTTCGCCCGCCCAGCCCCAGGTTGCTGGCGGCGGGCAGGAAGACGCTGGCGCCGCTGTTGGAAAACTGGCTGCCTACGTACGGTAGGCCGTTCTGCAGCAGCTGTCCGCTGAAGTTCAGGTTGCTTGTCGTGAAAGCGGTCAAGACGTTGATGTTGTTCGCCGTCAGCGTGTTGCCGGTCACGCGGACGTCCGTGGAAAACAGGGTCTGGTTGCTGGACACCACGACGGCCGCTGGCGACGACCTGGTGGTGCCGAGCATGATGCGCTGCGCGTTGCTGGCGGGGTACAGCAGCATGTCGTTGGGGGCGGTATCGCCGAACACGGCGCCGTTGGCGGTGCAGATTTCGATGAATGCGTTGGACATGAACACGCGTCGTTTTATTGTCAGAGCTATTTTTTCACCGGAGTATCAAAGGATGACGTCCAATGACGCGTGGACGCTGCGGCCAGATAACACCACCCGTCGTTTCAACGTCACGCAGAACGGCTTGGTAGCGTTGAGCATTGGTTCGAACCGTTCCTTGGACGTCCCCAACGCCTTCCGCATCGGCGCCACGTCGAACGACACCGCCCCGGCCTACATGCTGGACGTCATCGGCACCGCCCGCGCGACCGACGGACTGCTGTTCGACAACGCCTCCGCCGGCCTCGCGACGCTGCTGGCCGGCAGCGGCGCGCAGCGCTCGCTGGTGACGGTGGACGCCTCCAACGCGACCCGCTACGCGGGCGCCAGCAACGGTGCGGCCGTGTACCTGAACCCTTCCTTGGACGCAGACACCGTCGTCGGCTACAGCAACGTCAATCCCACCCGGGTGTACACGGGCATGACGGAGGCGCTGACGGTGACGGGCTGCAACTTGGGCATCAAGAACGCAGCGCCCGCCTACGACCTGGACGTCACGGGCACCGCCCGCGCCACGGCCGCCCTCCTGTTCGACAACGCCTCCGGCGGCCTGGCCACGCTGCTGGCCGGCAGCGGCGCGCAGCGCTCGCTGGTGACGGTGGACGCCTCCAACGCGACCCGCTACGCGGGCGCCAGCAACGGTGCCGCGGTGTACCTGAACCCTTCCTTGGACGCAGACACCGTCGTAGGCTACAGCAACGTCAACCCCACCCGGGTGTACACGGGCATGACGGAGGCGCTGACGGTGACGGGCTGCAACGTGGGCATCGGCAATACGGCCCCCACCTACCGGCTCGACGTCACCGGGAAGTCCATGCGCTTCGGAGACATGTTCGTGGACACCGGCATAAGTACCTTCGTAGGTTCCGGCATATCGGTCGCTTCCAACGTGGTCACCGGCAACCTGTTCTACATCGCCAATCAGGCCCTCGCTGGATCGGTGCAGACGACTTTCGCGCTCTCGCAGGGCGCCACCGGCGAGACCGTGGTCAACGCAGCCGCGGACAAGTCTGTGCGCTTCAAAATCGGCGGCAACGAATACGCTCGACTGCACGAGAACGGATGCATAGGCATCGGCACGGCGTCGCCGACGCAGACGCTGGATGTCCGAGGCAGAGTCCGCATCGTGGGCGGTTCCAACGCCTTGATGGTCAGCCAGAGCAACACGGTCGGTGCCAACGCGCTGAATCGGGGGGCGACGCATC